>Ga0265297_10010954_pt1 | contig 11235 bp, 12 predicted proteins | sample Munlanlwell13791_FD_192502 | JGI IMG/M metagenome (GOLD analysis project Ga0265297, IMG submission 192502) | Leachate microbial communities from a municipal landfill in Southern Ontario, Canada - Leachate well 137-91 | ecosystem: Engineered > Solid waste > Landfill > Unclassified | place...
TGCTCATAATCCCGGAATGTAATACAACTGTATCGTCCGTAGATGATACTGGAACAATCGCACTGGGCGACGAGACGACAACGAATAGCCTTATCGCCGCTTCTACGCTGGGTTCTGGCGTTATGGCTGCGGGGGAATTGTGGGTAGATGCCACGCTTACCAGAACAATTCTTACTCAAACCCAGTTAGACGCGATTACGTTTGTAGTCGCCAATGGCAAAGACATCGGTTACACGGTAGCTGACAAGGCCCTTTCAGGTGGGTCCATGACGTTTCATATTTGGTGGATACCTCTTGACGCGACCGGTTTAGTTACAGCCGGAGCTGGGGGAGCATTTTAAGGTTTATCTTTTCTCCTTGGGGGTGGGTTTCTCCACCCCCTTTCTCTTATTTTAATAATGGAGATTGCAGCGCATGGCTACTTTACTTCAGCTTCAAACAGCGATTCTTGATATTTCCAAGAATCATTATATCCAGACAGATTCTGATATTGAATTGACCGACCGGATTAACGCGGCGGTTCTGGCTATCGCTGCCGGTATCCGTATGCCTAACGGCCAAACATCCCCTCCGCTTCCTGATTTATTCACGACTCTTACCGTGGCTACCGCTACCGACGCCGCCTATAAAACGCTCGGGACTACCTACCAGCGCGGAGTGATCAAAGTTGTTGACTCCTCCGGCGACGAAATAGCCTGTCCAAGCGGCGGGAATTACTACTCCTTCAATCTATTTCTGAACCGATTGCAAAAAAAAGACATGAGTGAAAGCGGCTCAATCTATATCTGCGCGGTTAAAGGAACCAATCTTTATTATCAGGCTATTCCTTCCGCAAGTGAAAACCTGACGGTTTATGCCTACCGGAAACCGGTTGATATGTCCGGGAGCTCCGATACTCCGGACGGGATTCCAGACCAATTCCAGACGAAGCTCATAAAGCATTATGTCGGGTGGGAACTGGCCAATGAAATGGTGGACGGCCTGGCTGACAAGCAGGTTTATCATCAGAACGAGTTCTATAAAACCATGTATGAGCTCATTGATTTTATCGGAATTGACGGAGAACCGGAATACTACAACAGCGAGTATGAAGGAAGTTTTGACGGGGGGATATGTGATTAATAGAAAGGGTTTTTAATGATTACTGACGAAGAAAAACAAGAAATAATTGATAAAGCGGTGGAAAAAGCGTTGCTCCTTATCCCTGAAACCGTGGGGAATATGATGGCTCACGCCGCGACTATGGGTAAGTTGAACCGTGATTTTTTAGCAAAACACCCGGAATTTAAAGATCATAAAAATGCGGTAACTTCGGTAATCGAAAAGGTGGAAGGGAAAAACCCTCTCATGAAGTACGAGGACATTCTTGAAAAATCCGTGCCTGAAATAAAACAGCGAATCAGCACTATGCAGGATATTGATACTTCTTTTGTGGCTACCAGACCGAATTTAAACATTAACGGTGAACTATGAAATTAAACACAAGCCCGGATGGTCGTTTTTCTTTGACCATTGAAGCGAAAGACCTTGCCGGGGGGTTAAGACCGTCAAAGCGAAACCCCCGAAACAGACCTTACCTTGTAACCTGCAAAGGTGCGGTTGGGCGAGACGGTGTTTTACAGGTGCTTGACGAACTTACAAGACTTGATACGAGTGCTATAACCGAGGCCTTCCCATTTCCACAGATTTTTGTTTATTCTGATGTCATAGTTATTTGTTTTCATACTGCAATCTATGAATGGGATGGGAGCCTGACATTAAAGCTTTCCGGCCTGGATTCCGGTTCTACCTGGGCAGCTACTGAAAATTTTATTTATCTGACTAATGGAAAAGTAGCGGTATGGCGAAACCCGGAAAGCAAAGTTTATGAAACCAAAAGCGATATTCCTTATGGGACGGCCCTTTGTAATTTTAACGGGCAAATATTTGTTGGAGCTCCTGATTGCGATGCTGACGGGGCGGATCTAACCTTCCCGGCAAGCCCTTTTGAAATTGAAGCGGAGGTCCAGGGGAGTTACAGCGGGTAAAATTGGATTTATTTAGAAATTTGGGTTCTCTGATAAGCTGACGAGCAAGTCGGGGACGTAAGAAAGAATTAAGGCAGCCGGTAAGGGCTTATCACCTTATTGCGCTGCCTTTTTCTTTGCCCGTTTTAAAAAATTACAGCAAGGAGATTTAACATGGCAAGAGGAGATGTAACAGTTTTTGACGAAGCAAAGGCGAAAATGCTCGATGGTGATTGGGCAAGCACAGATCATTTCTATCTGGCAATCTGTGACGATACTACGACTCCAACGGCGGCAGATGCAACTCCGACATTAGGTGATTATACCGAAGTGGGTAGTGGTGGAACTTATGTTGCCGGAGGAACGGACTTAGGAACCTTGGCCGATCTTGTAACCGAAGCCGCCGGGACAATGACCTTTGACTCAGCCACGAATCCCACCTGGGCACAGGATGCGGGGAACGATGTGGATGCTTACTGGGGGATTCTTTATAATTTCACAGACGCAGGAAAAGACGCGGTACTTTTCGTTGACCTTGGCGGGCCGGTTGACATGACGGCTGGGGATTTGACAATAACTTGGTCGGCAAGCGGGATCTTCACTATTGCGTAGGGCACGATATGAAAACAGCAGGTGATCCAAAAATATCCCACATTGTCCAGCATGCACGTGTGGAAAACATTAGCGGGAATTTTTACAATCGCATAAGAGGTGATTTATGGCAGTAACATCAGTTGGAAGCGGAACTCAAACCGCAACATTAGACACTGAACACACCCTGGATACCGAAACAACTGCCGGAGTTTATGTTTTGGTGGTTGATACAAACGCTATGGTAGCTGGTGATATAGTAATTCTTAGAATCAAAACTAAGGATAAAAGCGGTGGCGATAGTAGATTGGCATATCAAGCTACTTATGCTAATGCTCAATCTGAACTGCACAAGTATAGTATTCCTATTCCTGTTGATACTGAAATACTTTGTACACTTGAACAGACTGATGGGACTGGAAGAGACTTTGATTGGAATCTTTTAAAACTGTAAGGAGCTAAAATGGGAGACTGGCCTATTGGAGATATTAGCAAGATAACTACCGCTTACAGTAATCCTGCTACTTCTCTTAGTTTTACTATAGATTGCGCCCAAGATAACACAAAAGGTGCTTGGGCTGAGGTGATCTCAGCAACACCTTTTGATGTATCAGGAATTATACTGAGTTTTGTCAGGCCTTACGCAACTGGGGAAATGGATTGTCTTATTGATATTGGGACAGGGGCGAACCCAAACGAAGTTGCTATCATCAGCGATCTTTTATACACTCATAGCACTGCGGCAACTCCAGCGTATTCTTATTTCGTCCCTATTTCAATTCCTAAAGGAACAAGAATTTCAGCCAGAGGACAGTGTTCAGATACAGCCTATAATAGAAATGTAATGGCTTCTATCCTTCTTATAAGTGGGACTTTTCAATCTCAGCAACCATGCATGATAGTTGATACTTATGGAGCAACTGCCGCCGACAGTGGTGGAACATCAGTTGATCCAGGAGGGTCGGCAAATACCAAGGGGAGTTATAGCCAATTATCTGCCAGCATTGCCAGGGCTACAAAGGGAATTGCTATAGGCATCGGAAATCAGGGCAATACTGGCAGAACTACTGCTATGGCTTTATTGGATATAGCAGTCGGAGGTGCAGGGAGCGAAAACGTTGTTATAAGTGATCTTTTTGTTCATCTTTCTGCTTTAGAAGGAACTCCTCCTTTTACTTATCCTTTTATTCCAATATCTATTCCGGCTGGTTCGCGAATAGCGGCAAGAGCGCAATGTTCTATAACTGATGCCACAGATAGACTTTTTGATGTAGTTCTTTATTGTTTTGGATAAAATATGAGTCTTACTTTAAGACATAGCGCTTTATTTGTCGAGGGGAAAATTGATGTCGCGGTTGATTGCACAACCGACGCACTCATCCTGACTTCATACGGTGCGACTGTTCAGAATATTATATCTGTCAATGCCAGTGTTGTAAATCTTATTTTAACTGAGAATCAGTCTCAAGTTGTCCATCCGACCAACGTCCAAGCGAATGTTGATGCCTTAACTTTAACAACATGGGCTGCGGTAGTCCAGGCTGGAACCGAGATTGCGGCCGATGTTGTCAATTTAACTCTCCAAGCCTATGCAGCCGATGTTGACCTTGATGTTTCGGTTCGGGCTGATGTTGTTAATCTTACTCTTCAAACTTTTCAGGCAGATGTAGATATTGACGTAAATGTTCAGGCCGCTCTTGCGAGTTTAGCATTAAATCCTTATTCAGCAAACATTAATGCTGAGATCAATGTCCTTGCCGGATACGATGCTTTAAGACTTAAAACCCTTCACGCCATGGTAACAGTCCCCCAGAGTATTTTTCATTATGGGGACTGGAGAGATTATAAGGGCGATAGAACCTGGCCGAACAATTTTAAAGAACAAGCGAACAAATGGGGATACCTCAATAACCCAAGATGGCAATTATCTCCTCAAGCCCACGAATCTTATACTGGTAGAGAAAACGAAGAGCCACAGGTTTGGAATTTGCCTGGACAAGGATATTCTTCGGGAACCAGCAAAAAGCACATTCCTTGTGGGCATTGGCATAAGATACCTTTAAATCCTATACCGTATGTCGGGGATGATCACTGGTGGCAACAGAGTATAGATGTCTACGATAGTAAAGTTCTTTTTGTTCCGATGATTTATGAAGATGCTGATGGAAATCCTGCTACAGGGATAGGATTTGGACTATATGATATTTTTGATAGACAGTGGGAATATGGAGGTTTGTTTTCTGAGGGGTATCCAGCTTATGGAGAACCAAATACTGCGCGGAGGACTTCAAATTTTAGTTGTTATTTTGGGACTTGGATTAATGATGCTACTCCTGACAACGAATATAGACGATTGATTGTTTTACCCGATGACGGCGAATACAGCTATTATGACCTATGGACGATGGATAGTCCTGGATATACGCAAAGTAATTTTATTGACTCAGAGATTTTTAATGTTATGGATGCTCATAGTTCAGGACTAATAGCTTGTTTAACCTATATTGTATCTGCCGGTGGCGTATCAAAAAAGGCTCTTGTCATAGATGTTTCTGAAAACAAGGGAGTATCTTGGAAAACTCCTTACTACTTTCCTGCTAATACTAATTGGTACGATTTCGTTGGAGCAGAGGTTAGAATAGATATTAGCGGGGTTATATGGGTATCAATGGCAGATTTAAATGCCAATACATTTTCAATCTATAAATCCACCGATTACGGGGATAGTTGGAGTCTCGTACATTCAGAAGCTATGGGAACAATTAGACCTTACAGCCTTAATTATAGTATTAGTGATGAAGACGGTAAGTATCAATATTTAGATATGCGAGTTTACAGCACAGTTGTTCCTAAAGTGACAACTCTGAGGCTCTACAGGAGTTCCGATTACGGGGTTACTTGGGATTATGTTAATTTAAACTATGTGTCTTCTCCCTACAACCACGACTCAGAAATTCACACCAGCAATGGAGGAAATATAATTTTAACAAATGATACAGCTTTAGCCAATAAATTTAACATTTCAGATGACTATGGTTCCAGTTGGAATTTAATAACTCCTCCATCTGAATTAGCATTATATTACATAGATCAGCAATCCTTTCTTGAAAAAGTTGGCTATGTTGAATGTGGAAAATCTTTTAGTATAACAGAACCAAGTAGTTTATATTTAGGCTTTTTGCTTTCATTAGATAATGGTGCAACGTGGAGAGTTATAACAAGTCCATTCTTATTATAATATTATAAAAACATAACCAAACGGAGACAGATAAGCCTTACTTAATAAGTAAGAAACTCTTAAGCCCGGTGAATAACTCTTAAACGAGTTGTCGCCGGGTTTTTATTTTACATTTAACGGAGAAATAAAAATGGCTTCAATAACCCCGAATCACTTTTTTTACTTACTTGCTACTAAGCAGATAGACTTTGCCAATGACACTTTTAAAATCAGGCTAATGACTTCAGGATTCAGTTTTAACCGGGATGCCGATACTGTTTGGGCTGATGTGTCAGCAAGCGAATTGGCTAACGGATTTGGTTATACGACCGGAGGCTCTACCCTGGCAAACGTGGTTGTGACCGAAGACGATGCCAACGATAGGACTTCAATCGTATGGGATAGCGTAGACTGGACTGCAAGCGGCGGTTCGATAGGTCCCTCACCCGGAGCTATAATCATAGACGATACTGTTACTAATGATCCGATTGTTGCCTATATCCAGTTCAGCGAAGAAAAGACTCAGGTTACAGGGAGTGATTTTACGGTAGCGACACCGGGGCTTTATATCCAGGGCGATTCAACCGATCAATCAACACCATCAAATAATATTTATTATCTGCTGGCTACCAAGGCAGTAGATTTTTCAGCCGATGTTTTTAAGATCAGGCTCATGGCAACCGGTTTTACCTTTGATAAAGACGCTCATGAACTATGGGCGACCATATCCGCCTCTGAACACGCAAACGGCAACGGCTATACCACAGGTGGTAACACATTGGGTGGGGTTGCTATTGCCGTGAACGATACAGACGACCGGGTAGAAATTACCTGGAACGATACCTACTGGATTGCCAGCGGCGCCGATCTTGGGCCCACACCGGGAGCTATCATTATTGATGATACAGTCGCTAACGATCCGATAGTCGGTTACATAGATTTCGGCGGGGAACAAACTTTGGCCGATGGAGGCAAAGGAACCATAACTAATCCCGGAGTTTACTTGGGGGCAGCGTAATAAATGGCGCGTGATACTTCTCTCGATATAACTTTTAATTGTCTTGATACCTCCGACTCCGGCGTTGACGAGATCGGCGTAATCAAGATTTACGTCGAAGTTGTCGGCTCCTGTACGGTTATGACGGAAGCCGCCGTGGCAGCTTCCGTTGTCACTCATATTGTTGGAACGTGGGCTGGCGGAACTTATATTGATGAAGACTATGCGGAAGTTACCGTTAGGATACTCGGCACGTTTATCACTGAGCCGTTTAAAAAGAACTGGGTTAAATGGTCGGACATTGGAAGCCTGGTATTCACCATAGGCAGGGGAAATATTGCCGGTGAACGCCCGATGGACTGGAAAGGCTGGGTTTATAAGATAAAAAAACTCGGTGGCAAAGTCGTTGTTTATGGCGAAAACGGGATTTCGATAATGACACCAGCCAGTAACGCCTTCGGATACCAAACCATTTCCCGGATAGGGTTAAAGGGTAAAAACGCAGTGGCCGGGACTGACCTTAAACACTTCTTTGTAAACAACTTGGGGGAGCTTTGGGTTTTTTCCGAAGGTCTTAAAAAACTCGATTACTCCGAATATCTTTCACCGATGCTTGCAAATATGGTTCTTTCTTATGATGAGCCGAACGACCTTCTTTATATTTGTGATGGTTCTCAAGGATTTGTTTACCGGGACGGAAGCTTTGGAGAAGGACCAAAAAATTTGACCGGGATAGGGTATCAATCCGGGGTTGTTTATCCAGTAGCTCCGGAAGCAATAGTTGTCCCGGCACTGGAGCTTTGCACTGATATTTATGATTTGGGAATGAACCATTACAAAACAGTCTTTGAACTTCAGTTTGCTACAAACATCACCGGCACTATGCAGGCGGCCATGGATTACCGGGCGAATGTAAAGGCTGATTTTACCCAGACGGAATGGAAAACCGTAATGGATCGCGGATCAGTGTTTTTAACGGCATTAGGGCGTGAGATTCGATTCAAAGTAAAGCTAACCGCTTATGAGTATTGCGAGATGGACTACATTAAATTACGCGGGGTGATTCATGCACATTAGAGTTTTACCGGAACAAATACCAAAAATATGGGATTTAATTAAGTTTACTGTTGGCAAGGTTTATAAGATCGAAGCAAAACAGGCTGATTTTATTTTTAACAACGTTCTGCACGAATTGCTTAATGACAAGTATCAGTGCTTTGTCCATCTTTCCGATGACGGGGAAAGAAAAATAAAGGCAATGGTTTTTACTGCGATAAATTTTGATAAATTAGGCGGTGTTAAGACGCTTGATATTCCATGCCTCTATTCTTTCTCTTATCACACCATGGAAGAATGGGACGATTTTTTTAAGATAATTCTTGAATTTTCAAAACAGGAAAAAGCTTTCCCGATAACCTGTTCATCCAACAATGAGAGAGTTTGGGAGATCGTAAATTACCTTGGGTTTAAGGAATCCTCTCGTAATTTTACCTATAACAAAGGAGAGCGATAATGGGAAGCGGCGGCAAAGGAAGTAGCAGTAGCACCAAAACGACCATAAGGTATGCACCCTATATTGAAAATCATCATGAAGATTTTCTCGATATAGTTGCCACAAAAAGAGATTTATTAATAGACGACTCTCCACTTGCCGATTTTAGTGAAATTCTGGTTGACGTAGCATTTTTCGGAACCGGCTATACCATTGCCTCATTCCCGAGCCTATACGATATGGGAGGTAAATTTATTTTTGGGCTTGATGTTGATACTTTATTTGACCAGATATTTGAGGAATCAACCGATGGTGCGGAGATCAACAATCTTGTTTCCGCTGAGGCAGATTTACTTGACGACGATATTGAGGCAAATGTTATCCCACGTTATGAATTGGGGATGAGAGACCTCAACGCGGTAATGAGCAGCTCTTTTGTTACCGGGAAAGCTTTAATAGAAAGCGCACGGGTTAAATCCGTCGCTAAATTCAGCAGTGAGTTACGATACCGGATGATACCGGTTGCCGTCCAGAGATGGCAGACTCATCTTGAATGGAACAAAAGCGCAATTTTAACCTATGCCGAAATTATGAAACTTTACTTTTTAAGCAAAAAGGAAATTACCGAGTTTAATTATGAAATATTGTCGCAAAATAAGCTCTGGCCTTTTACCGTTCTTGAATTCGACAAATGCGCGATTGGAGCATTAACCGGGGCGACAACAACTAAACAAAATGCAGGATCAGGGTCAAAGGTGGCATCGGCTCTTGGTGGTGCATTGTCGGGAGCGGCGGCTGGGGGTATGATTGCCGGAGCTTCCCAGGGGGCCATTGCTGGTCCAGTTGGAATGATAGGCGGGGCCTTGCTTGGTCTTGCCGGTGGATTATTTTAATAAGGAGAGATGGCTATGCTAACCAATTATTCAAGCCCTTATTCGTTTAAAACTGTTGACCCGACAATTAAAAAGAAAAAACTGGCTGAACTTATGCCGCAAGAGAAATCGTCCGGGACCTATTGGGGAGATCCGAACGCCCCAGATCCAAGTGTAACGGGAACTCTACCAAAAAATTCATTAGGGAGAAATGCACGGGAGATTTTGGCGGGCAATGGCAGGACACCACAACCAAATGAGGAAACCGATGGGACAGGGAATGCTCTCGGTATTCCTCAAAAAAACCTTAGACTTGCTTTCGGACTGTCAGCACTCTCCCATGCGGTGAACCCCAGCGGCTCAGGAAAAGACTTAATGCGTTTTTCTGGGGGGTTGTTAGAGGAAAGCCAGCGATCCGGAGAGAGAGCGCGTGAAATAATGCGTCAGGAGCAAAAGGAGATTGAGAAAAGACGGCAGGAAATAGCAGACAAGGAGCAAGAAAGAAAATTTGAGCTTGAGGATAGAGCGGATGAAAGAAAATATAAATCCGGGTTGCTTTCCGAATCAAGGCGGTTTAGCCGGGAAATGCAGGAGGACAGGCAACGAGAAAACGCTCCGCTATTGAAGGCGCGGTTAGATCGGCTTAATCGGGTAGCTCCGGAAACCACAAAAGGTCCCGGCCCAACTAAAGTCAATGAAAAAAACATTCTTAAAAATGCGAACGCTGAACTTAAAAGCCTGGGGGCTTTTATTGATAACGACGAGGGGAGTATTAATTTCCCGGCTGAATCTGAATTAGCGATAAGCAAGGCGCTCAAAAAGCACGGAATTTCTTTTTATCCCGGGCAGACGCCAAGCGAAGACGGCACCAAAACATTTTATCTGGGAGCATACGACCCGGAGCAAGCAAACAACACCGGGCAGGCATTTAACCTTGACGATTATATGCCAAAACCAACTCTTGACTCCTATTTGCCAAAGCCAAAGGGAACAACAAGCCAGACAGCAGGAGGGGCTCATTCATTCCCAAGGGGAAATACTTTAATCCGCTAATTTTTAACCTTATAAAAGGATAAAAATGACCGAACTGACAAGTAGAAAATTAGACATATTCAGGGAGTGGGAACAAGACGAGCGGTATCAGGGGTTATCCCCGGAAGAACGTGCGGAAGTCGCCGGTAATTTCTTTGACAAAAACGTGCCGCAGGATCGATGGGGTTCTTTATCTGACGATGTTAAGAAGCAGACCCGCCAGAATTTTATTGACGCACAACTATCTGCAACTCCTGAACCGAAAATAGAAAAACCCATTGACGTGGGGGTAATGGGACAACCGGACGAAGGAATAATAAAAAGCGGGGTAAAGGGGTTAGTCCATGGGACGCTTGGATTGGGTGAATCAGTTGGGGCTGGCGTTCAATATTTAGGCAGTAGATTAGATAGTGAAACTATTAAAACGGCAGGAGAAACTACCGCGAAATTTTGGGGAGAGAAAGCAAAAGGGTTTGAGGCTCCCAAAGACCTTCAAGGATCGGTTTTGAGAAAACCAGAGCTGCTCCTTGAGCCGTCATGGTGGGCTTATAATGTTTCAGGTATGGCTCCTTCTCTTGCCGCCGCAATTATCCCAGGAGCCGGAGCCGCTAAATACGTTAAAATCGGAGGGGAGGCACTTCGTTTAACTCCTAAGATTATTGCTCGTATGGCAAGGTTGGCCGGAAGTGGTGTTGGCGGTTTTACCGGTGGTGCTCTCGAAGGCGCAAGTACCTACCGGGAAGTATTAGAAAGAGGGGGTACTGAACAAGAAGCGGCACGAGCCGCGGAGTTAATGACTGCTGCCTCTGGCCTTTTAAATGCCGTATCTCTCGATAAAATACTTTCTCCTGCAAAAAAAGGCTTTTTAAAACGGTTTCTTATCAGTGGTTCAACCGAAGGCATTACGGAATACCTCGAAGAGCCGGCAGAGGTAGGAATTAAAAAAGCTATTATCCCCGATAAATTTACCAATGAAGAAGCAGTCGAGCAATTAATCCAGGGCTTAAATGTAATCGGTCCGGCGTTTG
>Ga0265297_10010955_pt1 | contig 11233 bp, 12 predicted proteins | sample Munlanlwell13791_FD_192502 | JGI IMG/M metagenome (GOLD analysis project Ga0265297, IMG submission 192502) | Leachate microbial communities from a municipal landfill in Southern Ontario, Canada - Leachate well 137-91 | ecosystem: Engineered > Solid waste > Landfill > Unclassified | place...
GTGAAAAGTGCTGGAAATAGAAGGACTAAAATGTCGGAAACGGAGGCCGGGGCAACTGGAAGCAGCAGCAGCAAACCCATTCCTGGGTTTCCCGGACAGCTCTGCCGCTCCGGAAGTAGTGGGGATAACTTTTCCGCACCCCGGCGGAGAATGAGCCGGACGACGACACGACTGAGGGGACGCCGCGTCCGACTGTGATAGAATGATGGCATGAAGATCGCGCTCTGCCAGTTCGACACGGTGTGGGAGGACTGCCGGGCCAACCGGGACAAGATCCGCGCCTTGGTGGAGAAGTCCCCGGCGGGATGGGACTGGATCGTCTTCCCGGAGATGACCCTGAGCGGGTTCTCGATGGACACCTCGAAGACGACGACCCGGCCCGAGGACATCGAGTTCTTCTCACGCATGGCCAAGGAGCGCAAGGCCTGGGTCTCCTTCGGCGGCGTCGAGGACGGCTTCAACAAGCTCATCACTTTCGACCGTTCGGGCGCGCGCGCGTCCGAGTATTCCAAGATCAACCTCTACTCCTTCGCGGGCGAGGACAAGCGCTACAAGCGGGGGACGGAGCAGACCACCTTCCCCATCGAAGGCATGGCCGTGACTCCCGCCGTCTGCTTCGACCTCCGCTTCCCGCACATCTTCTGGGACCGGGCCGAGAGGACCGAGCTCTTCGTGGACATCGCCGCCTGGCCCGCGCGCAGATCCGAGCACTGGACCACTCTGCTCAAAGCCCGCGCCATCGAGAACCAGTGCTACGTGGTCGGGGTGAACCGGACCGGCAAGGACCCGACGCTGGAGTACAGCGGGAACTCCGCCATCTTCGACCCCCTGGGAAAGACCGTGCTCGACTGCGGCACGGCCGAGGGGGTCTTCGTGTCCGAGGCGGCGGTGGAGAAGGCGCTCGTCGAGAAGACCCGAGCGCGCTTCCCCTTCTTCAAGGACCGCAGGCCGGTTTTGTTATAATCTCCCCGTCCATGAAGAAGGTACAGACCCCCGAAGAGGCGGTCCACCACATCCACGACGGGGCCTCCATCATGGTGAGCGGGTTCATGTGCTGCGGCCAGTCCCTATCCCTCATCGACGCGCTCATCCGCAGAGGGACGAAGGGCCTCACCGTCATCTGCAACGACGCCGGCTTCCCGGAGAGGGGCGTGGGCAAGCTCATCGTGGCGGGCCGCGTGCGCAAGTTCATCGGTTCGCACATGGGCACCAACCACGTGGCCGGGCAGAAGATGAACTCCGGAGAGATGGAGGTCGAACTCGTGCCGCAGGGGTCTCTGGCCGAGCGCATCCGCTGCGGGGGGGCAGGCCTGGGCGGGGTGCTCACGCCCACGGGCCTCGGGACGGACGCGGAGACGGGCAAGCGCAAGATCGACGTGGACGGCCGCAAGTACCTCCTGGAAACCCCGCTGCACGCGGACTTCGCCTTCGTAAAATCCTCGGCCTGCGACAAGCTCGGCAACGCCTTCATGGCCAAATCCGCCAAGAACTTCAACTTGGTCATGGCCATGGCGGCCCAGCACACCATCCTGGAGACCGAGAAGCTCGTGGAGGTCGGAGAGCTCGACCCCGACCACGTGCATCTGCCCGGCGTGTTCGTGGACTCCATCGCCTTTGCGAGGCGCCGATGAGCGGACCCCCTCTGAGCGACGAGAAGCAGGGCAAGCGCGAGCGCATCGCCATGCGCGTGGCCCGGGAACTGCCGGAGGGTTCTCTCGTCAACCTGGGCATCGGCCTGCCGACCCTGGTCGCGAACTACCTGCCGCAGGGCAAGGGCATCCTGCTCCAATCCGAGAACGGCTTCATCGGTCTAGGCCCGGAGCCGCCGAAGTCCAAGGCGGACAAGGACCTGGTCAACGCGGGCGGCTCGCCGGTCACCCTCGTGCCGGGCGGCTGCTGCTTCGACTCGGCGCTCTCTTTTTCCGTCATCCGGGGAGGACACCTGGACGTCACCGTGCTCGGAGGCCTGGAGGTGGACGAGGACGGCAACCTGGCCAACTACCTCATCCCGGGCAAGATGGTGGCCGGCATGGGCGGGGCCATGGACCTGGTCACGGGAGCGAAGAAGGTCATCGTGGCCATGGAGCACGTGAACAAGTTCGGCCAGCCTAAGATCGTCAAGCGCTGCGCCCTGCCTCTCACCGCGCGCGAAGAGGTGGACATCGTCGTCACGGACCTGGCCTTCATCCGCGTGACGCACAGCGGTCTGCTCCTCGAGGAGATCGCCGAGGACACGACCGTCGAGGAAGTGATCGAGAAGACGGCCGCCAAGCTGACCGTCCTGCCCAAGCTAAAGGAGTTCTAGAAGCTCGGAGAAGGCCGGGCCGGGCTCCCGTCTGAACGAGGCCGCCGGCCCCTGGTCCGGGATGAGCTTGCCGGGGATGCCGACGTCGGTGACGTCCTCCCCGCGGCCGCCGTCGTCCGGCACGCGGTTGGACCTGCGGCAGCCGTTCTCCCACTCCCAGTCCGTCTCCCCGCGGACCAGGACGCCCTCGATCTCGCCCGTGACCGCGTTGAACACCGCGCTGCCCGAGTTGCCGCCGTAGGTGTCCAGGTTGGCCGTGAAGAAGCCGTTCTTGCCGGACTCGCGCACGGACGCGCCGCCCGCCACCTTGGTGGGCAGGCCGACCGGATGCCCGATGACGAAGAGCGGCGCGCCCTTGGCAGGCATGCCGTCGCGGCTGACCCTGAGCGGCGCGCGGTCCGCCACGGGACGGTCCAGGCGGACCAGGGCCCAGTCCGGCCCGTCGCTCACCTGCGCGCCCCCGATGTAGCCGCCGCAGCCGTACACGTCTGCGGCGGGCACGCTCTGGGGGGTCTGTCCGCCCGCCTCGCGTATGCCGAAGCCGAACACGAACTTGGTCCCCTCGCACGCGGTCGGGCCTCCGATGCAGTGCCCGGCCGTCATCACGATGTCCGGGGCCACCAGCGAGCCGGAGCAGTAGGCGCCGGTGCGCTGTTCGCGGAAAGGCTCGCCCGGGCAGAGGGTGTACTCCTCCCCGAAGGAAGCGGTGGTCAGGTCCGCCGTCTTGCCCTGTTCGTCGATGCGGACGTGGTAATCGTAGAACAAGGCCACCGTGGACTCCGCCAGCTTGCGCAGCTTCTCGCCGGCCTGATGGATGTCCAGACGGCCGTCCTCTCCGTAGATGACCTTCCCGTCCTGCGTCCCTGGAGCCTCATAGGCTCCAGGGACGGCCGGAAGCGGAACAGCGCCGGCCGCGGAGAGCGCGGCCGCGGCCAGGAGGAGCGCCGCGGTCATCGCAGCGCCTCCCCGTCGAAGGAGGGCTCCCGCAGCTTCTCGACCGCAGCCCTGGCGTCCTGGAGCGCCGCTCCGGGCCGGCCCTTGCCGCACTTGGCCGAGAGCGCGGCCGAGCGGCGCCCGGCCCCCGCCTTTCCCCCGGCCTGATAGGGGTCGTCCGCGATCTCGAGCAGGTACTTCGCGACCTTCGCGTTGGCCTCGGTGGTCGGGGCGATGTGCTCCGGGCCCGGGTAGAAGCCGCCGTCGAAGAAGGACTTGGGGGGCAGCTCGATGGTGAAGCAGAACATGCCGAGCTCGTCCCATGCCCAGTCGCAGGTGTCCCCGCCGGAGACGTAGAGCTCCGAGGACTGCATGGGCGTGTACTCCGTCATCTGTCCCATCTTATCGGCCATGGCCTTGAACGCGGACAACGCCTCGGGCTCGGGCATGGGCTGCGTCGTGTGGCTCCACGGGTACATGACCTTCCTCCCGTAGCTGTGGTAGCTGATCACGATGCTGATGTTCGGGTGGGAGCGCAGGAAGTCCGCCACGGCCTTCGTCTCCGGCTCGGAGAAGGGCTTCTTGCCCCGGTAGATGTCCGAGTCCGGCTCCCCTGAGGAGCCCTCCCCGCCCCAGCCGACGGGGTAGTTCCTGTTGAGGTCCACGCCCACGCTCCCGTCCCCGTTGTCCCGCATGTTCTTGCGGTGCCACTCGTATCTCCCGGTGTTGTAGTCGAACTCCTTGCCGTCCGGATTCACGATGGGCATGAAGTAGATGTCCCGGGAATCCAGGAGCTCCGCCGTCCCGGGCTTGGCGCGCTCCGCGAGCAGCTGCCGCGCGATGCCGAGCGTCACCTCGGTGGTCAAATGCTCCCGGGCGTGGTGGTTGGCCATGAAAAGGACGCCCGGCTTGCACTCGTCCTCCGGCGTGGTGTTCAGCCGCATGACCGTGAGCGACCGGCCCTGGAGGCTCTTGCCGAAGCCCGAGAGAGAGGCCATGCCCTCTCCGGCGGCCGCGAGCTTATGGAGCTCCTCGTCGGTCTCCTTCACGTTGTGGTAGGCCGCGTCCCACTCGGGGAAGTCGCGCGTGTCGAGGGAGCCCAGGGGCTTGCGGCTCTCGATGATCAAGCCCGCCTTCTCGATGCAGGCGACGGCCGCGGGCCGGACGATGGCGACGACCCGGCCGTCCTCCACGGACTCGATGGCCACGCCGCACTTCACGATGCGGTCTCTTTCCTCCCTCTTCTCGGCCCGCACCACGATCACGAGACGGTCGTCCGCGACCGGCGGTGCCGCGGAACAAGGGATGCAGAGCACAGCGGAAAGCAGAAGGACGCTCCTGTTCATCATCTACCCCCTAGCTCCTGCACCCCACCAGCAGACCGGCGTCGATCACGCCCTCGCCCTGCTCCTCGGCCGGGACATTCGGGAGCTTGACCGCGGCCTCGCGCAGGGCCGCGCGGATCTCCTCGGGCCCGCTCAGGCCCTGGCTGGCCGCTGCCAGAGCGGCCAAGCCCGCCACGTGCGGCGATGCCATGGAAGTGCCGTCCTTCTTCTCGTAGCCCCCGCCCATCATGGTGGATTCCACGTCCACCCCCGGAGCGATGAAGTCCACCTCCGGGCCGCGGCTGGAGAACCACGCGACCTTGTCCTGGCTGTCCGCGGCCGCGACCGCGATGGCCTCGGGATACGCGGCCGGGTAGCCGACGTCCCCGCCGGAGTTGCCCGCGGCGGCGATGATGGCCAGCCCTGCGGCGGCGGCCTTCTTCACCGCGTCCTCGAGCGCCTGCGTGCCGTAGCCGGCGCCCAGGCTCATGTTCGCGATGTCCATCCCGTTCTCCACGGCCCACTGGATGCCGGCGATGACGTCCGCGAAGTCCCCGCTGCCGAACTGGTCGAGGACCTTCACCCCGTAGAGCGAGACCCCCGGCGCCACGCCCACCACGCCGATGTCGTTGTCCTGGGCCGCGATGGTGCCGGCCACGTGGGTGCCGTGCCCGTGGTCGTCCTTGAAGGGCTTGCCCGGCTCGATGCAGTTGAACCCGCCCTCGACCTCGAGGTCTTTGTGGCCCGTGTCGATGCCGGTATCGATCACGGCGAGTCTGATCCCGTCCCCCTGGGTGACGTACCAGGCGCTGGAGGCGTTGACCCGCCCTATGCCCCAGGGCTCGCGCTGCTCCTCGGAAGGAGGCGGGTCCTCCTCGGCCCTGAGCCAGTTCTGCACGAAGTCCCTCTCGACGCGCTTGACCTCCGGGAGCGCCCTGAGGCGCGCGTCGAACGCCTCCAGGCGGGTCTTGGGGACGACCACTCCCAGCGCGTCGATGAGCCGCAGGTCCTTGGTCACGACCCCGCCGACGCCCTGGACCAGGGACGCACGCTGCCCGGACGGGGTCCCTTCCTTGAAGACGACGATGCGGCGCTCGAAGGAGTCCTCGGGGACTGAGGCCTTCCCGGCCTCGGCCTTGCCGCCATCGAGCTTCGGCTGGGAGGACTCGCGCGCCTGTTCCACGAGCCTGGGCACGTCCACTCCCGTCCTGTCGAAGTCCGGTCCCGGGCCCTCGGTGCTCCCCGGAAAAGCGAACGCGGCGATCATGGCGATCGCCGCGGCCAGACGGCAGAAGAACTTGGATGTCATGGGTCACCTCCCCGGGACAGAGTATAGGCAAGATGACCTAGAAACAATATGGGACTTTACGGAACCTGCTTAAGCACGAAAGCGCGACACCGAGTCCCGTATCGCGCGGATGTGCTCCGGCGTGGTTCCGCAGCACCCGCCCACGATGGAGACTCCGGCCGCGAGAAGGTCCTTGGCTTTCGGAGCCCAGAACTCCGGGGACTCGGGATAGACGGTCTTGCCTCCCACGAGCCTGGGCAGGCCCGCGTTCGCCTGGATGATCAAGGGCAGGTCCGTGAGCGTGCGCATCTCCTTCGCGATGAGAACCATGGCCTCGATGCCGTTGCCGCAGTTCGAGCCCACGATGTCCGCGCCGGCGGCTTTCAAGCCCTCCACCGCCTTCTTCACGCTCACCCCCATCATGGTGAAGAAGCCGCGCGAGGTCTTATCGAAGGTCATGGTGGCCATGACCGGGACGTCCGGCCGGAGGGACTTGGCAGCCTTCACAGCCAGGGACGCCTCTCCCAGGTCCGTCATGGTCTCGATGCAGAGGATGTCGGCTCCGGCGTCCAGCAAGGCTTTCATCTGCCTCTTGAAGGCGGCGAGCACCTCTTCCGGGTCCGCGTCTCCCACGGGTTTGAGCAGCCTGCCCGTCGGGCCGCAGGAAGCGGACACATAGGCCTTGCCCGCGACCGCGCGCCGGGCCGCCTCCACAGCCTTGCGGTTGATCTCCTCGGTCTTGTCCTCCAGCTTGTAGGAAGCCAGCTTCAAGGGGCTTGCGCCGAAAGTGTTGGTCTGGATGATGTCGGCCCCGGCCTCCAGGTACGCTCTCGCGATCTCGCCGAGCGCCTCCGGATGCGCGAGCCCGAAAGCCTCCGGACATTCGCCCGGCTTGAGCCCCCGCTCCATGAGCATGGTGCCCATGGCCCCGTCCGCCACCAGGGGGCCCTGCCGCAGCCTCTCGAGAAATCCGATCATCTCGCCAGAGCCTTGGCGCGTTCGACCGCGGAGGCCGCGTCGAAGGCGTAGAGGTCCGCGCCGATCTCCTTGGCGTACTCCTCGCTCACCGGAGCTCCCCCCACCATGATCAAGGCCTTCAGCCCCCTGGCCTTGAGCGCCTCCACCACCTTGGCCATGACCGGCATGGTGGTGGTCAGAAGCGCGGACATGCCCACGAACCCCGCCTTCTCCTTCTCCACGGCCTCGGCGAAGCGTTCGGGCGGGACGTCCTTGCCCAGGTCCACGACCTCGAAGCCCGCCCCCTTGAGCATGATGGACACCAGGTTCTTGCCGATGTCGTGCAGGTCCCCCTGCACGGTGCCGATGACCACCTTGCCCGCGCTCGGCAGCCCCTCCTTGGCCAGATGGGGCTTGAGCACCTCGATGCCCGCGTGCATGGCCTTGGCCGCGAGCAGGACGTCCGGAAGGAAGAGCTCGCGCTCCTTGAACTTGGCGCCGATCACGTTCATCCCCGCGATGAGCCCCTTGTCCAGGACCTCGGGCGCGGTCTTGCCCTGCGACAGGGCCTTGCGCACCAGCGCCGGGACCTGTTCCTCATCCCCCTCTTGGAGCCGCCGAGAGACCTCGTCGAGAATGTCCATGACTCCTCCTCACCTAGCGACGCAAGTCTTGTTCCTGCAGGACTTGCAGAACGCGTACCCCGGCTTGACCGAATGCTTCGAAGCCTCGGCCGAGACCACGACGCCCGACACGGACTTGATGGGAGACATGAGGCAGCTGTCATTGAGCCGTATCCCGATACTCTCGGGCTTGAGCCTTTTAAAGAGACTCTTCTGCCCGCTCAGGTGCCAGCCGCAATAGCCCGGACTGTAGCGGAGCGTCTTCAAGCCGGGCATCTCGGCCTGCCCCTCCACCCAGGCTGCCGCGCGGTCGGCCGCGAAGGACGCGGCAGCGTCCAGGGCGCTGGCGAGAGGGTAATCCCCTGCGCCGAAGAGTCTCCCGATCTCGGCGCAGACCGGCTCGCCCAAGGTCACGGCGAATAGAGACACGCGCTCGGGCTCGAAGAACACCGCCTCCAGAGGGTTCGGCTTCTCATTGAGGCCTTCTCCCTGGAAGATGGCGGAGAACTCCTCCGCGGAGACTTCCTCCACGACCGAGACAGGTGCCGCCAAAGACCCGAGCCTTTCCACCGCCTTCTGCGCGACAGCGGCCGCCTTGGGCGTGGCGCGGCCGACCACGCCTTGAAAGGACAGCACCTGGTCCTTCGTCGGCAGAAGAAGGGCTATGGGGACCGCTTTCACTCCCATCGGTGCGGCAGACTCTCCATGCCGTGGCGCTTGGCCTCGGCCTCCATGACGCGGGTCAACTCCTTCTTGGACTCGTTCGGCAGCCTCGACGGGACGTACGCCTTCAGGAGCTTCGCCACCTCGGCCTTCGCGCGCTGGAGCAGGGAAAGCCCCCCCTCCTCCTTCCACCGCGCGTGGTTGGCGCGGTCGAGGACCGGGCCCGGATAGTGGAGTTCGGTCTTGAGATGCTTGCGCGTGTGCTTGGCGATGAGCAGGTGCCCCTCGCGCAGGAGCTCCTCGAAATGAGGCAGCGCCGGGAAATCGTCCTTTGGCTCGATCCCCCGCGCGAGGCGCAGGACCAAGCCGCAGACCTCGTTGTCCACGACCAGCTTCTCCAGGCTCTGGCAGTTCTCGAAATCGAGGATCCCGGGGCCGGCCACGTTGTTGATTCCGGACAAGGCCGCGAGCGTGGCCCCCATGGCGGTCTCCAGGCCCGCCTGGCAGTCGAGCTCCTTGGAGTCGCTCATGCCGATGTAGGCCTGGGTGGGCATGCCCAGGCTCTTGCCGATCTCGGAATACGCGCAGTCCACCATCTGCGTCTCAGCCGCGCCCATGGGAGTGGTCTCGTAGCGCACGTCGAAGGCGGCCGGAGAGCCGCCGTAGAGGGCCGGAGCGCCCGGACTCGCGCACTGGGTGATGACGATCCCGCTCAGGGTCTCGGCCGTGTGCTGCACCAGGGTCCCGACCAGGGTCACCGGAGCCATGAACCCGGTCAGGGGCATGGCGATGTACTCGACCGGGACCCCGTGGGCCGCGCAGTCGAGCAGGTTCTGGGAGGTCGCGCCGCTCCACTTCAAGGGCGAGGTCGGGCAGGCGGAGAAGACCGTGAGCGGCTTGGCCTTGAGCGCCGCCTCGGAGCCGCGCACAGCGAGCTGCAGGTCCAGCATGGGCGCAAACGCCTCTGCCGTGAACGTGCCGGTGACGACCGGCTTCTCGCAGTAGAGGAGGTTGAGGTAGAGGCGGTAGGAATCCGAGATGCGCTCGTGCACGTCGGCCGGGATGAAGGCCGTGCTCTGCGACGCGATGTGCGCCAGCCGGCTCATGAGTCTGACGTAGCGCACATAATCGTCGCTGGAAGGCTTGCGTATCTTCCAGGTCTCGTTGTCCAGGATGTAGACGGTCGAGGACCCGGGCGTGAAGTAGACGTTGTCGCCCGAAAAGTCGTGGGTCTCCGCCCCGAGCACGTCGTAGAGCTTGAAGCTCCTGGGCACGGTCTTCAGGGCCTTGTCCAGCAGGTCCGGGGTGAACAGGACCTTCTTGGAGGCCTTGTCCACCTTGGCCCCGTGCGAGGAGAGGAGCTCGAGGACCGTCTCGTTGTGTACCGCGACCCCGAGCCCGCAGAGCACATCGCGGGCCTCGGACACGATGCGGGATCGGAGCTCGTCTGAGAGGAATCGGAGACTGGGTCGCATGGAGAGACTTTAACAAACTTAGCTAGACTTTCCTCCATGAAAGAACTCTACGAGACCGACTCGCTGAGCGTGCGGCTCTACGACATGTCCGTCCCAGAGGACGATGTGGACTTCTATCTCCGGCAGGCCCGCAGGACCGGCGGCCCGGTGCTGGAACTCGGCGCTGGCACGGGGCGCGTCGCGATCCGGATCGCGAAAGCCGGCTTCCGGGTCACCGGGCTGGACCTCTCCCCTTACATGCTCGAGGCCGCGCGAGTGAAGCCCGGGGCCGGGCTCGTGCGCTGGGTCCGGGGCGACATGACGCGTTTCGACCTCAAGAGGAAGTTCCGTCTCATCCTCATCCCGTTCCGCGCGTTCCAGCACCTGCTCACCCCCGAGGCCCAGCGCGCCTGCCTTTCCTGCGTGCGGCGGCATCTGGCCAAAGGCGGAAGGTTCGTTGTGGACCTCTTCGACCCGAGGCTGGACTTCTGCTTCCCCGGCGCCGGCCATGTCTTCAGGGCGAAGCTGCGTCACCCCAAGACCGGCCGCGTATTCCATATGCGGACCGCGGACCGCAGGAACGACCCCCTGACCCAGACCTTCACCGAGCGATTCATCTTCGAGGAGTCCGGAGGCCGGAGACACAGCGAGCTCCTGAGGCTCCGCTGGACCTATCGCTATGAGATGCGCTATCTGCTGGAGCTCTGCGGCTTCAAGGTCCTGGCCTGTTACGGGGATTTCAAGGGCGGGGGCCCCCGGTACGGCAAGGAGCAGATATGGGTGGCATCGCGATGAAGCCGAAAAAGGAGTGGTGGAAGGACTCGTTCTTCGACCCGCAGTTCTACACCCCGTCGGACGAGCGCCACCTCGCCGCAGCGCCCGGGGAAGTGAAGTTCCTCATGAAGGCGATGGGCCTGAAGAAAGGTACGCGGCTACTGGACCTCTGCTGCGGGGTCGGCAGGCACTCGCTCCTGCTGGCGAAGAGGGGAGTCCGGGTCACGGGCGTGGACTACTCCATCCCGTACCTTCTTGAAGCCCGCCGCCTGGCTCGGAAGATGGGTCTGGACATCGATTTCCAGCGAGAGGACATGCGCAAGCTCCGCTTCCGCGGACAGTTCGACTGCGCCATCAACCTCTTCACCTCCTTCGGCTACTTCGCGAAAGAGGCGGACGACCTCAAGACGCTGCGCGGGGTCGCGGCGGCGCTCAAGCCCGGAGGGCTCTTCCTGCTCGACGTTATGAACCGGGAGTGGCTCCTGTCGCATTTCAAGGAGCGCGACTGGCAGCCCTGGCTCGGAGGCTTCCTCCTGGAGGAGCGCGCGTGGCTGCCCGGCGCCAGGCGCCTGCACACGCGCTGGATCCGCATCTACCCGGACGGCAGGCTGGCCGAGCGCGTCTTCAGCCTGCGCAACTACGACAAGAAGAGCGTCGGGACTCTGCTGCGCCGCGCGGGACTCAAGCCCATCCGCTGGTGGGGGAATTATCAGGGAGATGCCCTGAGCGAGGACACAAACCGGGTCATCGTGCTTTCAAGGAAGCCGGAGCGCTAGATTAAATAGACAAGCCAGTCGCCTGCGTTATATCGTGGGTTGCTTCCCCGAGAGGAAGCCTATCCACAAACGGAGGTTTGACTGGCTCTATGCGTGATTATAGCACGACGGTCGTAGGCCTGGATGTCCATAAGG
>Ga0265297_10010956_pt1 | contig 11232 bp, 13 predicted proteins | sample Munlanlwell13791_FD_192502 | JGI IMG/M metagenome (GOLD analysis project Ga0265297, IMG submission 192502) | Leachate microbial communities from a municipal landfill in Southern Ontario, Canada - Leachate well 137-91 | ecosystem: Engineered > Solid waste > Landfill > Unclassified | place...
TCCAATGCCTCGGTAAGGCAGATAAAGGGCAAGGCCCGGCCTATTGTAGACGAAAAAGACAGGCTCAGCGTAATCGCGGCTCTAGAGAGCGTAGATTACGCTTTTTTGTTTAATGAGAAGACTCCGCTTAAAGCTATAGAGACATTGAATCCGGATATATTAATAAAGGGTTCTGACTGGGGCATATCCAGCATCGTGGGAGCGGGGTTCGTTTTAGCTAACGGCGGCAAGGTATTGACAATTAAACTGGTAAAAGGACGTTCCACAACTAACCTGATCAAGAAAATTGCCCAAAGTCCCTAATATAAACCGGATCATTGACGCTAACATCAACCGCGCGAAAGAGGGGTTGCGCGTCTGCGAAGAGGTCACCAGGTTCATTTTAAACAGCCGCCTGCTTACCGCGGAGTTTAAAAAAGCAAGGCACGGAATAGACGGCGCGCTAAAGAACTTTTCAAAATACTCGGACCTGGTAAAATCGCGCGAATCGGGCCTTGATGTGGGCAGATACATACACAAGGGTGAATTTTCCAGGAAAAACTTAAAAGATATATTCTCTGCTAATATCCAGCGCGTGAAAGAATCCGTCAGGGTTTTAGAAGAATTCAGCAAACTTATAGACATAAAGGCCTCGCTAAAATTTAAAAATTTAAGATACGATATCTATGCTCTCGAAAAAGAAGCGTCTAGAAAATTGTCGGCTTTACGTAATCATAGATAAAAAGGTAGCGGAAAAACGGTCCCTATCTGATATCGCCCGGAAATTAAAAAAAGGGCCTGCCGATATAATCCAGTTACGCGATAAAGAAACGAATAAATCCCACGTACTCAAGGACACGGGCAAGCTTAGTAAGGCCTTAGCCAAAAGCAGGTCGTTATTTATCGTTAACGACTACGTGGATATCGCAAAGGTCATTGATTGTGACGGAGTGCACCTTGGGCAGGAAGACCTTCCGATAAAGCTGGCGCGAATGATTTTAGGCAAACATAAGATAATCGGTATATCCTGTTTTAACTTAAGGCAGGCCATTGAAGCAGAAAAGCAGGGAGCCGATTATATCGGCATTGGGCCGGCATTCCTTACAACCACAAAACCCGAAGCCCGTAAAAAGATTAACTTAAAGATTATCAAAGAGATAAATAAAAAAATAAATATCCCTTGTTTTGTAATCGGCGGAATTAACCAAAACAACATAGAGAAGCTCATCTCTTGCGGCGCAAGAAGAGCGGCTATTTCCAGCGCGGTGATCACGGCAAAGGATATCGCGGGAGCCGTGAAATACTTTAAGCGCGTTTTACACTAAAATGACCCAATTAGAGTTTGCCAAGAAGAATATTCTCACCCCCCTTATGAAAAGGGTCGCCAAAGCCGAAGGTGTCAAGCCCAGAGAACTCCTAAACAATATTTGCCTAGGCAAAGTAGTCATCCCGAAAAATATCAAGCATCATCTTCAAAAGCCGTGCGGCATAGGAAAAGGCTTAACTACAAAGATAAACGCGAATATAGGGACCTCTACCGATAAATCCGACATTAACAGCGAAATAAGGAAGCTGAATGAAGCGATAAAATTCGGGGCTGACGCGGTAATGGATTTAAGCGTAGGAGGAGACCTTAAGAGGATAAGGAAAGAGGTATTAAAGCATTCTTCTGTGCCTGTTGGGACAGTGCCTGTTTATGAAATAGCGGTAAAGGCCCAGGAAAAAAATGGGCACTTTTTGAGGTTTGACGGGCCTGATATCCTGGAAATTCTGGAATCTCAGGCGCAGGAGGGGATAGATTTCTTCACCATACATAGCGGAGTAACCCAAAAGAGCTTAAAAAGTTTAGAAAGCCAAAAAAGGGTCCTGGGCATTGTTTCTCGGGGAGGGGCGATCATAGCCAGCTGGATAAAATTACATAAAAAAGAAAATCCTTTTTATGAATACTTTAACGATATCCTGGATATTGCCTACCGCTATGACGTAACGCTAAGCCTGGGAGATGGGCTTAGGCCGGGTTCAATTTTAGATGCTACGGACAATGCGCAGATCGCGGAGCTAAAAATACTCGGCCAGTTAGCCAGCCGCGCAAAAAAAAGGAACGTGCAGGTAATGATCGAGGGGCCGGGGCACGTGCCACTAGACCAGATCAAAAAGAATATTATTTTAGAAAAGAAACTGTGCCACGACGCTCCATTTTATGTATTGGGCCCGTTAGTAACCGACGTAGCCGCAGGTTATGACCATATTAGCGGCGCGATCGGAGGGGCCTTGGCAGCCAGCCTGGGCGCAGATTTTCTTTGCTATCTCACTCCATCAGAACATCTGCGCCATCCTTCGATGGAAGATGTGCGAGAGGGGGTAATCGCTTCCAAGATAGCAGCCCACGCGGCGGATATCGTAAAGAATAATAAAAGGGCCATACTTTGGGATAAAGAAATTTCTTTGGCCCGCCGCAGGCGCGACTGGAAGAAACAAATCAAGTTATCTATTGATCCTGAAAAAGCTTATTTATATAGGACATCTTCTAAACCGCGCCTGTCAGATGTATGCACTATGTGCGGTAAATATTGCTCTATTAAGTTAATGGAAAATTGCATGCGGGAGTAACACTTTGCGGGCGTGGTTCAGTGGTAGAACGTTAGCTTCCCAAGCTAGAAATGGCGGTTCGATTCCGCTCGCCCGCTAGTTTAAACATATGCGAAAATATATTTTGCTTATAGCCCTTAGCTCATGGCTCATAGTTGTTAGCGGATGCGCTCCGACTGCCTATGTTAAGCCTATGCCGCCCTCCGGCGTACCCGGTATCTATCATAAAATAGAACGGGGCCAAACACTGTGGCGGATATCCAAAATGTATAACGTAGACCTGGATCAATTAGCCAGCATTAACCACATTCTAGATACAACGGTAATAGAAACAGGCCAGCTGATCTTCATACCCAACCGAAAAAAGCCTCAAACTATGCCGATAAAGAGTTCCAGCGATGATTTCATCTGGCCCATCAAAGGAAGGGTCATTGCCGCTTTTGGCAAAACCTATGCCAATATGATCAATAAAGGGTTAAACATCCAGCCGTACCAAAATACCGACGTGGTGGCCGCGCGCGGCGGAAAAATAGTCTTTTATGCCGATGATTTCGGCGGATTCGGTAAAACCATCATTATTGACCATGGGGACGGTTTCTCCACTGTATACGCCAGAAACGCGCAGGTTTTTATCAAGCCGGGAGAATATGTGCAGGCCGGCGCCTTAATTGCCAAGGCAGGTTCTGCGGGCAGAGACAAAAATAATTACCTGCACTTTGAAATAAGGAAAGGCCATATACCGCAGAATCCTTATTACTATCTACCATGATAAAAGACGCATTCTTCCAACGCCAAAACTATCTTGATATCCTCGCAAAGCGGGTGTTGGGGCTAAAATCCGGATACCGCCAGAATATGGCTATCATCGGAGACGAATTAGTCGGCAAGACCTCGATCATATTTAATTTCCTTAATAAATTCTGCGATAGCCGTATTATCACGCTCTACATAGAAACCAGGCCGGAGACCATCAATTCCTTTGTCCGCAGGTTCATCGGGATCTTACTTTATAACTTTCTCTCTAATAGCGGTATCCCCCTGAAGGAGGACCTGAATTTCCTGATCAATAAATCCGAAAGGCACATCCCTAAGACGGTTGTAAAAATAAAGGGGATCTTAGCTGCCGTAGATAAAAGAAAGAAAAATAACGTCTTCACGGAATTATTTTCTTTGAGCGACTCCATCTACCAGGAAAGCGGAAAATTCTGCGTAGTCATACTGGATGAATTCCATAATTTAGAGACGCTGGGATTTATCAACTTGTACCGCGAATGGTCTAAATTATTGATACTGCAAAAAAATACTATGTATATCATCATCAGCTCTCTAAAGTTTAAAAGCAAGGCCATCCTAGCTAAGAACCTGTCTTTATTGTTCGGAAATTTCGAGGTGATTACCGTCGAGCCGTTCGATATAAAAACAAGCGAGCAGTATTTGGACGAGAAGCTTCTGTGTATCAAACTTGACCCGGCGCTTAGAAATTTTATCGTGCATTTTACGGGAGGATATCCTTTTTACCTGGGCGTGATAGCCGAGGCGCTAAAAAAATCGCCCCAGCCAAACTTGATAGAGATACTGGAAAGCCTGTTTTTTGCTTCATCGGGGATCTTAAACCAAAGATTTTCCAACTACCTAAAACGCTTCCTTGATGCCGAATACTCTAACGATTACATTTCCATCCTTTATCTTGTTTCCAGCGGCTGTAATAAGATCAAAGATATCGCGCATACCCTGAAAATACAGAAAAAAGAATTGATTCTAAGGGTCAACCATCTCCTGGAACTTGATACCGCCACTCGCAGCGGGGATTTCTTAAAGATAAATGACCGCGTATTCGGGTTCTGGCTAAGGTTTGTGCATCAAGGAAGATCGCATTCCCTGACTTTTGATGCCAAAAACCAGAGGGAAAAGTTCAGGGAGAATATTGAGAGCACGCTGAAAGACTTTATCTCTAATGCCAAAAAGCCGGTAATTGAAAGGATGACCGAGGTCCTGCGTTTATTTGAAGATGAAATGGTCCAAATAGAGAGAAAGAAACTCAGGTTAAACCACTTTAGAGAGATCAAGCCTCTGGAATTTACCAGCCGTACCTTTAAGGAAGGCCTGCTTGGCCGTTCTCATGACAGCCTTTGGATTTTGGCTTTTAAACGCGATTCGCTTACGGAAGAAGACGTCGCGGAGTTCGCCAAGGAATGCAAGAAATACCAGCATAAGTTACAGAGGAAAATTATTATAACCCTTCAAGACATTGATTCCAATACGCGTTTAAGGGCCCTGGAAGAAAAAATCTGGACCTGGGATATTAATAATTTAAATGAAATCTTTGACCTGTACTCTAAACCATGGGTGGTGGTATGAGAATCGGCGTAATCTCGGATACGCATATACCGGATAGGGCAAAAGAACTGCCGCAACAGATACTGACGGAATTCAAAAAAGTAGACATGATTATCCATGTCGGAGATTTAGTAGATATAAGCGTTTTAGAAAAACTGAAAAGCCTTTGCCCGAATGTAAAAGCTGTGCAGGGCAACATGGACCATGAGAATGTAAGAAAGGCCCTGCCGGAAAAAGAGGTCATCACCGTGGAAGGTTTTAAAATATGCGTAACGCACGGCCACGGCTCACCATCCGGCCTTATCGAGCTTACAGGAGCTGTTTTCAAAGACGAAAGGCCCGATATTATTATATTCGGCCATTCCCATACGGCTTTCAATGAACGAATAGGCAATATTTTATTCTTTAATCCGGGCAGCTGCACGGATAAGATATTTTCTCCTTACAACTCCTATGGTATAATTGAGATCAACGGAAAGGTCAAGGCCAAAATCATAAAACTGTAATAATGGATAAACTCTGGGCGCCATGGCGCATCAAATACTTAAGGGATAAAAAACAAAAAGGATGCATCTTTTGCAACGCGGCAAGATCCCCAAAGGCAAGCCTAGCTATTTTTAAAACCGAACATTCAATAGCCATGCTTAATATTTATCCTTATAACAACGGGCACATCATGGTTTCGCCTATAAGGCATGTACGCGGATTAGACGAGTTACGGGATGAAGAGGCATTGGACTTATTCCGCGCTATCAGTAAAACCCAGAAACTACTTAAAAAAGTGCTGCGCCCGGACGGATTCAATATCGGCATAAATCTTTCACGCGGGGCAGGACAGGGTATTACCGGGCATATCCACATACACATTGTTCCGCGCTGGATAGGAGATACTAATTTTATGCCCGTGATACACAGTACCAAAATAATTTCTCAATCTTTGGAAGAATTATCTAAAAGGCTAAAAAATGCTGACGCAAAAAGAAATTAAGGAATTTGAAAATAAACTCCTGGCGCCCTATGCCATGAAGACTCATGACAGCCGCGGCAGGAAGTACCCGGAAAAGGAGCACCCTTACCGTTCCATATATCAAAGGGACCGCGACCGCATTATACACTCCGCGGCCTTCAGGCGGCTGGAATATAAAACTCAGGTTTTTGTAAACCACGAAGGAGATTATTACCGCACCAGGTTAACTCACACAATAGAGGTATCTCAGATTGCACGTACTATCGCCGCTTCACTTAGATTGAATGTAGACCTGACTGAGGCAATCGCCCTGGCCCACGACCTCGGGCATACTCCCTTCGGCCACTCCGGAGAAGACGCGTTAAATGAACTGATGCGTAAATTAGGCGGATTTAATCACAACCTGCAGGGATTAAGGGTTGTAGATTACCTAGAAGAAAGATACCCGGAATTTCCCGGCCTAAATCTCACCTGGGAGGTAAGGGAAGGGATAGTCAAACATTCCTCGGCATTTGATAAGGCGGTAAAGGTTAAAGAACTTATTCCTTCTGAGGCGCCGACCCTGGAAACTCAGGTAGTAGATATCGCCGATGAAATAGCCTATGACAATCATGACCTTGACGACGGGCTGACCTCCGGCCTTATAAATGAGTCGGATTTAGAAAATCTGGCCATCTGGGAACATATAGACAAACAGATCGGCGCTAAATACGCCGGGATAGAGCCGCAAAAAAGAAAATACCTGATCATCAGGTCTTTAATCGACCTGCAGGTTACTGACCTGATCCGGGAAACGGAGAAAAACATAAAGAAGCTCAAATTAGAATCATGCCGGGACGTAAAAAAATTAAATAAAAAAGTTGTCACTTTCAGCAAAGTTATGTTAAACTTAAGGATACCTTTAAGGCGTTTCCTGATGGAGAAATTGTACCATCACTACCGCGTCATCAGGATGAGCAATAAAGCCAAAAGGTTCATACAGGAATTGTTTTCGGTTTATCTCAAGAGCCCCGGAGAGCTGCCGGTAGAAATACAAAGAAAGATCCCTAAAGACGGGGTAAGAAGAGCGGTGTGCGATTATATAGCGGGAATGACCGATAGGTACGCATTAGATGAATACAAAAAACTATTTAACCCATACGAAAAAGTATAAATCATTAATCTCCGCGGTTCACAGCATTTACCGCCTGGTTAATTCTACCTACGAGTTAAAAGACCTGATCAACCGTTTGAGCCGCCTGATGTGCCAAATCCTTCACGCCTCATCCTGCGAAATCGTCCTCTTGGACCCGACTAAGAAATATTCCGTATTGAAGTGCCTGTCTAGCGAAAGAAAAAAATATTGCAATGACAAAAAAAGCAAGATCACGCAGGGAGTAGAAAAGAGATTATTAAAGACGCTTACCTCAATCAGGAAAGGCCATCTTTTAGCGGTCCCCCTGATCGCCGAAGACCTTATAGGGTTAATAATATTAAAGCGCAACAAAGCTGACATTGATTTTGAAAAATTCGAACAAGACACCTTAATGACGATAGTGGAACAGGCAGTTATCGGCATAAAAAACCTGCAGCTTTACGAAGAACAACAACGAATAGTGCTTGGCAGTATTAAGGCTATGGTCATGCTTTTAGATACGCGCGTGCCCCAAGAATACACGCATTCTCCTTATTTTAGCCGCCTGGTCACAGCCATAGGGCATCAAATGCACCTGGACCAGAAACAGATAGAGAGCCTTAAGTATGCCAGCCTCCTGCATGATACGGGGAAAGTAGATATCCCTATGGAGATATTGGCAAAAACGACAAAACTGACCGCCCACGAATACAACATTATCAAACGCCACCCCGTAAAAGGAGCGCAGATATTACGCCCATTGCAGGTGCTCAAGCCGGTAATTCCCATCATTATGCACCATCATGAGAAATTCGACGGTACAGGGTACCCCTCAAGGCTGAAAAAAGGGCAAATCCCCCAGGGCGCGCGCATCATGGCAGTAGCAGATGCTTTTGAGGCGATGGTTTACGGCAGGCCTTACCGCGAGAGGATGAATATTAGCTCCGCGCTCAAAGAGATCAAGAAGAAAAGCGGCACGCAGTTTGACCCCCGGGTGGTCGAGGCATTCTTAAAAATAAGTAAAAAGATCAACACAAAAAATTACTTGAAACAAAATAACCAATAGATATAATAAAGATATGGAAAAAGAAAACACCATGCAATTAGAGCTTTTTTCGCAGGATCCGGACTCATTAAAAATGAAGAGCCACCTGCAGGAACACGCGTTCCTTACGCGTATTCGCAGTTACGAGAAAACCATATTTATTGTCATGGGGATCATTGTGACAGGGATAGCTTCCTTTTCATTAGGAGTAGAAAAGGGAAAAAGAATATCTGTAGCAAAAAATACCGTGATCCAGCAGGCCCAGCCACAGGCAGAGCAGAAACCAGCGCCCGCCAATACGAAAGAAAGCGTAAGCACCGCGCCTGCCGCTAGCCAATCGCTTAAAGAAATGATCCAAGGCTATACTATCCAGCTAGCCAGCTACAAGAGCAGGACTCACGCGCAACAGGAAGCAGAGAGATTAAAAAAGAAGGGGCTTTCTCCGTCGATAATGTCTAAAGGAAGCTATATCGTGCTTTATGTGGGAAATTTTTCCAATAAAGAAACAGCAAAAGCGCTATTGTCAGAATTAAGGAAACGCTATTCCGACTGCCGCATTGTAAGGAGGTTATAAGAAGAAATGTCTATCCATCCATCTTTGGCTATTTCAGATAAAGATAAAAAAGCCAGGTCCGTATTAAAGCGCACAGAGCGCTTAAAAATGATGCATGAAAAAGGGCAGTGGAAAGAAGGAGATAAGATTTGTGGCCTGCCTAAGATCAAGACCTTGAGGATCAAGATCAAGAAGGAAAAGGCTGAAAAGGCCGCTACCACTGCTGAAGGCGCGACAGGCGCCGCTGCTACCACAACTGCTGCCCCGGCAAAAGAAACAGCTGCCCCTAAAGGTTCAGCCAAATCTCAGGAAAAGAAATAAGCGATGCTTCATAGGCTAAGGCATAAGGCGATTCTTATGGCGCTTTGTTTTTGCGCTGTGCCTGCGTCTATTCTTTTTGCCGCGCAATTCAGCCCGTTTCTTGGCCAGGTAAATGAAAACAAGGTCAACCTACGCTCGGATTCCAGGGCCAACGCGGAAGCGATCTGCCTCCTGAACAAGGCTGATAAGGTAGAGGTAGTCTCTGAATTTTACGGGGAATGGTATAAGATAAAGCTGCCAAAATATGCCCCCGCATTTATCAAAAAAGAGCTCCTTGCCTGCCAACCCGGTATTGAGCCTGCCGAAGCATGCAAAACCGCCAAAGTAATTAAAGATAATGTAAATATCCGTTCGGGCCCCTCTGAAGATTCGGCAATTTTAGGCCACGTATATAAGAATGAGATCGTCAATGTGCGCCAAGAGCAGAGGGAGTGGTTCAAAATAGAGCCCCCGGCAAACAGCTTTGGCTGGGTACATAAAAAATTCATCCAAAAGCCCGAAGACATCGCAATAAAGAGCGTTATTGATAAAAAACAGGGAGCCGATCAAACCATTACGGTTGAGGGCGTAATCTTGCCCTACGGAAAAGTCCTTAAACGGCAAGCCTCCCATAAGATCTCCACCAAAGACAATAAGATTTATTTATTAAAAGGCAACGAAGAAAGCCTTAATAAATTCAATAACAAACGAGTGCGTATTGTCGGTAAACTCATAACTGCTTCCGGTGAAAAATATCCTTTGATAGAAATAGAGAAGATGGAGGCAGGAGAATGAGCATAGTTATATTAGTCGTTTCTTTTGCCATATCTTTCTGCTTGCTGATGCTCGCCGTAACGGTGCACGAATTTGCCCATGGCTGGGTCGCTTATAAACTGGGCGACAATACCGCGAAATACTCCGGAAGGCTCACCCTTAACCCCTTAGCGCACATAGACCTTATCTGGACGCTGCTTTTGCCGTTATCCCTTTTTATCTCTACACAAGGAAGATTTGTCTTTGGAGCGGCAAAACCGGTGCCGGTGAATTTCTGGGCACTACGTAACCCGAAAAGAGATGTTATTTGGGTAGGGGCCGCGGGGCCGGCAGCTAACCTTATTTTTGCTTTCCTTTTAAGCGTTATAGTAAGGTTTCTTCCTCCGTCTATTGTAACTAATTACATCTTAAAGCTTGCCTTTATAAACGTTATCCTGGCTGTTTTTAATCTTATCCCCATCCCACCGCTGGATGGTTCGCGCATATTAATGGGAATACTGCCTCCCAGGTTATCCGAAAAATTGGCGATGATAGAGCCTTATGGCTTTATGATCATTTTACTGCTATTGTTCGCGGGCGCATTTGATATGATCATCTGGCCGATAGTCCGGATGATCCTGGTATTGTTAGGGTTTAACTCTTACTAAAATGAAAAGGGTAAAATTAGATTTGGGTAGGCGTTCCTACGATATTATCGTCGGCAATAAAATATTGCCTGGCCTTGGAAAATACCTTCGCCGCCTTAACCTGGGTAAAGATGCCTATATCATTACAAATCCGGCGATAAAAAACATATGTGGTAACGAATTGGCCTTGGCCCTAAAAAAGTACAGCTTCAACGCCAGGCTCAAGCTCATCAAAGATACCGAAAAAAGCAAATCCCTTTCCACGGCTTACGCCGTGATCAAAGATCTCACCGCTTTTGACAAAAAAAGAAAAATATTTATCATTGCTTTGGGAGGAGGAGTGATAGGGGATCTAAGCGGATTCGTGGCCTCTATTTATAAACGCGGTATCGCCTATATCCAGGTCCCTACTACATTGCTTGCCCAGGTAGATTCCGCTATCGGAGGAAAGACCGCCGTAGACCTATCACAAGGCAAGAATCTGATCGGTGCTTTTTATCAGCCGAGGCTCGTATATAGCGACGTAGGCCTCCTAAAAACTCTTGACGCAAAACAAGTGCGCTCCGGGCTGGCAGAGGTAATCAAGTACGCGGCCATAAAAGACCCGTTTTTATTCGCTTATTTGGAAAAAAAACACAAAGATATATTACGCCTTAAACCGCTGGCGCTAGAATTCATTATTCAGCGATGCAGCCAGATCAAGGCCGAGATCGTCAGAAAAGACGAAAGGGAAGAGAGGGGTATACGCACGGTGTTAAATTTCGGCCACACTATCGGCCACGCTATTGAAGCCGCGCAAGGATTTAAAGGATACACGCACGGAGAAGCGATCGCCTTAGGAATGCTGGTTGCCACAGACTTAAGTTGGAGGCTGGGCTTGATCAATCAAGATGGGGCGCAAAGAATAGAGCGTTTGATAAAAGCTGTAGGCCTGCCAGTTAAGATCCA
>Ga0265297_10010957_pt1 | contig 11231 bp, 8 predicted proteins | sample Munlanlwell13791_FD_192502 | JGI IMG/M metagenome (GOLD analysis project Ga0265297, IMG submission 192502) | Leachate microbial communities from a municipal landfill in Southern Ontario, Canada - Leachate well 137-91 | ecosystem: Engineered > Solid waste > Landfill > Unclassified | place...
ATATTTTGAGGTGTCAAAAAAAAAAGTAATTTTGCACTTCAATTTAAAAATTCCTCAGTAGCTCAGTTGGTTAGAGCATCTGACTGTTAATCAGAGGGTCCCTGGTTCAAGTCCAGGCTGGGGAGCAAAAATAAAGCCGTTGAAAGACGGCTTTTTTTATAAAAAAACAGTTATGGTTTTTACTGTGTATGTTTTAAAAAGCCTTTCAACAGGGAAACTATATACCGGACAAACAGAGGATATTCAAAGACGGATCAATGAACATCAGACGGAAACTGGTCCTGTTAGATATACAAAAGGACGTGGTCCTTGGGAATTAGTTTATACCGAAGACTTTTCAGATCGTTCTCAGGCAATGGCCAGAGAAAAATATTTGAAAACGGGTGCCGGGCGTGATTTTATAAAACGACAGTTGTTTTTGAAAGGTTAATCAGAGGGTCCCTGTCCGCCGCGGCGGACAAGTCCAGGCTGGGGAGCAAACAAAAAGCCGTTGAAAGACGGCTTTTTATGCAATAAGAAACGGCATTGTTAGTCAGAGGGTCCCTGTCCGCCGCGGCGGACAAGTCCAGGCTGGGAAGAATAAAATTAAGGGCTTCAGAAATAACTTACTGAAGCCCTTTTTATTTTACCAAAACATCCGGTTTTATTCTTGATTAAAAATAGTGTCTTCCACTTTAAATGTAAAAAAAAATTCACATCTGTACAAACTTATTTTTGCAACATATAAGGATAACGATAATCATTTGCGGGCAACAATGTTTCCTTAATTGTTCTTGGGCTTACCCATCTTAAAAGATTCAAATGGCTTCCTGATTTATCGTTTGTTCCGGATGCTCTTGCTCCACCAAAGGGCTGTTGTCCTACCATTGCTCCTGACGGTTTGTCATTAAAATAAAAATTTCCTGCTGCATATCTTAAATGTTTGCAAGCTTTAATCAAAGCATATTTGTCTTTTGAAAATACGGAACCCGTGAGAGCATAGGGTGATGTTTTGTCGCATATTTTCAACGTTTCTTCATATTCATTATCGTGATACACATAAATGGTCATCACAGGTCCGAAAATTTCTTCTTCCATTGTCAGGAAATGAGGATTTGTTGTATGAATTATTGTTGGCTGAATAAAATAACCTTTTGATTTGTCGCCTTCACCACCAATCATAATTGTTGCATCATTTGATTTTTTTGCTCTTTCAATATACGACATGATATTATCAAATGAAGCCTCATCAATTACTGCATTTACGAAATTGTCAAAATCTCTTACATCACCAACTTTAATGCTGTTTGTCATGTCGAGCACATAGCTTTTTATTTGCGGCCACAATGATTCTGGAATATATGCCCGTGAGGCAGCAGAACATTTTTGTCCCTGATATTCAAAAGCACCACGAACAATTGCTGTTGCAACTTCAATCGCATTGGCTGAATTATGAACAAAAATAAAATCTTTTCCGCCAGTTTCACCTACAAGTTTTGGATAAGATTTATACACGGAAAGCTTATCACTTGTATTTTTCCACAAAGTATTAAAAGTGCTTGTTGACCCGGTAAAATGTATTCCTGCAAGTTCAGGCTGGTTCAGAACTACATTACTAATTAAAGAGCCCTGACCGGGAATAAAATTAATAACTCCATCAGGCAAACCCGCCTCACTAAGAATTTTCATTAAAAAATAATTTGACAAAAGAGACGTGGTAGCGGGTTTCCAGACTGTGGTATTTCCCATCAAAGCCACCGAAGTGTTCAAGTTTGCAGCAATAGCGGTAAAGTTGAATGGAGAAATCGTAAAAATAAAACCTTCAAGCGGCCTGTACTCTATTCTATTAATCATATCGAAATCGGTTGTAGGTTGGTCACCATATATTTTTGCAGCGAAATGGGCGTTGAATCTTAGAAAATCTATTACTTCGCAAGCTGCGTCAATTTCTGCCTGAAAACAATTTTTCCCTTGACCAAGCATGGTTGCAGCGTTTAATGAGTTTCTGTATTTTTTTGAAATTAGCTCTGCTGCCTTGATTAAAATAGATGCTCTTTCAATCCATGAAATATTCATCCAGTCTTCTTTTGCTTTTAATGCAGCATCAACAGCCATTTTAACTTCTTTCTCGCTTGCGATATGGTAAGTTGCCAATACATGTTGATGGTCATGTGGCATGGTCAGCTTTTTTGTTTTGCCTGTTCTTACTTCTTTTCCGTCAATGATGAGCGGTATTTCAAATTCAGTACTGCACTGAACATTTATTTCATTTTGAAGCTTGGTTCTTTCTTCACTACCGCTTATATATTGAAAAACAGGTTCATTCTTTGGTTCTCTGAAATTAAATATTGCATTGTTCATAGTATAATTTTTTTAAATGGTTTGTTGTTTTACATGTAAAATTGCGATACTTAGGGTTGTGCTATTAAATTATGAATTTTCACTATTTCAAATATTTACAAGATATTGATGGTTCAGATTTCTACGTCACTCAATATGACCGACAAATAGTTATTTTCTCAATAGCACAACGGTTATACTTTAAAGTTTGTATAATAACTTATGGTTTTAGGTTCTGTCATTTCCTGCAGCGAAAATTTTATTCCTTCCCTGCCAAGGCCTGAATTTTTTACACCACCGAAAGGCATTGAATCCAGCCTGTAATCTGTAGAATCGTTTATCATTACCCCGCGGTATTGATATCGTTGGTAAATACTGCGGCATGTAACCCGAAAGGTAAGCTGTTCGCTTTTTCTATGGCTTCTTCAAGTGTTTTTACTGCATATAAATTAACAGCCGGGCCGAACACTTCGTCCTTATGTATTTTGGCTTTTTCAGGAACATTTTCTAAAACTGTTGGTTCCATTATTGCCCCCTTCCGCTTTCCGCCGCATAGGCAGGTAGCGCCCATTTTTACTGCTTCCTTCACCCATGTTTCAACACGTACTGCTTCTTTTTCTGTTATCATCGGACCCATATCGCAGTCTTCTGCCATTTTGTTGCCTACCTTGTATTTTTTTGTAATTTCAATAAATCGCTTTTTAAATTCTTTATAAATCCCCTGATGAATATAAATTCTCTGTACTCCAATGCAATTTTGTCCGGCTGCCCAGAAAGCGCCTGAAACGCACGATTCAACAGCCATTTGCAAATCAGCATCTTTCCAAACAATTACCGGAGAATTGGACCCAAGCTCCATACCGATTTTCTTTATACCTGCAATTTTTGTTATTTCTCTTCCGGCATCCAGTCCGCCTGTAAATGAAATCATTCTTACATCTTCGCTTTTACAAAGTATAGGACCGATTTCGCTTCCGTTTCCTGTAATTACCTGTAAACATTCGGCAGGTAACCCTGAAGCTAAAAATGCTTCAGCAAGTTTCAAAGCCGAGAGCGGGGTTACGGTAGCTGGTTTTAATATAACACTGTTTCCTGCGGCGAATGCTGGCCCTAATTTGTGAGCAACAAGGTTTAAAGGGTCATTAAAAGGAGTTATTGCTAATACAATTCCAATCGGGAAACGGTAATAGTAGCCTATTCTTTGTTCTCCCCCCGGGAATGAATTAAAAGGGATGGTTTCACCTAAAATTCTTTTTGATTCTTCAGCCGAAATTCGAAGTGTGTTAACGCAACGCATAGCTTCTTTTCGTGCTTCCTTAATTGTTTTTGAACCTTCTCTTGCTATGGTTTCAGCAAAATCATCTTTGTATTTCTCAACATATTTTGCCGTTTTGAAAAGAATATTCGCCCTTTCATAAACAGTCATTTTCCGGGCAATATCAAATCCTCTCTTTGCCGACTCAATAGCTTTTAATGCGTCGCTCTCAGTAGCTTTCTGAACTACATCTATTAACGAATTATCATATGGGTCATAAACTTTAATAGTTTCTTTTTTTACTACCCATTTACCGCCTAATAACATTTTCATAAAAGTGTTTTTTTAATTATTAATTTTTTTTATTGTCATTCATACATGCAGATACATGTAAAAAGTTGAATTGATTTACGTGAATTATTTTAAAAAATGAAATGATGCCGAACGCTATAGGTTTTAGCGTTTCATCAATAATACAGAATTTGCTTTGAAATAATGCTTAGACCAAATAATATATTTCAAGACAAAGATTCATGGAATGCTATTTGAAAAAAAATGATTTTTCCGATATGTATTATAATACATATCGGTTGCAAATTTAAAAAATTTTAATAATACCATCAACGATTTTAAAAAAAAATCAATACTTACTTTTTCAAAAAGTAATTGTTTTATCAATCTCCCCCATAACCCTTGCCGTTTCCGTTAATGATACAATAATTTTCTGATAGTGCAGAATATCCTCAAACGATAAACCCCGACCTTTACGGTCTTTTAGCCATTTTTGAGCAGGTTGGTATCCGCCAATGTAAAATTCCCAGGCGATTTGCGGAACTCCGGCAAAGTATTGTGTTTCGTTTATCCAGACTTTTCCGACCACCCCGTGCTCTCCTTCGGGTTTTGTCGTCCCGACCACCCCGGCCCTCCGAAGGAGGGTGGAGGCGGGGTGGCCGGAGCTTTCCTGTGCGGCAATAGCAATGTGTTCACGTTGTTTTAAGGCTGTTTTTATTTTTTCCAAAACTACCGCTATATTGTTTAGAACCTCTTCGTTTTTGAAACGCAGCACTTCATAACCTATTTCGTTTAACCTTGCGGTGCGGCTTTCATCGTATTCTTTTTGAAAGTCATGTATCTTGCCGTCCACTTCAATGATCAGTTTGTACCACAGGCAAACAAAGTCGGGGATAAAACAATCCACAATATGCTGCCTTCTGAAACGCGCACCAAGTTTCTTTCCGCGCAGTTCCTGCCATAATATTTTCTCTGCTTCGGTCATATTTGCTTTTAGTCGGTCTTTGTCTTCTTTACGAACAGCGTAATATCCCGGCGCTGCTGTCTGCCACCCATATTCCATAACCTTGTTGTCATCAAAGTCATCTTCTTCTTGTGCGTAGGCCGGAGTGGGCAACAGTTCAAACCTAACTTTAGTTACTTCGTTTGTTCCGGTTTCGGGATATGTGGTAATAAACTGGTTTACTTTTGGACTTTCCAATAAATGTAACTGCCGGAGTTCTCCGCCTAAAGCAACCAACTGCCAGAATGTTTCTTTGTTTTCGGGGTATGGCACTCTCGGAAAATCAATTTTTAAAAACTCTTTGTATTTCTCCCGGTAGGTTGGGCTGTGCAGCACTGCGTATATGTAATCCAAAATATCAATCGGGGCAAATTGCCCCTTGTGTCCTTCGGACACATTACCCGACGGGGAAAAATCTGGTTTTTCGGGTGTAAAAGTTAAACCGAGTTTTTCAGCAATTTGGTTTACTATTACTAAGTTTAGGTTGGGTATTCTTTCGGGTGTTTGTTCGGTGCTTTGCTGAGCGGTAGTTTCGGGATAAAGATAAAGAGGATATATATAACCCCATTCCTTAGTTTGAAGCGATATTGCACCACTTTCCATTAGAGTTTTAGATACTAAGATGTGTTGAAAATCAAAAGTACTTTGTTGCCTAACGGTAATTAATCCTAAATTATCACCATTAAAAAAATGACGCATCGTGTCTAATCTTGGGCGACCAACAAAGCCACCAGATTTTTCCGTCATATAAATAAACCTTATATCAAATGGTCTATAAAATATTTTATAATAAGCACCCTTATTATTTATTATATCATCTTTCGCCTTTTGAGCTGTCCAACCACTGGTATCGGTCAATGAGTAATTTCTTTTTAGATTTTCAACAGTTATTTCCTTAAAATTATTTACAACTTTTTCAAGTTCATTTTTATTCATATTAATTGTTAATCCGTCATTTTTAGTTTGAATACCGGAATTTGAGTTAACAAATAATATATTTATTGAAAAACCTAATGAATATCTATCTTCTGCGTCAACATTTCTTGGAACAAAAAAGTAATTAGGGGTTTGATATTTAATTACATTCCACTTTATGGACTTATAAGAGTTTAAATTTAATGTTTCATACTTAAATTCACGTTTGCCTTGTAAATCACTATGAAGTATTTGTCCTAATCCGTTTTTATTTTTCTTGCCTGTTTTTACAAAAATGTTGATACTGACTCCCTGCATGATATCAAATACATTTTGGTCATATGAACCATCCTGACAAACTTCTTTTTTCTTAGCATTGCCATGTAAATCAAGAATATATATCTTATCAAAGCTTTCTAATAAATGTTTACGCATTTGGCGGTGTGTGACGCCATCAATAAAACTATTATTCGATATATATGCTAAAATTCCTTCACCATTTTTTTCAATGAAATGCTGTCCGTAACGAATGAATTTAATGTAGTCATCATCAAGGTTAATTTTTCTCTCATTCAAATCTTTTTTATAATCTGATATAAGGTTTTGTATCCATTCACCTTTGTTGCTGCTGCTTACCGAATATGGAGGATTCCCAATAATTACCATCACCGGCGTATCACGTTTTACCCGGTTGGCTTCGCTGGCTTCGTCAGATAACCAGCTTGCAAACAAAGTTCCGGTATCGGGGTGGTGTTCTTCAAGAGAATTGGTTAGGTAAATACGAAACCGGCCACCCCCAATCCCTCCGTTGGAGGGGCGGTATCCGGTTTCGTGAAATAACATATCCATTTTCAGGTGTGCCATGCTGTATGAAGCCATTAGCAACTCAAAACCGTTAAGCCGGGGTATTAAATGGTCTTCAACGTACTGGCTCCAGATGCCCTGCTGCCCCTCAAAGCGTTTGTAAATCTGTTTAACGATTTCGGCAAGAAATGTTCCTGTACCACATGCCGGATCAAGTATCTGTACCTTGTGTACTTCCTTTTCAACATCAACGTAAGTTACATTAGAACGCCTGTCAGCGGTGGCTTTTACAGGTTCTTTTACTTTTATTTTCGTTTTTGTGGTATCGGCTAATCCGTTTTCAAGTCCAAATTCCGTTTTAAGAATGTCGTCAACAGCCCGAACAATAAAATTTACAACCGGCTCGGGTGTGTACCAAACACCCCGGGCTTTGCGCAACTTGGGATCGTATTCAGAAAGAAAGGTTTCGTAAAAATGTATGATAGGATCTGTTTGTTGTGTCGCCTTGCCAAAATTATTCAATATAGCTGCCACATCAGATGCCTGAAAAATTGTTACTAATTCGTCCACTATCCATTTAATACGTTCGTCAAGGTCGTATCCGGCAATATACTGAAACAGTTTACGCAAAAACGGGTTGGTTTTCGGTATCAGTTCCGCAGCTTCCTGTCGGGTAAAGTCTTTGAGTGATGAATCGTGATAGCGTGCTGCAAACATTCCGTAAGCAATGGTTTGTGCATAAATATCCGAGAACTCTTTAACCGTGATGTCGTGTATCAGGTGCTGCTGAAATGCCGTTAATTGCTGCCTTATGCTGTTGTTGGCGTTTTCGTAAACCATATTTTCAGTATTCGGCTCTTCTGCAGACAAAGCTTTGTCGATAGTATTGGCAAGCAGTCGGGCTTTTGCCGCCATCATGCCTGCAAGTTTTGAGGGGCTTTTTATGGTTTGTCCGGCATAACTGCAAAAATTCTGTATTAGCCGGGTAAAAGTTTCAATATTTTCAGTTTTTGCAACAATTTTATTGCCCTGTATGTCGGCAAGGGTAACAGAGGTGGTATAATTGCCTTCAATGTACAGGCTAAACTGCAAATAATTTGTAATAATCAGGTTAGGTAACGAACTCCGGTAGCGGTCGAATTGTTCTTTGTACTGTTTGCTGTTCAAATCTGCGCCCAAATCTTTGGCTTCGATATAACCAACAGGAATTTTACGTTTGGTAATGATATAATCTGGGGCTCCGCAGGCAACACGGGTGGGTTCGTTGGTAACAAGCACATCAGGGGTAATGGTTTCTAAAAGATTTTGCAGGTCTCCACGGTAACTATGTTCTGTTGATATTCCGGCTTTGTATCGGGTGTTGATTTTTTCGATGTATTCGGGGATGGTCATTGTAACTAAAGGAGTTTAGATTTTTCAAAATCGTAAAAGAAGTTTTTGTCAATATTTATGTGCCGGAATTTGTTTAAGTATGTCCCGGTACAGAATTTATACTGAAGTTTTTGTAAAGGAATGATATAAACGGATTCGGGTTTGTCGGGCTCGCCGCCTACACCCAAAATGACAAAAACGGGAATTTTGAGCATGGCTGCATATTCAGCGTAATTTTTTACCTGATATTCTTCTGCCCAATTAATACCGCCTTTGTAAAGATTTTTACGCCATTTACACTCAACGGCAAAGGTCTTGTTTATGTCCTTCCCCGGCAAAGAGAAACTAATTTCAAGGTCGGGAAAATGGTTTGATACCGGGTATATGCCATCCACGTATTTGTCGCTTCGCCATTCTTCAACCTGAAAATAATCTCGGTCGAACTTTTTTACCACCCATTTTTCAAAGGCATCGCCTTTTTGTTTGTTTTCGTCTAAATTATCATTCATTGCTAATAGAGTAAAAATAGGTATGTAAAATTAATAAAATCCTTAAAACAAAAAAGCCGTTGAAAAACGGCTTTTTTTATGGGTTCAGGAATATTGATAATTATTCTTAAGAAAAATAAAATGATTTTCTGTTTGAGAACATGTAGTTCAGGAAATTTCAGAATAAATCGCCAAATGCACTTTTGTATCCATCGGCATCATTGCCATAAGATTTTACTCTTCCTTTATGGATCTTATAAGTACATTTTTCACCGGTAATCTTGGAAAAAACAATGATGGATTCGCTGCCGTCTTCTTCCTGCATGATTATCTTTGCAAGGTTTTTACTGTATTCTTTAGCGTCTAAGTTTTCGTAACAAATGGGACAAATGAAATTCACTATTTCACCCTCCTTAAAGTCGCTGTATTCGGGATGCATTTTAACGGTGTAATCGCCGAGTTCAGAGCTTACCAGCAACAGGCCTGATTTACCTTTGGATGTTTTTGTCAGGAAAATGATACTGTTGGATACTCTTAAATGCCCTTTACAATGGGGGCACAGAAAATTTGTTTTCATGATGACTGTGTATTTATCACATCAAATATCGTAATTTTTTTAATTATCAAGAGAATTTACAAAAAGTTTTTTGTGAATTTTAATTTGAATGAAATATAAAACCCTTTTTGGAATTGATTTTTTGCTATATTAATGCTTTGTTCTCTTGCTTTCAGGATAGTTAGAATAATCTTTTATACTTTTGCATTTTAAAAAAACAGCACATGAAAAAAATTTTAGGAATTGGCAATGCCCTGGTGGATATCATGACTCTTCTGGAATCAGAGGATTTTTTAAAGGAGATTCATATTAAGAAAGGAAGTATGCAGCTTGTTGACTTCGACCTGTCATCGGAAATATTATCCAAAACCGATACACTTAAAAAGGAATTGTCGTCGGGCGGCTCTGCAGCCAACACCATTCATGGTATCGCCAATCTGGGCATAAGTTCTTCTTTTATTGGCAAAGTAGGCAGAGACAATTACGGGCTGTTTTTTGCCGATGACATGCGCCAGAATAATATCATCCCTATGTTGTTTGAAGGAAGCGCCGACAGCGGCAGGGCCATTGCACTCATAAGCCCTGATTCGGAAAGAACATTTGCTACATACCTTGGCGCTGCCATTGAACTTACTGCCGAAGACCTGAGCGATGAACTCTTTGAAGGGCATGATTACCTTTACCTGGAAGGTTATCTGGTGCAAAACAGAGCCCTGATTAATAGAGCATTAACATTGGCATCACAGCACAAACTCAAAGTTTGCCTTGACCTGGCAAGTTATAATGTGGTTGAACAAAATGTGGATTTTTTAAATCAGATTATTCGTGATAGTATTGACATTGTTTTTGCAAATGAAGAAGAAGCTTTGGCCCTGTGTGGTAAAAACCCCGATGAAGCGCTCAATTATATTGCTGAAATGTGCGATATCGCGGTGGTCAAAACAGGGAAGAATGGCTCTTTGGTAAAAAGAGGGGATGAGATATTTAAAATACAAGCGGTAGCTGCAAATTGTATTGATACCACCGGTGCCGGAGATGCTTACGCTGCCGGATTTATATACGGGCTGGCGCACAACCTTTCGCTTGATAAATGCGGGGCCATAGGCTCGCTTATTGCTGCGAAAGTGATAGAAGTTGTTGGTGCAAAACTGGATACAAAATCATGGGAACGAATTAAAAAAGATATTGAAAAAATCACAAAGGATTAATGGATTTCCCTATATCATTGATTTAGCTGACTAAGCGCTTCATTATAATGCTGAAGAAAAAACATTGTTAAAAATCTAAAGTTTTATTTTTTCTTATTGTCTCCGTTTAATACCAATTGTATTTATTTTGTAGTCCAAGGACAAAAAATAAAATACAATGGTTAATGCCGTTGTTACATGAAAGTAGTCCAATAAGAAAAGTCGTCATTGGACTATATTGAATGTGCAATCGGTATGATTTTATTTTTTTGAAAATCCCTGGATTTTTGTGTTGGTAATAAAATTATTTTTGCAGCTCAAAATTCCCAAATGCTACAATTTGAAAAACTAAATCTCGGAACACTTGAAAAAAGCACGTTCCGGATTCATTTTGCTTATTCTATCATTGAAGGCTTTATACTTGGCGTACTTGCACTCAACGAATTTGTGTTTCTGATAAGCCTGGCAGGCACGGATGCCGGGGTGAGTGTTTTGTTTCAGTTCAGCGTATTTGTGCTGACATTTTCTATATTGCTTAATGAATGGATGCGCCGGGTGAAAAAGGTGAAAAAGTTTTTATTTCTTCTGGGGTTGATTACACGCCTTCCCTTGTTTCTGCTTCTTTTTTTCCCTGCCGGACTGAGCCATTCGGCTGACAATTACATATATCACTACATTTTTCTCGGCATTTTTTTGATGTATTATTTTGCCAATCCTATTATTTACCCAGTGATAAACCAGCTGTTAAAAACCAATTACTCACATTACAACTTCAGCATACTTTACAGCTGGTCAACCATAGTGAACAAAATCGTTATGCTGATTGTTACCTTTGCATTCGGCTGGCTGCTTGATGCAGACAAAGATGCCTACCGCTATGTTTTTCCGTTTGTGTCTGTTTCAGGAATTTTTTCTGTATGGCTGCTCACGCGCATTGAAAACAGCAACCTGACTGTTACAAGGCCGGCTTTACCCTTATGGAAATCCATCAGGGCGAACATTAAAAATATGCGCCGTAAAATGGCCGGCAACAAACCCTTTC
>Ga0265297_10010958_pt1 | contig 11231 bp, 9 predicted proteins | sample Munlanlwell13791_FD_192502 | JGI IMG/M metagenome (GOLD analysis project Ga0265297, IMG submission 192502) | Leachate microbial communities from a municipal landfill in Southern Ontario, Canada - Leachate well 137-91 | ecosystem: Engineered > Solid waste > Landfill > Unclassified | place...
CAGCGTCCGCGGACTGTTGTGGTGAGCGTAGCTCAATTGGCAGAGCACTGGACTGTGGCTCCAGGGGTTGAGGGTTCGAGCCCCTCCGTTCACCCCAAAAAGAATAGTGCTGCTTTGTGATTTACGGTTGCCGATTGTCACTCAGCACGTGATAATGGACTGCCCGTCGAGAGATCGACAACCAGCGTCGGCAACAGAAAATCATTGGAGAGGGCGCCCGTAGCTCAGCTGGATAGAGCGGCTGGCTTCGAACCAGCAGGTCGGGAGTTCAATCCTCTCCGGGCGCGCCAGCGTCGAATGCGGAATGTCTGGATTGGGAATGCGGAATCTGGCGCAAGGATTTCTGGGTGTCATTCCGCTTTCCGAAATTCGCACTCCGAGATTCCCAGGGCGCCTGTAGCTCAGCAGGATAGAGCAACTGCCTTCTAAGCAGTGGGTCGGGCGTTCGAGTCGCCCCAGGCGCGCCACATGCGAGTGTGGAATGCCGAGTCCGGAATACCGGACCGCATGCGCAGGGGGCGAACGCAGGATGTCGACCGATTCATACCGCGTTCGTGAGTGATGTAGCAGGATGGGCCGCTAGCTCAGTTGGTAGAGCAGCTGACTCTTAATCAGCGGGCCGAAGGTTCGAGTCCTTCGCGGCCCACCATCCAAATGCCGCAGCCAATGACGGGTACCTTCGGGTACCCGTCATTGGCGTTTAGGGGCCCGGCGAGGCCGGGCGGTGCCGGCATTGTCTGTTTCGACGTTTCGGGCGGATCTCTTCATGGGGACGCGAGGGGCAGGTCGAACCCCTCTTGCGCGGCGTCAGACTCTGGTTCTGAGTCAGCGCTTCTTGGGCGACCGCTCGATCAACTCGATGGCCACTCCGCCGATTCGGTCGGTCTCCAGGTAGGCGAAGCCTCCGGATCCGTCGGGTCGGAGATAGGACTGGGTGACCGGAATCCCCGCCTCTTCCGCCCTTCGCATCCCCTCTTCCAGATTCTCCACCTTGAAGGCGATGTGGTGCATTCCCTCCCCCCTGGTGCGGAGGAACTCTTCGTGGATGGTCTTTCCGTCGATCAGCTCGATCAGCTCGATCTGCATCGGGCCGAGGTTGAAGAAGGCCCGCTTTCCTCGATACCCGCTCTGTTTGCCGTAGAAGGTTGCCGTCGGGTAGTCCACATTCCGCTCTTCGAACGGGCCGAAGCCGAACATCCGACGGAAATAATCGAGTGTGGCGTCTATACTCTTCACGACGATGCCGATTTGAATGAGGTTCTGGGGGTCGAAGATCGGCGCCGGGGCGCCGCTGGACGGCAGCTCACTCATGTCTCTCTCCTCTTGGGGAATGATTGCAGGGCCTCGTGCGGCGGTTGTGGCGTCCACGGGCCCGAGGGCCGGCAGCCGAGGTCGGTGACGACGTCCACCACCGCGGGCCGTCCCGAGGACAACGCCGCCCGAAGGGCGGGGGCGATCCTGTCGGGAGTTTCGACTCGGATTCCAAGACACCCCATCTCCTCGGCGATCCGCGCAAAGCTGATGGGGCTGAAGGCATACATCTCCTCCGGCTTTCCCGGCAGGCCCGCATACAGCCCCCGGATCGATCCCACGCACTGACCAAGGGCCGCGTTGTTGTTCACCACCGCGATGATGGGAATGCCGCAGCGCCGCGCGGTCTCCAGCTCGCTCAGGTGGTACCAGAATCCCCCGTCCCCCGTGAAGCAGATCACCGGTCGATCCGGGCATCCGCACTTGGCTCCCAGGGCGGCCGGAAACGCCCACCCCAGCGAGCCGGCACTCCGGAGGAAACGCTGCGCCGGGTGGGTGAGTCCGATCATCGTGCTTGCCCAGATGGCAGCGTAGCCCGTATCGGCCACCAGGATGGCATCCGACGGCAGCCACGCCTCGATTTCCCGGCAGAGCCGCTCCGGACGGATCGGAAGCGCATCCGAGGCCCGGGATGGAGCCACCTCGTCGCGCCATTGTCTGACCATCTCTTGGGCATGAGCGGTCCATGCGCCGGCGGATCTCGGGGTCGTCTCGGCGAGGAGCATCTGCAGGGTCACCCGGGCGTCCCCCGCCAGACCGATCTCGGCGGGGTAGCTCCGGCCCAGCTCGGCGGGATCGATGTCGATCTGGACGACCGGCGTCCCGGCTCGAGGAACGGTCCAGGCGTTGGTCACCAGCTCGCCGGTTCCGCTGCCGACAAAGAGCACGAGATCGGCCTCGGAGACGACCTGATTGGCGCACCGGCGCGAGTAGCGGCCCATGACTCCGAGATTGAGCGGGTGGATCTCCGGCAAGCTCGCCTTTCCGTTGAGCGAAGTCGCCACCGGGATGGCGAGCCGCTCAGCCAGGGCCGCAACCTCCCGGCGGGCGCCGGAGGCCGCGACGCCCCCCCCGGCAACGATTACGGGTCGCTTTGCTCTCCCCAGCAGCGCCGCCGCTTCGCGGACGAGGGCGGAATCAGGCGCCGGTCGGTGGGCAGGAACGCCGGCATACGACGTCTCGACCAGCGGGGTCAGGTCGGCCTCGGCCGTCTCGATCTCCTGGCCCGAGACGCCCAGCAGATCGAGATGCACGGGCCCAGGGCATCCGGAAGTGGCATCCCGGAAAGCCTGGCGGAGAAGAACGGGGAGCTGTGCCAAGGTCGTGACAGGGGCGGTCGACTTGCAGACCGCCCCGAAGAGCGGCGAGTGGGGGACCTCCTGGTACGCATGACGGCCCTCGGCGAGGAGCGCGGCGCGCCCCGTCAGGGCCAGGACGGGGGCCCGCCCCAGCCGCGGCTCCTGCAGGCCCGAGGCCAGATTGGCGGCCCCCACCGACTGGGCCATGCAGACGCCGACCTTGCGTCCGGCCCGCGCGTACCCGTCTGCCATGTAGGCGGCGGCCTTTTCCGAATGGGTCAGGATCCGACGGACTCCGAGCTGCTCCAGCGCCAGCAAGGTATGACGGAGCATCGCCTCGACATAGAAGAGGTGCGTGACTCCGTATCCGTGCAGGCTCTCGGCGAGGAAGCGTGCGCCGCGAATCGGTCTGGCCATGGAGCCTCCTTCGGTGCCGTAACACCCCGGGATGTCGCCGCGGATCGCCCGGGCCCGGGCTCAGGAGCCTGCGCCGACCACGCGGACCGGCGCAGGCTCCTGAGTCGTCGGCACGCCTCGCTCCATCACAACAAGCGTCGGGCGCTCATTTCAGGCCGAGCTTCTTCACGAGGCCGCCAATCTGCTCGGATTCCCGCTCGATCGCCTTCTGCAGATCCTCGGGGCCGAGATAGCTTTCGCTCATGTCGAATTTCTTGAGGACGTTCTTGAATTCTGCGGTTGCCATGGCCTTCTTGAATGCGTCGTGGAGCCGCTGCACGACGGGTTTGGACATTCCCTTGGGGCCGATGAGGTGCAGCGGAGAGGACTGGACGATGTCATACCCCGCCTCGCGAAGCGTGGGGGCATTCGAGTATCGCGGCATGCGCTCGACCCCGTAGGTCGCCAGCAGCCGCAGCTTTCCGGCATCGACCAGCGGAGCCCAGCTGGTGGAGTCGGAGACCATGTCCACGTGACCGCCGAGGAGAGCCGTGCCGGCTTCCGCACCCCCCTTGAAGGGGATGTGCGAGAGCTTGATGCCCGTGAGGATGCTCAACTCCTCGATCGCCAGGTGGGGGTTCGTGCCGACCCCGGAGGTCCCGTAGGAGACCTTCCCGGGGTTCTCCTTGGCATACTTGACGACATCCTGGACCGTCTTCCATGGCGAGTCGGTCCGCACCACCAAGCCGTAGACGAAGGTAGAGTAGCGGATGATGGGGGTGTGGTCGGTGATGGGGTTGAAGTTGAGCTTTCCCAGGTGGAAGGCGTTCATGGTGGCGCCGGTGGAGACCCCGATGGTATAGCCGTCGGGTGGCCGGGAGATCACCAGGGTCGGGCCTACCGTCCCGCCCCCGCCCCCCTTGTTCTCGCAGATCACCGGCTGGCCCAGCACGGCCTTGGCCCCCTCGGCCAGGGCGCGCGCGGTCAAATCGGTCGATCCGCCCGGCGGGTAAGGGATCACCAGGGTGACCGGCTTGGTGGGGAAGTCGGCCGCCGAGACGGGGAGCCAGGCGGCGAGGGGGAGGAGGAGACAGAGCCACAGCGTCACGGCACGGGCACTCACGGAATGCATGACAACCTCCTTTGTGTGCAGCGAGGGTGAAAGAGCATTGGGGCGTCGCGGTCGGAGGAGTCTCAGGTGGTCTCCTCTCCGTCGATGAGCGCCCCGGGACGGCGCTGGCACCAGGGCAGCAGGGGCATGACGACCAGAGCAAAAGCCGCAATCAGGCAAACGGCGGAGATCGGACGCGAGAAGAAGATCCCGAAGCCCCCCTCCGACTTGATCAGGGACTGCCGGAGCGAGGTCTCCAGCATGGGGCCCAGCACGAACGCGAGCACCAGGGGCGCCGTCTCCAGGGACAGCTTCTTCAGGAGGTAGCCGGCCACGCCGAAGCCGAGCATCAGCAGGACATCGGTCGTGCTGTTGTTGATCGAGTAAGAGCCGATCATGCAGAAGATCACGATCAAGGGGAAGAGGATCGAGTAGGGGACGGAGAGCAGCCGGACCCAGAGTCCGATCAGGGGGAGGTTCAGGGCGAGCAGCATGACATTGCCGACGTACATGCTGGCGATCACCCCCCAGAACAGATCGGGGTGCTGCGAGAGCAGCAGGGGGCCGGGCGTGACCCCCTGGATGATCAGGGCTCCCAGCAGCATCGCCATGGTGACGTTGGAGGGGATGCCGAGGGTGAGGAGCGGGATGAAGGAGGCCTGCGCCGCGGAGTTGTTGGCGGCCTCGGGAGCCGCCACCCCCTCGATGGCCCCTCGGCCAAACTCCTCGGGGTGCCTGGACACCCGCTTCTCGATGGCGTAGGCGGCGAAGGAGGAGATGACGGCCCCGCCCCCCGGCAGGGTACCCAGGAAGAAGCCGATCACGGTTCCGCGCAGGATCGCCCAGATCGACCGGGCCCAGTCCGCCATGCTGGGGAGGAGGCCGGCCACCTTGGTGGTGAAGACGTCCCGCGCGATTGTGCGCTCGATGTTCAGAAGCACCTCGGAGATGCCGAAGAGCCCCATGACGAGGGGCACGAGCCCGATGCCATCGAGCAGTTCCGGCACGGTGAAGGTGAAACGGGAGAGTCCCGAGATGGTGTCGAGGCCGACAGTTCCAAGGGCCAACCCCAGGGACGCCATCATCAGGGCGCGGATCATGGAGGAAGAGGTCAGGAAGGTGAGGATCGTCAGGCCCAGGACCATCAGCGAGAAGTACTCGGGCGGCCCGAACCGGAGGGCGAAGTCCACCAGGGGTGGGGCGATAAGAATCAGGCCGAGGATCCCGAGGGTCCCGGCGATGAAGGAGCCGAACGCCGCGATACCCAGCGCCGGTCCCGCCCGTCCCTGCCGGGCCATCTGGTAGCCGTCCAGGCAAGTCATGACCGAGGCGGCCTCGCCGGGGATGTTCACCAGGATCGAGGTGGTCGAGCCCCCATACTGGGAGCCGTAGAAGATGCCGGCCAGCATGATGATCGAGGAGACCGGGGAGATGTGAAAGGTTGCCGGCAGCAGCAGGGACATGGCCCCAACGGGCCCGATCCCGGGGAGGACGCCCACCAGGGTTCCGATGAGAACTCCCAGGAAACAATAGATCAGGTTCCCGGGCTCCAGGGCGACCGAGAAGCCCATCAGGAGGTGATTGAAGAGTTCCACGGCTCCTCCCCTAAAACCAGAACAGGCCGCGAGGGAGCTGGCAGTCCAGCCCGAACTTGAAGCCGGCGTAGAACAATCCGGTCACCCCCACCGAGGCGGAGAGAACCACCCACCACGCTCGCGCCTGCATGAGCCGGAACAGGAAGGCGAGCAGGGGGATGGTGGCAAGCACGAATCCCAGGGTGGTGAAGAGCAGGGTGTAGGCGAGCAGGACGAGGGCGGTGGCCAGGAGCCGCCCCGGATTGATATCCGCCCAGATGTCGGCATCCCGCTTCTCCTGGCTCCAGCCGCTCAGGAGGCCGACCGTCAAGTCGATCGCCGTCAGTCCGGCGAGCGTCAACCCGGCCAGGACGGGCATGAAGCCCGCATGGGGCTGCCGGAACGAGCCGAAACCGAGATGGAGCCCTCCCAGGCAAAAGGCCCCCCCGACGGCCAACCAGACCAGGTCGCTGACGAGCATGCTCCGCTTCACGGGCTTTCCCTCTTCTTGGGTGTCGAGCGGTGCGCAGGCCGACACGGCATACGTGACGCGCCGAACGTTCCAGCAGCAACGTTTGTGCCACGCCCGAGGTCGGCGTCCCGGCGTCCCGCCTCGACCTGCCACCGGTCGGCTCTATCCCATCGTGAACAGGCGCCTTGGCTCTCCATGTCTTGGTTGGAGCGACTATTCCGCCAGCCTGTCATCTGTGGTATCATGAACACTCACGTTGCGTATGCATCGCGCACATCGCAACAATTCCGCAATAAATGAATGCCCGCATGATTCCGCGTCACGTCCCGGGAGGTCCTGCGTCCCCATGATTCGTATCGCCCTGATCGCCCCCTCCCGCGAGATCAGTCAGCTCTTTGCGGAGACCCTTGCCGAACATAACCGGGAGTCCGCGACGGCAACGGACGCCGGGGAGGAATATCAGCTCGAAACCCACGTGATGAACGAGCCCCGGGAGGTCGAGACCTTCTCCTTCGACGCCGATGTGATCGTGGCGCGCGGTCTCCTCGCGCAGCGTCTCCAGCAACGCGGCTACTACGTTCCCATCGTCGAGATTCCCGTGACAATCAACGACCTCATCCGATGCGTGCGGCGGGTCCAGGAGCTGGTCGAGTCGCCCCGGATCGCGGTAGTCGCGGCCTCCAGGATGACCGCGGGAGCGGCAGAGCTCTCCGCGCTGCTCCACCTCCCGATTCACCCCTTTCCCTTCGAGGCGCGGGAGGAAATTCCCGGCCTCATCGAGGCAGCCGCCCGGATGGGACTGAACGCGCTGATCGGCGGGGTGCGAGCGCAGAGGGAGGCGCGGCAGCGCGGGATCGCGGCGGTTCCCTACGAGTCGGGAAGGGAGTCCATCTGGCATGCCATCACCGAGGCGAAGCGGGTTGCGCACATCAGTCGGCGGGAGAAGGAACGGAGCCAGCGTCTGAGCGTGATCGTGAACCAGTCGTTCGACGGGATCGTGGCGTTGGATGAAGCGGGGCGCGTCACCCTGTTCAACGCGGCGGCCGAGCGTCTGCTCAAGGTGCCCCTCGCGCGCGCGATGGGATCGCCGCTCGATCAGCTGATCGCGGATCCGCGACTCCGCTCGATCATCGAAGGGCCGGGGCGGGCGTCGACCGAGGTCGTGCAGCACGATGGCCGGTTCCTGGCGGTCAACACCGCCCCCATCCAGGTCGAGGGAGGCCGGAGCGGCACGCTGATCACTGTCCAGGATGCGACGCGGATCCAGCACCTGGAGACGAAGATTCGCCAGCAGATCCATTTTCGAGGCCTGGTGGCGAAGCACCGCTTCGAGGACATCCTGGGAAGCAGCGCGCGGATCCGGCAGGTGGTCCAGACCGCTAAGGATTTCAGCGGCGTGGACTCGAACATCCTGATCGTCGGCGAGACGGGCACCGGCAAGGAGCTGTTCGCCCAGAGCATCCACAACCACAGCGACCGGCACGAGGGGCCATTCGTGGCCTTCAACTGCGCCGCGCTCTCCGAGAGCCTGCTCGAGAGCGAGCTTTTCGGGTACGCGTCGGGTGCTTTCACCGGAGCGGCGCGGGACGGAAAATCTGGCCTCTTCGAGCTGGCCCACCGGGGGACGATCTTCCTCGACGAGATCTCGGAAATTTCCCCGCACCTCCAGGCCCTCCTGCTTCGCGTGCTGCAGGAGCGGGAGATCAGACGCCTGGGCGACGATCGGGTCATCCCCGTGGACGTGCGCGTCGTTGCCTCGACCAACCGGGAACTGTGCGACCTGGTTCGGACTGGCCGGTTTCGCGAAGACCTCTACTACCGGCTGGATATCCTCCGGCTGGCGATCCCCACGCTGGCCGAGCGCCAGGAGGATATCCCGCTGATCGCCGCCTATTGGGTTGGAGTCTACGCGGGGCAGATGCGCCGCACCCCGCCGGCGCTCACAGGAGAAGCGACCGAGTTCCTGCTCCGGCATCCCTGGCCGGGGAACATCCGCCAGCTCCGGAACGTGTGCGAACGATTGGTCGTTCTCAGCCAGCGCGACATCATCACGACGGAGGATGTGCGGACCGCCCTGACGAATGGCTACGGGCCGGGAGCCCAGGGTCGCCCTGCTGCGGGGCCACCCGCGAACTCCCCTGCCTCCGAGATGCTGACACTCGCCCGGGAGGCGGCGGACGAGGAGGCGCGCAGCCGCATCCTCTCGGTGCTCCGGGAAACGGGATTCTCGATGAAGCAGGCAGCCGAGACGCTGGGTGTGGATCGGAGCACCCTCTGGCGAAGAATGCGGAAGCTTGGATTGCTGGCTGATCGGCCCGCGAAGCGAAGATTCGCGACCGGGAAATGAAGCGGGGGCTCGGCTGGTAGCATACCGGCTCTCATGAACGTGGTTTCCGGTCTGGCACGCTCCGACCGCAGGGGGCGATCGACTGGGCCGCCGCCGCTACAGGGATTCGACGTTGATGTCGGTCTTCCCGTAGCCGGCCTTCTTGAGCGCCAGGCGGATCAGGGGGCTGAAGTAGGCGAGGAGGGCGACCAGCAGGAAGCCGAGGGTGATCGGCCGGGTGTAGAAGACGTCGAAGCTTCCGGCGGACAGGACCAGGGCTCGGCGGAGGGACTTCTCGACCAGGGACCCCAGGACCATCCCCAGCACGAGCGGCACGATCGGGTACTGCAGCTTCTTCATGGCGTAGCCGAGGAGGCCGAAGCCCACCATCAGCCAGACCTCGAACATGCTGTTGTTCACGCTGAAGCCCCGATCGAGGCAAAGACGATGATGAATCCCATCAGGATCGAGTAAGGGATCCGCAGCATCGCCACGAACAGCGGGATCAGGAACATGTTCATCAGCAGGAGGATGGCGTTTCCGACATACATGCTGGCGATGAGGCCCCAGACCAGATCGGGATTGGTGGTGAAGAGGAGGGGGCCCGGCCGGATCCCCCACATCATGAAGCCGGCGAGCATGACGGCCGTCGTCGCGGAGCCCGGCACGCCGAGCGCGAGCAGAGGCGCGAAGCCGCTGATCGAGGCGGCGTTGTTCGCCGATTCCGGCGCGGCAACGCCGGCGATGTCCCCCTTCCCGAAAGTCTCGGGGTGCGTCGACGCGTTCCGCTCCGCCATGTAGGCGAGGAACGACGCGGTGGTGATCCCGCCGGCCGGGATGAGACCGATCGCGAAGCCGATGATGCCGCCGCGCACGATCGCCCAGCGCCCCTCGACCCATTCCTGCCAGGTCAGGAAGGCCTCCCTGAGCTTGAACTTGTCGGTGACCAGGACCCCGCTCTCCGGCTCCTCGATGCTGTTGAAGACCTCGGCCAGTCCGAAGATTCCGCAGATGATGACGATGAAGTCGATGCCGCCGAGGAACTGCGGGATGCCGAAGGTGAGGCGGGGCATGCCCGTCACGCCGTCCATGCCCACCGTCGAGATCAGGACGCCGAGCGCCGTGGAGATGATGATCTTGAAGGGGGATCCGCTGCCGAAGACCGTGAGCAGGCCGAAGGCCATGACGGCGAGGCCGAAGTATTCCGCCGGGCCGAAGCGGAGCGCCAGCCTGGCCAGCGCCGGGGCAAAGGACATCAGGAGGACGATGGAGAGCGTTCCGGCGAGGAACGAGCCGATGGCCGAGATCGAGAGCGCCGCCCCCGCGCGTCCCTTCTGGGCCATGGCGTAGCCGTCCACGCAGGTCATCACCGACGAGGACTCCCCCGGGACGTTGATGAGGATCGAGGTGATCGTCCCGCCGTAGGCCACCCCGTAGTAGATGCCGGCGAACATGATGATGGCCGAGGTCGGATTGAGGGAGAAGGTCAGGGGGAGGAGCAGCGCGATCGCGGTCGGCGCCCCGATCCCGGGGAGGATGCCGATCATCTGCCCGAAGAAGACCCCCGCCGTGCAGGTCAGGAGGTTCTGCCAGGTCAGGGCGATGCTGAACCCGGTGTAGAGGTTCTGGAGCAGATCCATGGATGCTCTCCCTCTTCGCCGTCCGTTACCAGCCGATCATCCCTTTCGGCAAGGGGATGGTGAGCCACTGGCCGAAGAGGTAATGGATGCTGACGGCCGTCCCGATCACGGTGATCGCGCAGGCGGCCCAGCCGTGCTTTCCCATCAGGCGCATGCCGCCTCCCGTGATGAGGGCCAGGCCGACGGAGAAGCCGAGGATCGGCAGGAGGAGGAACACGGCGACGATCATGCCGAGCACCTGGAGGCATTGCCGGGTTTCGGGGCGGAAGAGCTTTCCCGACCTCTCCGTCTTCCTGAGGTCGGCGACGATGACGGGGACGGCGCTGGCCGCCAGAGTGAGTCCGAGCCAGAAGGGCACGAAGCCGGGCCCCGGGCCGAACTCGTCATGGTAGGGCAGCGTCAACCAGGCTGCCACGGCAGTGGCGATCCCAAGGAGAAGGACCGCCACCCCCCCGATGACGTTCGCAAGCCACATCGCCGTTCCCCCGCCGAACGCGAGTACCGTTCGGCTTTCGGCAATCAGCAGCCAGGTCAGGGCCCGAGGCTCCCGGATGGCTCCCGAGATGCCGTGAGGCGCCCGTCGCCGACCGCTGACCGCCGAGTGCCGGAGCCGACCCCGTGTCTACTTGATCAGGCCGAGGCCCTTCAGCGTCTCCTCGAAGACCGCCTCGCTGTCATAGATGGTCTTGGTGAACTCCTTGCTGCCCTGCCAGCCGGGGCTCAGGATGTACTTGGCCAGGTACTTCTCCTTCCACGCCGCCGAGCCGTTCAGCTTCTTCAGCATGTTCTCGTAGAAGGCGACCACCTCGGGGGCGAGCCCCGGAGGCGCGACGACCCCCCGGTAGAACTTGAACACGACGTCCAGGCCGTTCTCCCGGAAGCTGGGCACGTCCTTGAACGACTGGATGCGGTTCTCCTGGGCGACGGCGATCGGGCGGACCATCTTGGCTTCATGCTGCGAGACGAACTCGGGAGGGTTCGCCCAGATCATGTCCACATGGCCGCCCAGCAGGGCCGCGATGGCCTCGCCGCCGCTGTTGAACTGGACAAACCGCATCTTGATCCCGGCGGCCTTCTCGAACAGGCGGGCGCAGACCCGGTCG
>Ga0265297_10010959_pt1 | contig 11229 bp, 15 predicted proteins | sample Munlanlwell13791_FD_192502 | JGI IMG/M metagenome (GOLD analysis project Ga0265297, IMG submission 192502) | Leachate microbial communities from a municipal landfill in Southern Ontario, Canada - Leachate well 137-91 | ecosystem: Engineered > Solid waste > Landfill > Unclassified | place...
TGCTGAAGTATTTGGTCCACTTGTGCCAGTCGTCGTCGAGGATCTCCGCCACGCACCGGGCCGTATTGTAGGCGATGCGGAGCGACGCATAGGACTTCCCGGAGCCCTTCGGCCCCTGGAGGAGCATCGCTATATCCTGCTTGTAGGGGCCGGTAATGGTATGGGCGAACCTTGATGCAAGGTAGTCGGCATCAGCCACTCCAGGCCACCTGGTGGGCTGCTGTGGCCGTTCAGCAGTCATCCACGACGACGTCTTCCTGGTCGCTGTTGACGGCATCACTTGCATCACCCCCTCCGCCGAACCGTGCCTCGTCCTCATCCTCTCCAGGGAGTACCCCACAGACGCCGTATGTCATCTGGGCGGTGACCCCGAGGGCGTTGTCGTACCAGGACCTCACGTCCCCTGCGACCCGGGTGCAGGCGTTGATCATCGCGGTGGCCATGTCAGCCGGGGACGGGTTTTTGTACTCCTCGAGTGCCATCCTGTAGTACTCCTTCTTCTTTACCCGGAGTTCGTCCCGGACATCGGCATCGGTTACAGCCGAGATGAGCAGGTCGGTGAATATCGGGATCCGGGGGTCCCGGACGTCGGTCATCTGGATGATACACTGTTCCAGGGCACTCCAGCTGATGAAGTGGCTGTGGAGGTACTCGTCCTTCGCGCTCATCGGGGGAGTGCCTAGCCCAAGCCCTAACTTCGCCATGATATTACCTCCTTTCTTGCCAGGACCTTCTGCCACCTGCTGAACAGGGAGAGGCCAGTGTACGCCTTCTGGGCAGTGATCGCCGTGCTCCGGGGGTCAAGCCACCCGGCGATCTCCTTTGCGAGCTCCACGGTGTCATTGTTCTCGGTGTCGTCCTCGTCAAGGATCTCACGGTACGGCGTCGTGAGAGTGAACAGGAACGAGAAGACCTCGTAGAAGTCGAGATATGGGCGTTCCAGCGGTCCCCGTGGGTCCATGAGGTAGTGTTTCAGGGCGGTCTCCTGCCGGACGCAGGCCAGGTAAGCCCCGTCAATCATCCGCGCGATGGCCGGGCGGTCGTTTGCCGGGGTTGGGAGTTGTTCTGCCATACTCGCATCACCCGATGATGCTCACTGCTACCGCCCCGGCAATAATAATGCCGATGATCACGATGCCGGCAGTCATGAGGAGGCCATACTTCTTTGCCAGGTCTTCCATCTGCTTTCTGACCTTGCGCTCGATGAGCATCCCGTACTGGTGCAGGTCCTGCGAGAGATAGGCAGTGGGCACGTTCTTGAACGCGTAGGCGTAGGAGTACATCCCGCTCGCCGGTATCTCGGTCCTCGATATGATGTCCTGGGCCTCGACGATGAGGGCTGCCAGGGCGGAGGCACTGGGGACGGTCTGCCGGACCTCGTCGGTCGCGGCCATCTGGTATATTGACTCGCAGTACTTCTCCAGGTCGTCGCGCGGGGTGGCCAGGAGGGCATTGACCTGGTCATCGGTAAGGAACGCCAGTTCAGGGAACTGGGCCCGAACGGTCGAGATTGCGGTATCGATAGCCATGCAGTGCCTGGCGTCGAGGGCCAGGGGGAGCGTGGTCCCGTAGTGGTAGATCTTCAGCCCTTTCTTCATCCGATCCGGGACGATCGCGCCACTGAAGTTCGGGTCTACCTGGATGCCGAACTGTCCTTTCGTGTCGAAGACCGGGTCGCCCTTCTCGTCTTTCGTGCCCAGGATCCACTCGGTCTCCCCGGAGCCGGGGACGGTGACTGCGAGGACCGGGAGGTTCTTCTTCCTTGCTGTGGAGATGACCCGCCACTCGGGGACGTATTTCGTCACCTCCGAGACTATGAGGATGAGCCCGATGTATCCTCCGGCGGCAATGAGCAGGAGGCCGATAAGGGGCAGGGTATCAAGGACTATTGCCATATCTAACTTGACCCTCCAGTGAGGCGGTCAATTATGCCAAGACCGCGTTTTGATTTCCGCTTCTCTTCCGCGTCCGCGACGGTGTTGATCTGCTCGTAGGTGCTCCGGTTCTGGAGGATACGCTCCCGCTCGGGGCCCTGGGCCCTGGTGCCGACGAACCGGTTGAAATGCGTCCTCACCATCTCGATCAGGTGTGGGTACTCCGGGAGGTTGATGTCGACCCTGGTGCAGGAGAGCGTCAGGAGGTTGAGTGCAATGTCAAGGTCGACCTCTGCCAGTTCAGGGTCTTTCTGGTGCGAGAGGAGCGCCGTGTGGCTGAAGAAGTTCTGGATCGTGGAGATGAACGCGCGTTTTGCTGCCGGGGAAAGGTGCGACGCAAGGACCTTCTCCGTGAGATAGGGACGGTAATCAGAAGAGTAGAGTGACTCCAGGTAGTTGTAGTGCTCTGTTATATACGGCTGTGCCGGGCGGCCAGTCGTAGGGATACGGCGTTCTGGTGATTCTTCATCGATACTGTCGTCATAAGCCATATTCTAATTCCTTTGGAGGAGGGGGAGTGGGGTTTTTCCCCCCTTGCCAGGGCCTCAGGTCTCGGTCCTGAGCCGCATGATGGCCCAGATCGCGAGGCTGAGTAGTGAGATCAGGCCAACTAATATGATGAGGCCGCTGTACTGGGTCCAGACCTCGACACCGGTCTGGAGGTCCGTGTTCTCCGTGGCGTTCCAGGCGCTGCCGGCAGGGATTGTTGCGGCGGCGTCGATGTTCGAGCCGATCACCGGCGCGAGAGAGAACACCGCGATTAGGACAATGACTGATATCGCGATGCCGACCAGCGCGTCCATCGTGGTGACGCCACGGTCACTTGAAAAGAGTTCAAGTTCCTTCCTCTCCGCCCACGCCTTGGTGGCGATTAGGGCGTTCAGGATTCGGTCTATCAAGTTTCTTGGATTCCTCCGATAGGGTAGTCTTTGGCGTTTATATATATAAAACTATTGCGGGTTTCTATCTCCGCAATATAGCAAACACGGCGATGAACCCGACGATCACCAGGATTATGGGGAGCGACCCCATGAGCGTTAATGAGGACTGGGACCCCAGGACTGTGGCGTTGTACTCGTCGGCGTATGGCGATCCGGTCATGTTCACGGCACTGTCAGCAGCCCCCAGTGCATTGAACCCGTAGGTGAGGCCAATCACGAGGGCCATTACGGTGAGCGCAATGCTCACGAAAGGTACAAATTTCGACATGTTCAGGTCTCCTGTAGATAGTCAAGGCCGAGGTTGATCACGAGAGCGAAGGCAAGGAGCGAGGCGAATGCCGCGACCCCGGAGAGGAAGAAGCCGAAGGAGGGGTCGACGGTGGGGACTGCCTGGATGACATATTCCGCCGTCGTGACGGTCTCGGTAATGGTCGCGTTAAGGATGGTGGCGTTTGAACTGGACACCAGCGGGACCGGGACCTGCTCCCCGATATTGCCGGCAAATGTTGCAAGGGCCAGGTACCAGGAGAGGAACGCTGCCCCGACAGCCGCAAGGACGTCGGCATAGAGCTTTGACTCACCACCAAAGAGGGCCAGGAGGACCAGGCCGGCGTCGAGGACCAGGAGTGCGATGAAAACGCCGGTCGCGATCACCGGTCTCCCCTCCTGATTAGGATCTCGGTAGCGCCGTCGCCCCTGGCACGGAGGATCTGGTTCAGCTCCTCGATAGCCAGGGCGAGACGGGTGTTCTTTGCTTTGTATAGCATTTCCCCTCTCTCATCATAGAGCGTCAGGTGCCCGAAATATAGTTTTTGTGCCATGTTTCCATTCTCCTATATCCTTTCCTTGTAGATCCCCCATACGATCCCCAGGATGCCTAGCGCGATGAATGCATACGCGACAATGTGGTACTCGGCCGGCGTCTGGGCGAGCATGAACCCGCCGAGGATGGTGCCGAGCGCACCAGGGATTACCATCGAGCCCTGCCGGATCCACTGCATCAGGAAGGGGATGGCAAAGACGATAGCAAAGAAGAGCGACCCGATCGCGGAGGTGTATGGCTGCTCGACGGCGGATTTGATATCGAGCCAGTCCACCCCCTCGGTGGTGTCGTTGAGCTGTGAGTCGCCGCCGATTGCACCGAAGAGGAGGTCGTAACCGGAGTCGTCAAGCGGTGCGATGGTCTCCGTGGACCGGGGCCGGCCTGGAGATACTGTATATGTGCCGCTCACTGTTGTGGGAGAGATGGGCTGCCCGGTATCATCGTCCATCGAGATGACGGTGATTGTGATGGTGCCGTCACCGTCGCTGACGCGCGATATTGTGAGGGTAGCGAGGACGACTGATGGGCCGGTAACGGCGTTGTTCAGGTCGGCGGCGCTGATGGTGACTGACTCAGCAGGGAGCGGGCTGGTGCTGTGGAGAAGCGCCCACCCGGGGAACGAGACCCCGGATATTTTAGCGTGGCCACCTGTTACGGTGGCGGTGATGGAGTACCCGGAGAGCCCGGTGTCTGCGCCGGTGAGGATTATGTTCGCTGTGCTGCTGGTCCCCATCTGGATGTTCGCGTCGGTGACGGTTACGGTCGCGGCGCTCACCGTGGTGATGAGGAGCAGGGCCAGGAGCAGGGTTAGAAGGAGCCTACGCATTGATAATCACCTGGAAGAGGGAGATTACGTCCGTATAGTCGATGCGGCCGTTGCCGTTAAAGTCGAAGTATACGGCCGGCTGGGAGATCCGCGCCCATTCGAGGTTGAGAAAGAAGATGGTGAGGTCGTTGTAGTCGATGCGCCCGTTGCCGTTGATGTCTTCACAGAGGCCGTCGCCGTTGGGGTCGGTGGGGGTGTAGGCGATGCCCGGGAAGGGTTGAAGGACGGCAACGGTGATGTAGTTTGTCCTGGTAATGGTGTCGCTGCTGTAGGGGTGAGATGCTGTGAGGGTGACGGTGTGTGCCCCACTTGTGGTGTAGGTGTGGACCGGGTTCTGGGCGGTGGAGGTGTTGCCGTCACCGAAGGTCCATAGCCACGATGTGGGGCCGCCAGTAGAGGTGTCAGTGAACCGAACGGTGAGAGGGGCGATGCCGCTGGTGACGTTCGCGGTGAAGGATGCTGTGACGGGGGCGTAGACTGTGATGTAGTCTGTTTTTAGCTCGTAGCTGCTGCCGTATTCATTTGTCGCGGTGAGGTTGACGAAGTAGGTGCCCGGGACGGTGTAGGTGTGGACCGGGTCCTGATCGGTGGAGGTATTGCCGTCACCGAAGGACCAGGACCACGAGGTGGGGCCGCCAGTAGAGGTGTCTGTGAACTGGACCGTGAGCGGGGCCAGGCCGGCTGTTACGTTCGCGGTGAAGGCGGTGACGGGCGGGGCGGGTTCGCCGGAGAAGGTGATGGCGGCGGGCGGGGTGGCGCTGTAGGCGCGGACAGCAACCCAATCCAATAACATTGTCTGTGTCCCGGAATAAATCTGGCAGGTAGCTCGTATCTGCGCGGTACTGGACTGCGCAACCGTTAGGGAGTTCCCCCCATCGATAAGGAATATTGTTGATGGACCCCTACGAATCTCAAATGTGTGGAACTCCCCGGAGAAATTGATCTGGGCGGCATTGTTGCTGTCGGATGTAAAATACACATGACATCTCGATGAGGTGGTATACTGGAAGATTGCAAATGTCCCCGATGGCGTGTTTAACCAGCCGACCCAGTTCTGGCTTACTGGAGCAACCTTTGCCCGTGCCATAAATGTATGTTTGTTCCCAAAAGTACCAGTCGATTGGATCTTGCCAGCGTTGGATATTGTGAGGATCCCGCCCGATATGGATATCGATCCTGTGGACGTCCACTTCGTGGTGTTGAGGGTATCCTCATCAAAATTGTCAAATAAGAAATATGTTCCGTCCCCATTGCTCGTCGTCGTGACCAGGATATTGCCGTAATACACCGTAAGCGTCCCGGCAGCCGTCGCGTTCTCAAGGCGCACCGTGAACCGGGCGCTAGAACTCGTATAACCGGGCCACAGATAGTAGGCGAGTTCTGCGCCGTCCGCGTCGGTGAACCGCACGTCCCCATAATCCTCCTGGCAGTGGTTCCCGACATATATGTGCCAGGTCTCCAGCCCACCGGACGTCTCGTTGTAGGCGGTGCCGTTGGTGCGGTGGACCACCAGGTCCTGCTGGTAGGTCCCGACATCTGTCGCGGTGTAGTTGATGGTCTGGTAGTAGGAGTAGCCATCGAGGGCGGAGGCACCGGAGACGAGCAGGAGGCACCCGAGGAGGAGTGATATGGCTATGCGGCGCATGCTGCTATTCTCCTGCCTTGATGTTGCGCCCGGTAAAGAACTGGACGATGCCAGCGACGTATACAAACCAGATCGGCCCCTGGATGAGTAGCGCGACCGTGGGGGGAACGCCGTAACTGGTGAGGAGCGGGATGATGGTCAGGGCGGTCTTGATGCCTTCCCACAATATCCCGCCCATGGTGAGCAGTGAGGATATTGGTTGGAGTGGTGAGGCCCCGCCCGCCGTGGCACCGGCGGTGATCTCGGTAACCTGCGCCTCTGTCAGGGTCGCACCACTGGTCGGGAGGGTAGCATCAAAAATACCAAGCCCGTTAAGCCCTCCGGTGACGAAACCGAACGCAAAAAGGGCAAGGGCAATGGTATAGGCCCTCATGTATATCCCTCCTCCCGGTACCGGGAGAGGATGACGCCGATGACCGCAAAGACCGAGACCAGGCTCAGGGTGAGCGGGGCGGTGCTGCCGAGCGAGTCGAGCCAGCCGAAGGCGTAGAAGAGCCAGCCGGAGAAGGCGACGACGAGCACACCTTTTGTGGCACTGGACGCCGTGAAGATGCCACCGACGAGGAGGAGGAGGAAACCGGCGACGTAGACGTAGAGCTCGTCAGGGAGGTTGCCAAGCGGCACCCTTGGGGCCTTGAACCAGACCGAGAAGTCCCTGAGAACGGTGCCGTAATCTGGGTGCGTGGCCTCGATATGGACGAAGTAGGAGTTCCCCTTGTAGTCGCTGAGGTCAAATGTGTGCGTGACGTTGGCGTCATTGGTTTTCGTGAAGGTGGCAATCTCCTCCGTGGTGCCAGGGCCGGTCTGCTGATTGACCTGGATATTGAGGCTGGTGGTCTTGAGTGTTGTGTCGTTGTATATGACGGTGATATGGCCGGTGTCGTCACTGGTGCTCGTGGTTACGGTTATGTTTATCGTCTTGAGCGGGTCTCCTGTTTCGGGGAGGAGGGGGCTATCGGTGGTGGCGATGATTATAGGGTAGTGGTCATCTTTTGGGTATATTTCTATTGTCTTGTTGACGACATCTTGCTTGAAAAATGTAATCTGGTATTTTACCGCCTCTACCATCATGAAATTGATATCGCCGTTGCTATCGGTGGTGCCGCTCATGAGTTCGGAGTTGATCGGCGTGGTAGTCACGTTGATGCCGAGAAGTCGCTCAAGGATGTTCGATGAGGGGGTCTGCTGGATCCCCTGGGCGGTGACAGTGACATTTGAGATCGGGGCACCGAATAGGGTTTGGACCGTGAACCGGACGTTGTGCGGCGGATAGTTGGGGAACTCAGGGGCCGGGGTCGGGGGGGTCTTAGGGGTAAGGAGGACGGTTGCGGTGGTGGTCCCGGGCCGCTCGACGTAGACATACTGCGAGCCGGGATAATAGCCTTCGGCAGCGACAGATATGGTATACTGGCCGTATTCAACGTTGAATATCGCAGGGTTGGTGTCGGAAGATGTCTGGCCATCGCTAAGTGAGATCTTGGTGCCAGAGACCAGGGTCTGATCATCGGCGTCCTTGACGATGACGGTGAGTGTGTGGGTGCCTTCAAGGGCGAGGTTGTGCTGGGTGGCGGATTCTCCGACTGTGACGGACTCTGAGAGGGGAGTATGGTAGGGAGCGGAGGCACTTATCGTGTAGGTGTCGGCTGAGATATTGTTAAACACGTAAAACCCGGTGCTGCTGGTCGTGGTGCTGCCAACTCCAGAGAGGGTAACGGTCGCGCCCTGGATCGGTTGCTGGCTCCCCTGGGTAATGACATAACCGTAGAGCATGGACTTTTCAGGGTCGGTGGGGATGTCCGGGGCAGACAGCGGGAAGAGGTAGAGGGGGACATACCACGAGGACCACCGCGGGACCTCGTCAAAACTGAGACTGGTGCCCTGGTAACCGGCGGCACTGGCTGAGACCGTAACGGGATAGCCGGCAACCGGGCCGGGGGAGATGGAGTATTCCCCGGAGGCGTCTGATGTCGTCTGAAATGTCCTGCTGATCACACTCTGGGTGGCGGTGATACTGGCGCCGCTGACAGGGCTCCCGGTGTAGACATTGATCACCTCGCCATACAGGATTGGACTGTATTCAGGTTCATCGGGGGCATAGAGAGTCCGCGGGTAGGAGTAGACCTGGCCACTCGGGGAGGTGACTGTCACCATCGTTACTCTATCGGCAGGGAAGAGGAGGCTCGCATCCTTTGCGCCGAACGAGGAGTATAGTGACTCGGTTTGGTTAATGACGCTCAGGGTGGAGGCGTAGGCTGTTGGTCCGTATTCGCGCTGGAGAGCTACATTTAGATCTGAACCCCCATAGTTATCGGAGATTGTAATCTTGTTTTTCCAGTCGATGCCGGAGCTCACGGTTGATGTGTATTGATAGTTCGGAAAATACTCAAACCACACATATGAGTCCCCTGTAATGCTTATCCCAGCCTCCACGTGCCTCTTTGTCGTCATAAATGTGGTGTTGGTCGGAACGACGACCTCACCTGTCAGTGTGCCAATATTCCAGTCGTAGAAAAAGAGAGTGAACCGGGTGGCGGTGATGCCGCCAAGGGCGTTCCGCTGAAAGTCAACATAGTACACTCCATCGTGGGTTTCTCCATTTAGCGTATATGAGAATGGATAACTCCCTTCTGCCAGCGATGTGCGCTGTCCCGAAGCCTGAAACGCGACATAGTTCAGGGTTGAGGCGCGGGTGATGTCACTAAACTTCAGTGCGGAGAGTTCTTTTGCACCGATCGTACTACCTTCCTTAAATGTGTATGCTCCTGACCCGCCAGTGTAGATCCATTCACTCATCTCATTGGTATATGACACGGCAGCGGCAGGACCGGGGAGGAGCAGGCTGAGGAGCAGGACCGTGATGAAAACCAGGAGGAGGTTACGGGGCATTGATGTTGGATTTGCGTTCCACGATGATATATGTTTCGAGAGCATACGCTCCACGTGGCGGGCCTGGTGCCGTTTTGGCCCGGTGCGATGCGCTGACTCCGTGTATCGCAATGATGGGTTTGGTCACCGTTGGAGAAAACGGTTTCTATACTATAACGGCAGACATTTCTACCAGGAGGTATAAAACTGCGGTATATGAGACCGAGGTCCATTTTTTTCTGTGTGATCCTGCTTGCCGGGCTCCTGGCAGGCGACATCGCGACGACGGTATGGTCCACGTCCCTCGGTCTCACGGAGGCAAATCCGATGATTGCACCGATCGCAGGAGACGCCCTGGCACAGGTCCGGTACAAGATGCCGTTCATAGCGGTCCTGCTTGCCGGAGTCCTGGTGATGTCGTATGGCTGCGAACGGGTATGGCCTGGGTCCTGGCGGGGACCGTGGGCCGGAGTCCTGGTGATGTTCGCAGTCCCACCAATGTGGAACCTGATGCAGATCTATCTCAGGCTTTCAGGCTCCTGAAGTAATCATACATCTCGTCGTGAGATACGGCCATATTGGTCTTTGCCCGGATCGCCTCCTGGAGCCTGTCCCACACGATGGAGTAGTCTCCCCTGGGATCCCGCTCCGGGAGCCGGCGGATGTAATACTCAGCTGAACCGTTTACGGCAGCTTTGATCGCCGCAGAGATCTTTTGCTGCCGCTCGGTGGCTTGTTCCTCCGCTTGAGTTTTCTGGAAGACATAATCCCGAACGGTCTCAAGCAGCTCGGCATCCTGCTTCATACGAGTATCCAAGTATAGGAAATACTGATCGACCATACTCTTCGGGATGGATGGACTTTCCTTCAGGCAGAGTCCGAGCTCCTGCCGGATAGCTCTCCGACATACCTCACTGACGTTGATCCCTGCATATTGTGCCATGTCACGTTCAATTTTCTCGATCCTTATAGCTATTGTGACCGGATTTTGAAAACTTTCGTGCCTCATGCTACACCCCCTTATAAGCAAATGCTATCGGAGGTGTCCCTGGGGAGTTTCGGTATGTACTAGTATAGTACATACTGTACTGTACTAGTACATACCGAGTACAGCTAGAGAGAGAAAGAGAGAGAGAGCAGGACGGTGTTAATAATCTTTTCGCATAGTACATACTAGTATGTACTGAATCTCGAAGCACAGGTAGTAGTTGCATTCACCATCACCTTTGAGACTGTCCCGGCGGCAACCGGATTGATAGGATCTTATCGCTCACCAACGAATTTTTTTCAGTTCTGATGCGGGGATCCGCCACATTGACCCTCCAGGGTACTTCACGGCAGTGATTTTTCCAGTTCGGCAGAGTTTTCGTACTGTGAACTCAGAGATCTTGAGGTACTCAGCAACCTCTCTTACTGTCAGGAGTGTTTCGTTCATACTGCATCTTTACACATTGAACTATATAAAGTTACTCAAATCCACGCGGCACAACACAAAACAACAAATATATATACTCTAGTGCTGATAATGAGATTGTATAAAAGCGCCTGCCGGGTTGCCGCCCGACCGGCAATGGAGAAACAAAATGTCTCAAAGGTTGGTTGAGCTACGGTCCCCCGTAGCTGAACAGGATAAGTCCTCTGGATACTTCACCCTTTTAGTATCCTCAGAGCATAAGAACCGGCCACAGAACGAAGACAGGATCAGGGGGATCACCAGATGAGTTCCCCGCGCCCTGCCTTCTCATCAGTCCGCACTGCCAGGACCGTCGTGCACCTCCCCCCCTGCCCAAACGGTTGTGGGGAGATGCTGGCGACCGGAGACGGCTGGCAGTGCCCGATCTGCTACAGGTACCTCGGATACCGCAGGGGGGAGCGGCACCCATGAGACCCGGGAGCGGTGCTACCGCGTGCGAGATTATTTTGCTAAGAAGGAGGCGAGCAAGTGACCTTAGAGATCGACCGGATTTACTGCGGCGATTGCCTCGACCTGCTCCCAAACATTGAGCCAGGCACTGTCGACATGGTGCTCACCGACCCCCCGTATTCGAGCGGGGGGATGTTCCGGGGCGACCGGATGCAGAAACCGAGCGCGAAATACATCAGCTCAGGGATCGACTGGCTTGAATTTGAAGGTGACAACATGGATCAGCGCGTCTATCAGAAGTGGTCCGTGAAGTGGCTCAAGAAGGCACGCG
>Ga0265297_10010960_pt1 | contig 11229 bp, 10 predicted proteins | sample Munlanlwell13791_FD_192502 | JGI IMG/M metagenome (GOLD analysis project Ga0265297, IMG submission 192502) | Leachate microbial communities from a municipal landfill in Southern Ontario, Canada - Leachate well 137-91 | ecosystem: Engineered > Solid waste > Landfill > Unclassified | place...
CCATCTCTGTGCTATTATATTTTTAGTCATGAAACTTCTTGAAATTTTTACCAACAAACATTATCGACAACTCTTATCTGAATTAACCAAGAGAGAAATTGCTCAACGTTATAAACAATCCATTTTAGGCTACTTCTGGGTGATTCTTAACCCTCTGGCACAAATGTTTGTGATGTCTTTTGTCTTTTCCAAACTTTTTCACGTAGTAGGCTTGGGGGTCCCTTATTCTGTTTTTCTTTTTGCTGGACTTTTGCCCTGGACTCTGTTTAGTGGTTCATTAATTAGTGCTGCTAATGCTTTGGTCGGTAATGCTGGCCTTCTATCTAAAATCTATTTTCCCAGAGAAATTCTGGTCGCTAGCACTATTTTGGCTAAAGTGGTCGATTATTTTTTAGCTAGCATAATCTTCGTATTGATGATGATTATTTTTAAAGTGCCGGTGACTTGGAATGTTTTGTGGTTTATCCCCATTTTCCTCATTCAAAATCTTTTTTCTTATGCCATCGGCATCATCTTGTCAGCTTTTAATCTTTTTTATCGTGATATTCAATATCTTTTGAGTCTGATTCTTTTAATTTGGATGTATTTAACTCCCATTGTTTATTCAGCTGAAACCTTTCCGGCAGCGTATCGTTGGATTTTTCAGTTTAATCCCATGGCCATCATTATCAACGCTTATCGCCAAGTTATTTTAGCCGGTGGTGCCCCAAATTTTATGAGCCTAGGTATTGCCGCCATTTTATCTATTGTGCTTTTCGTACTCGCATTTCGTTTATTCAAAAAATTGGAAGGACAATTTGCCGATGCTGTCTAATGCTATTGAAATCACCAATCTCTGGAAACTTTTTCGTCGCCAAAAGCAACGTACCTTCAAAGAAATGCTACCGGCCTTGATAGGTGGAGGTAAAAAAAATGTCATTGATACTTTTTGGGCTCTACAAGATATCAGCTTTCAAATCAAAAAAGGCGAAACCTTTGGTATTATTGGGCCAAATGGTTCTGGTAAAAGTACTTTATTAAAGATATTAGCCGGCGTCACTAAACCAAGCAAAGGTGAGTTTAAACTTGATGGCGTTATAGCTCCTTTAATCGAATTGGGAGCTGGTTTTCATCCAGAGATGACTGGTCGTGAAAATATTTTCTTAAACAGTATTATTTTAGGTGCTACCAGAGAACAAACTGCCCCCAAAATCCAATCTATTATCGACTTCTCTGAAATCGCCGACTTTATCGATCAACCAGTCAAACACTATTCTAGTGGGATGTATATGCGGTTGGCCTTTGCGGTCGCCATTCACACTGATTTCGATATCTTACTAGTCGATGAAATTCTAGCGGTTGGCGATGAAAAATTCCAAAAAAAATGTTATGCCAAAATGAAAGAATTCAAAGATCAGGGCAAGACCATCGTTTTAGTTTCCCATAGTCTGGCTACTGTTAGAAGTTTTTGTGACAAAGCTGCTTATATTAAATTTGGACAACTCATCGCTAGCGGCGACTCTGCCGAAGTGACTAAGGTTTATGAAAAAGATATTGGGTAAAATTTGATCGAGATTAAAACAAAAAAGCCACCTTTTAAGTGGCTTTTGCTTTACTTTTAGGGTTGCCCCAAGTGAATCCGCGATGAGTCATTTATACCAAATTTTCTTTGTTTTTTCAACTGTGATTTTGCGTGGACCGGAGGGGAATCCACCCTTCGGGTATTACCCAGGCGCTTCGCACTTGGCGGCAGAACCCCCAAAGTAAATTTCGCGAATTCACTCATGCACCTGCAATCCGGCCCGCAAAATAATTTTCTCACTGCTATATTGCAAGAACCGTTACGGTTAGCTAGTTACTGATAAAACTCTACTCTTTTATTGTCAACTGATCTAGTTTGTACATAAATGTTATAATTCCTCCTATGTCTTCTTTAAATCCAGAAATATCCGTGACAAAATCGGAAATAAATAAAAAACCCATAGATAAACTTAATCGCTTACATGTTTTTGCTAATCTATCAACTTTGTTTGATGAACAGTTATGGCAGGAACAAAACAACTTAAAAATTTGCCAATTAATTACTACAATTGTAACCACCATAGCCCAACATTTAGACGATCAATTTACTTTTCCTTGTGGCAACTTTTTAATTAAGATAGATTATAAAAATAAGGAGCATTTATTTATTGATAAAAATAGACGTGAAGCAATTTGCGTTACTAAAAAAGCTTTGGGTATGCAAGTGTTGCGCATTCCTTATCAAACTAAAAAAAATTAGCTCCCTTTGCCTTTTCTCACTAAACTCTCTATCATTAATTTATGTTTTCTGTAGTCGCCAAACTTCGTCAATCCGAGGGGCTTAAACATTCAGCTTTAACTATTTTTTCTTATGGTTTCGCTTCTGGTTTCTCTGCCTTGGCAGTGATTCTGATTTCTCGTCTACTTGGACCGGTTGATTTTGCCGATTTCTCGGTGGCGTTTTCTTTGTCGCTAATTTTGACTCGTCTCAATGATTTTGGTTTTTCCATTGTCATTCAAAAAATCGTTGGAGGAGAGTGGCGTCGTCCCAAAATTAATGCCTATTTATCCATCATTTTGAAGTATCGCCTGGTAATTTCGCTTGTGTTGATGCTCTTCGGCTTGCTTTTGGCTGGACCCATCGCCACTTATTTGCAAATCCGCAATCCTTTACTAGTTCCCTTGACTTTTATTTCTAGTTTGCCCGCCACTTACTTCGAAATCTCCCAAGTCACCTTGCAAAGTTTGGCCAAATTTAAATTGGCTGCTTATAATTATCTTTTGCCTTCAGTCCTAAAGTTTTTAATGGCCCTAGGAGTCTATTTACTAAAAATCGAGAATGTACCTTTAATCCTGACGCTGTACATGTTTAGTTGTTTGCCTGGTCTGATCGTCGCTGAATGGCTTAAGCCTCGTTGGATTAAATATCAACTCACTCAAGTTTTCAAGAAAGAACAGGCTAAAATTTTTAGTTTGCTCAAGCATTCTGCTTTTGCTCTGATCGCCTCCGGGGTGATTGATAATATCGACATCATTTTTGCCAAACATTACCTGTCTAGCTATGAGGCGGGACTACTGGCAGGGGTTAGTCGCATTGCTATGCTACTATATGTAGTGGCTTACTCACTAGCTGCTGTCCTTAATCCTCGAGTCACAGCCTATCATCAACAAAAAGATTTTAATGCTTTTCTTAAGAAGGCTTGGGCAATTACTGCTTTAGCTGTGCTTGGATTTTTTGTGAGTTTGCCCTTTGCCCCAATTTTAGTCAAATGGACGATTGGTTCTCAGTATTTAGCAGGCATGGATAGCTTGATTGTCCTGCTGGCGGTTGGCTTTTTAAGTATTATCATCGTCCCTTTTGCCGCTACTTTTTATGCTTTTAAGAGTAATCGCTATTTTTCTCTTTCTGCCTTCCTGCAATTAACTATCATGCTTGTTGGTAACTTCGTCTTCGTCCCTCAATTGGGCCTAGCCGCCAGTGTTTACACTCGCTTAGTTGCTCGGGTAGCCTTACTGATGCTAACTTGGGCGATGTTATGGTGGAGTTATAGGAGAGAGTTTAGAAAATAGAAACAAAAAAGCCACTTACGAAAATTGACAAAAACACTCTTAAAAATGTATAATATCTTTTAAAGATTGGGTCGAAAGTATCGGACGAGGTCTTGACTTTACGTCAAAATCAATGACTCCGACCACTGCGGTCCTTCTTTTTTTATAAATTTGGAGATTTTTTCTTACAAAAAAGCCACCTTTTAAGTGGCTTCTCTGTTGTCTTCCCGGTTGCCCGAGGACAAGCCTGCGATGCTTACTTTATACCAAACTAATCAGCTTTTTTCAAGTTCAATTTAAGGTGGACTCGAGGAGAATCGAACTCCCAAAAACAAGCTTCGCAGGCTTGTCTATGCACCAGCAAACGAGCCCATACTCATATTTTCTCAGTCCAAGGTTACAAGAACCGTGATTTTTGCTAGAATCATCCTTATGCAATACTTTGAAAACAAAACTGTCCTCATTACCGGTGCTGCTGGTTTCATCGGTTCTCACTTAGTTGATCAAGTGCTGAAGTTTGGCGGGCGCGTCATCGCGGTCGACAACTTCATTACCGGTCGTCGCATTAATTTAGCCTCATATCAGGAAAATCCTAATTTTCACTTCCTTGAAACCGATATCAGTCTGCCTACTGCGAGTTATCTAGATAATTTTCTAGATGCTCTCAAAATTGAGAATCCTGCCTTCGCCAAGATTGATTTAGTTTTACATTTTGCCTCGCCAGCCTCACCACCGGCTTACCAAAAAAACCCAGTCGAAACTTATCTTGTTAATTCATCTGGTACTCATAATTTATTAAGTTACTTGCAAACTAATAGTCCAGAGACTCGCTTTCTTTTTGCCAGTACTTCTGAAGTCTATGGTGATCCGCAAGTACACCCTCAAAAAGAAGACTATTTTGGCAACGTTAATCCTAATGGTAAGCGTTCCTGCTATGACGAGTCCAAGCGTCTAGGCGAGACCATTTGTGGGGTTTTTGAGCGTGACTATGGTATGGATGTGCGCATCGTTCGTATCTTTAATACTTATGGTCCACGGATGCGTTATGACGATGGTCGTATTTTGCCCAATTTCATCAATCAAGCTCTGGCTAAAGAACCCCTAACTGTTTATGGCGATGGCAAGCAAACCCGTTCTTATTGTTTCGTTGATGATTTGGTGCGCGGCATTTTATTGCTGGCTAGCGGCGACAATCTCAAAGGTCAAACCGTCAATATCGGCAATCTAGAAGAGTTTACTGTCCTAGAAACTGCTGTCTTGGTGCAAAAGATCGTTAATGAATCAGTTACAGGCGAAGACATTGTTTTCGCTGATCTTCCTTCTGACGATCCTACTCGTCGCAAACCAGATCTTAGCAAAGCTCAAGAATTACTTAATTTTGCTCCCGAAGTCGATTTTCGCACTGGTTTAAGCAAAACCATCGAATACTTTAAGACGGAAGAGAGTAGAATTTTGCAGTAAAAGTTGGCATAATGAATCAACCATGATTTATTTGATTCTGCTTTTAGCCTTTGTTTTGCGCCTCCCTCTGCTCAATGGTTCTTTTTGGCTGGATGAAGCCGCCCAATTTCTAGAAAGTGCTCGACCGCTATCTCAGCAACTAAATATTGTTGACGATTTTCAGCCACCGCTGATGCATTTGCTCACTTTTTTAAGTATCAGAGTGGGGAATTTGTTTAGTTTAGGTCAAACAGAGTGGTGGTTGCGCTTAATTCCTAGTTTAATTCCAGGAATTTTAACTATTTGGGCACTTTATCATCTAGCACTCACTCTCACTAATCGCAAAATTGCCCTACTCAGCAGTCTTATTATTGCCACTTCTTCTTTTCATATTTTTTATTCTCAGGAATTACGCCCTTACAGTTTGCCCGCGCTCTGGGCCATTTTAGCCACTTGGCAAATGCTAATGCTGCTTAAAAGTAAAGCTAAAAAACCGCTCGTTTTATTCATCATTTTTTCTATTCTCGGACTTTATTCGTCTTATCTCTATCCATTTTTACTAATCGGTCAATTTCTTTATTTACTCAAAGAAAAATTATCTTTCTCCAAAGTTTTGGTTTCTGGTGGCTTGATTGCGACTGGCTTTTTACCTTGGTTGCCAAAGTTTTTAGAACAATTACAGGCTGGTCAAGCTCTGCGTTTAAGCATGCCCGGCTGGTCAGAAACCGTTAGTTTGCCCATCTTCAAAACTGCCCTGATCTTGCCACTCAAATTTGTTTTTGGCGTTAGTAATCTGGAAATGAATTTAGCTTACGCCTTTTTGGCTCTAGTTGTTTTTGTGCCCCTGATCTATCTATTTATGTTAAGTCTTAGTCAAAAACAGAAGCATTTAGGTTTCTTTTTTTGCATTTTGTTTTTGCCTTTGTTGCTGAGCTGGTTAGTGTCTTTTTTTATCCCGGTGCTGCAAGCCAAAAGGGTTTTGTTCCTTTTGCCAATTTTTGCCATGCTAGAGGCTTTTTTTATCATGACTTACTACAAACAAAGACCTCACCTAGCAAAGATTTTGGTAGCGGCAATTTTAATCATCAATCTTTTCTCGACGCTGGCTTATTGGACTAAACCAAGTTTACAGCGAGAAAACTGGCGCGCTCTGACTCAAGAAATTGCTGTCAAATTTCCGCAAAATGAAACCGCGGTGGTTTTTGCTTTTAACAAACCTTTTGCTCCTTGGGAAATTTATGATCAAACAGGTTACAAAACTTTTAGCTCCGGAGTTTATTACGCAAGTGACCTAGAAAATCCTGCTGAAACTTTCAAAGGCTTGAGTGATTATTCCTATGTCTTGGTTTTTGATTATTTGCGAGATCTCACTGATCCAGATGATCTTTTGCTTAAAACCGTTCGTGATCTAGGTTTCAAAGAGATTGGCGTGCTAGACTATTCTAACATTGGTTTTGTGCGTATTTATACTTTAGACAATATTATTATTGCAGGAACAAAGTAAAAAATGAAAATCGGCATCGACATTTCTAGCTTAGTTTATCAACGCGGTGTTTCTCGCTACACTGGTGATCTGGTCAGGGCTCTGGCTAAAGAAAAAAATACTCAACTTTTTCTCTACGGTAGTTCAATGCGCCAACAAAAAATCCTCAAAGCTGAATTGCGCAAAGTCCTGCGTAATGTCACTCCTGATCGCTATGATTTGAAGTTACAAAGTTTTCCACCGTCATTTTTAGCTAAACTGTGGCAGTTCGGTCTTAATCCCATCAGTAAACAATTCCCTCATTTAGATGTTTTTCATAGCTGGGATTGGCTTCAGCCACCAGATAAAAACATCCCGCTGGTTTCAACTATTCACGACTTGGCGATTATTCGTTATCCCAAGGTTGCTCATCCTAAAGTTTTAAAGATGCATCAACGTTCTTGGCAACTTTTACGTGACAGGCAAGCGCAAATTATCGCCATTTCCAATTCTACTAAAAACGACATCATGCGTTATTTAGAAATTCCTGAAAAAAATATTAGCGTCGTTTATGAGGCTTTACCTACTCAAGTCGCTGAAACTAGTCAAGATCTGGCCAATAAGCCAGACTTAGTTGCTTTTCTTAGACAAAAATTACAACTAAACAAACCCTATTTACTTTTTGTGGGGACCAGAGAGCCGCGCAAAAATCTAGCACGTCTTATTCAAGCTTGGTTACCTTTAGCCAATGATTATCAACTAATCATTGCTGGTGAACAGTCTTGGGATGGTAGCGAACAGATCAGCAAGAATCCCAACTTACGTTTTATGGGTCGGGTCACTGACCAAGAATTGGCGGTTCTATATCATCAGAGCGAGCTTTTTGTTTATCCTAGTCTCTATGAAGGTTTTGGTTTACCAGTTTTGGAAGCTTTTGCCCACGGCGTACCAGTCGTTAGCTCAGATATTCCTGCCATCAGAGAAGTAGCTGGTAATGCCGCGCAGCTTTGTAATCCTCTAGATGAGAAGTCTATCCAGCAAGCCATCGAAAAAGTCCTTAATGAAAAAAAATTAGACAGCGAACAACGTATGAAAAAAATGATTATTCGTTTGCAACTTTTTAATTGGCAAAAAACTGCCTTGCAAACCTTGGCGGTTTATCAAAAAGCGATTGACAACTTTGAAAGATAATATGATCAGAATCGCCATCGATGGCAATGAAGCTAATGTCAAAAACAGAGTCGGCAGTAATATTTATGCCTTCGCTATTATTTCCGAGCTTTATAAACTGACTGCTAATCGTAAAAACACTGACATTACCATCCTTTTATCTAGTAAAAGAGTCGCTGATTTGCCCCCAACCAGAACTAATTGGCGCTATATGGTACTTGGTCCCAACAAGTTTTGGACACAGTGGGCCTTGCCAATTCATTTATTTTTACATCAAAAAGATTATCAAGTTTTTTTTACTCCCTCTCACTATGCACCGAGAATTTCCAGCGTGCCTTATGTCAGCAGTGTCATGGATTTAGCTTATCTACATTACCCAAAGCAATTTAGGTCACATGATCTTTTGCAACTTAAAAATTGGACTAAGTACAGTGTTAAAAGTGCTCGCAAAATCATCACTATTAGTAAATTTTCCAAAAAAGAAATTGAAACTCATTACAAACGTCAAAGTAAAGATATTGTCGTCGCTTATCCTTCTTTTCAATTACCACCAAGTGCTCCGATCGAGGAAGTCAGAGATTTTTTTAGAGAAAAACAAATTAAAAATAAATACTTTTTGTACTTAGGTACCCTGCAGCCTCGCAAAAATATAGTTGCGATCATTGGAGCCTATGAAGAATTTTTACGCAAACTTGCCGCAACAAACCTTAAAACCAAAAACAAAAAAGTCAAGGCTTTGGCAGAACCAAACCTAGTCATTGCTGGCAAAATTGGTTGGCTAGCTGACGAACTTTTAGCTCGCATCGCCAATTCACCTTACAAAAACAAAATTATTTTAACTGGCTTCATAGAAGATAAATTTAAGCGTGCCCTATATCAAAACGCCACCGCTAGTTTATTAGTATCTCTCTATGAAGGTTTTGGCATTCCAGCCTTAGAATCTATGCAGGCCGGCACTATTCCTATTGTGGCCAATAATTCTAGCTTGCCAGAGGTAGTGGGCAATGCTGGATTTTTGGTCAATGCCAAGGATGCTCACCAAATTAGCGACGCCATGCTAACTGCTTATCAAATGCCTTACAAAGAATTGTTAAAATACAAAACAGCTATGCGTCGTCAAGCTAGGAAATTTGATTGGCAAGAATCAGCAAAGATAATTTTAAAAGTGCTCGAACATGAAAAATAATCCTATTATTGTCGGTATTGATCCAGGCTACGATCGAGTCGGCGTGGCTATTGGACAAAAGAATGGTACTATTTGGAAAATTCTGGCGCACACGTGCATTCAAACTGATAAAAAAGCCCATCTTTTTAAGCGTTATGCTCAAATTGCCGAAGAATTAGAAGCTTTAATTATCAAATATCGGGTCACTGAAGCCAGTATCGAATCGCTATTTTGGTTTAAAAACAAAAGCACTGCTCTAGACGTTAGCGAGGCTAGGGGAGTGATCATCGCCACTTTACTGCGCCATCAAATCAAAATCGCTGAATATACCCCTTTGCAGATCAAACAGAGTCTAACTGGCTATGGACGGGCTGATAAAAAAGCGGTAGAAAAGATGGTGAGGATGGAACTGGCGTTAGAGGACAAAATTATTGATGATGCCATCGATGCTTTGGCTACCATGATTTGCCACGAATGTAGTAGAAAGTTGAAGTTATGATTGCTTACTTAGAGGGACAAGCCTTGATTAAAAAAGACCATTTAATTGTGCTCACTGGCGGAGTAGGTTATTTGGTTTTTGTAGGCTCTAAAATTCTTAGCTCGATCGCCACCAGTGGTGAAAATATTGCTCTATATATTTATAGTCACATCAAGGAAGATCGTTTTGAACTTTATGGTTTTCAAAGTGAAGAAGATTTGGCAATTTTTAAGATGTTAATCGCTATTTCTGGAGTTGGCCCCAAAACTGCCCTCGCTCTGGCTAATGCTGGCACTAATCAGTTAATTGAAGCTGTCCAACAAGCCCAAACTAGTTTCTTCACCAACGTCCCAAGAGTTGGTAAAAAGTTAGCCCAAAAAATTATTATTGATTTAAAAAGTAAATTGGGTAGTCTTAAAGAACTTAATCTGGGAACGCTGTCACCCAAAGCTCAAGACGTCATGGATGCTTTGCTTGGTCTTGGGTTTGAGGAAAATGCCGTACAAACTATCTTATCTCAACTCGATCTGGAAAACATGGACCTGCAAGTTGCTATTAAAACTGTGATTAAAATGAGTAGTAAAAAATAATTTAATGAATGCCGAAAATAAAAACTAACCCTATTATTTCCACAAGCGACGAAGAAATGCTCTTCACTTCTTTGCGTGCTCAAGATTGGCAGGAGTTTACTGGCCAAGAGAACATTAAAAAGTCCCTACAAATCGCGATTAAAGCCGCCAAACAACGCCATGAGGCTGTCGATCACATTTTATTTTATGGCCCTCCAGGCCTTGGCAAAACCACTTTATCTCAACTAATCGCCAAAGAAATGGGTAGCAACTTCAAAGTCACTTCCGGCACCGCTTTATCTAAAACCGGCGACCTGGCCGCTATTCTCACTAATCTAGAAGATGGCGACGTTTTATTCATTGATGAAATTCATCGTTTACCCAAAGCCATTGAGGAAACCCTTTATCCAGCAATGGAAGATTTTGCTCTGGATATCGTCATTGGCAAGGGCCCTTCGGCTCGCACCGTGCGTTTAGATTTAGCCAAATTTACTTTAGTTGGCGCCACCACTCGCTTTGGCTTATTAACTGGCCCTTTTAGAGACAGATTTGGCTTGATCCATCGCTTAGAATTCTATAAACCATTGGAACTTGGTTCCATCTTACAAGCTGCCAGTAAAAAGCTCGGTGCTGTTTTGGAAGAGCAAGCCGCTACCACCATTTCCGAGCGTTCCAGAGGCACTCCACGCATTGCTTTGAAGCTTCTTAAAAGAGTGCGCGACTTCGCCCAAATCATGGAGAAAAAAACCATTGACTTACCTCTAGTTCATCAAGCCTTGAGTATTTTTGAAATTGATAAATTAGGACTGGATGAAAACGATCGTCGTTTAATTATGGCGATGATTGAAAAACATCATGGCGGACCAGTGGGACTTAAAACTCTTTCTGCTTCTATCAATGAAGATCCAGGTACGGTTGAAGAGGTCCTGGAACCATATTTATTGCAAATTGGTTTTATTAAACGTAAACCATCTGGTAGAGTGCTGAGCAAAAAAGCTTACGCTCATTTTGGCATAAAGCCTCCTGCTGATGTATACTAAACTCATGGCAATTACTGACAAAGATGGCAACCAACTTTCCTCTTCACAAGTTATTGAAAAAGTTTTGATTCGCATCAAAACTATTTACCTAGAATTAATCACTGGTTTGCTGTGGTGGTTCGTCGGTTATATTCCTTGTCATGGTTTTCGTCGTTTTTGTTATCGCCTGGCTGGCATGAAAATTGGCAGAAAATCTACTATTCACATGGGGGCTCGCATTTATTATCCAAGTGGGATCAAAATCGGTGAAGGCACTCTAGTTGGTGAAAAAGCTACCTTGGATGGTCGCAAGCAACTCAAAAATTCTCACGGTGGTTTAGAAATTGGCAATCACGTCGACATTGCTTCAGAAGTGA
>Ga0265297_10010961_pt1 | contig 11228 bp, 10 predicted proteins | sample Munlanlwell13791_FD_192502 | JGI IMG/M metagenome (GOLD analysis project Ga0265297, IMG submission 192502) | Leachate microbial communities from a municipal landfill in Southern Ontario, Canada - Leachate well 137-91 | ecosystem: Engineered > Solid waste > Landfill > Unclassified | place...
GATCGCAGTAGCCACGGCCAAAGCCCTGCCATGCGCAGCCTCCGAACAATCAAAATCCCAGTAATCATAAGCTACTACCGCGCAACCCACAGGGGCGATGCCGATGGTTTTTTCCCTTAGGCCCAGTTCATCTATCGCTTCAGCAACAAGCCTGTGCGCTATGCCATGGCCGCAACCAGGACAGTAATGCGTAACTACGTCTCTTAATGAAATTGTGCGGCTAAACAGCTTCTCTGTCATAATATTTTATTTACCTTTTTAATCATCTCTTCTTCCGTGAGCACTCCGCCTCCGGACCTGCCCAGAAAATCAACTTTTGACCTGCCTTCTACAGACAAACGTACATCTTCCACCATCTGCCCATAAGACATCTCGATTACCAGGCACCTTTTCTTGCCAGAGTTGAAAACGTTGAACGCTTTTTTGGGAAATGGCCAAAGCGAGATCGGCCGGATCAGCCCGACTTTTTTACCCTGAGCCCTCAACTGAATTATCGCGCTTTTAGCAACACGCGCCAGCGTCCCGTAAGCTACCAGCACTACTTTAGCGTCATTTAAAAACAACCCTTCCCAGCGCTGCTCTTTTGATTCAATGGCAGCATATTTTTTCTGTAACTTCAGGTTAAACTTTTCCAGGTCGCCTTCGCGCAGGTAAAAAGATTTGACCACATTCGGCTTCCTGCCCCGGCAGCCGGAGAGCGCCCAGGGTTTCAAGGGTAAGGCGCGTTTCTGCTGGGCAAATCTTATCGGTTCCATCATCTGTCCCAATATCCCGTCGCCTAAGATCATCGCCGGACAACGGTATTTATCCGCCAGCTCAAAACTAAGCCGCGTTAGATCATAAGCTTCCTGCACGGAATGCGGGGCGAACACGATCAGGCGGTAATCTCCGTGCCCGCCGCCGCGGGTGGCCTGAAAATAATCTGATTGGGATGGCGCGATATTGCCCAGCCCCGGGCCGCCGCGCATAATATTCACGATCACAGCCGGCAGCTCTGCTCCGGCGATATAAGAAATGCCTTCCTGTTTCAAGCTTATCCCCGGGCTGGAAGATGAAGTCATCGCCCTTACGCCTGCGGCGCTTGCGCCATAAACCATGCTGATCGCGGAGATCTCGGATTCCGCCTGGATGAATATCCCCGCCGGAATGGCCGGGGCAATCGCTAAAGCGGCAGGCATATATTTAGCCATATAAGCGATCAGTTCATTCTGGGGCGTGATAGGATAACCCGCGTAAAAACGGCAAGCCGCATCAAGCGCGCCCTGCGCGATAGCTTCATTACCTGAAATAAGTATGCGTTTGTTAACCATAAATTATTTAATTACCTCAATGCAGCAATCCGGGCAGATCAACGCGCACTGCGCGCACCCTAAACATTCTCCCGTGGAGATAAATTCCACGAAATTCGTCCCCTGCTTACTTAATTTAGAACTTTTCCTGATCAAATTGCGCGGACAGAATTTTATACAGAGAAAGCAGCCCTTGCACTTTTTTTGATCAATAATGATCTTAGCCATTATCCCTCAATCGTTTGTTTTATTTTAGCGGCAATACCCGCCGGATGCAATGCGTATTTCTCAAGCAGTATATCCCTTTTGGCATGAGTGATAAAATCGCAGGGCAGGCCCAGGCAGATGACCCTCTTATCAAGCCCCAAAGCCACGGCGCTGCCTAAACCGGAATCCGCTATCGCCTCTTCCACAGTAAAAACAAATTTTGTTTTCCGCGCGTTTTCTTTAATACAATTGATATCCAGCGGCCTGGCAAAACGCGCGTTGATCACTGTACCGAATATCCCTTCCTTGCTTAAAATTTCCGCGGCAGCCAAAGAAGGCTCGACCATGCTGCCTAAAGCCACAATAACAAAATCATTGCCTTGGCGGATGACCTCGGCTTTGCCCAGGCTTACAGGCGCGCACCCGGCAACTGACGCAGGCACAATCGCGCGCGGATACCTTAAAGCAACCGGTTTATTCAAATGAATGGCAAACTCAAGCATTGCTTCCATTTCCGGGCCGTCTTTAGGGGCCATAATCACCATGTTCGGTATGCTTCTTAAATAAGAGATATCAAAAATCCCCTGGTGGGTGACTCCGTCTTCGCCCACGATACCGGCGCGGTCAATAGCTAAAACCACCGGCAGGTTTTGCAAAGCAACATCCTGGATGATCTGGTCATAGGCGCGCTGCAGAAAAGTTGAATATATCGCCACCACGGGCTTAAGTTTTTGCCGGGCTAATCCGGCGGCAAAACTTACAGCATGGTCTTCGGCAATACCGACATCAAAAAACCTTTCCGGATAACAATCGCGGAATTTATCTAAACCCGTGCCTTCCGGCATTGCCGCGGTGATCACCACGATATATTTGTCTTTAGCGGCGAGTTCCACCAACTTATCCCCGAACACCTGGGTATAGCTTCTTGAATCAGGTGAGCTTTTTTTCAGCGACTCTCCGGTATCCGGGTCAAAACAGCTTATCCCATGGAATTTTACCGGGTCATTCTCGGCAAACTGGCAGCCTTTACCTTTTTTGGTGACCACATGCAACAGCCTTGGCCCTTTGAAACCAATAATATTCTTAAGCGTGGGAATGAGCGCATTCAAGTTATGCCCGTCGATCGGCCCGAAATAACGAAAGCCTAATTCCTCAAAAAGCATCCCCGGCACAAACAAGCCCTTTAAGCCTTCCTCAAACTTATTCATCAACTTTAAAATGCGCGCCGCCCGCGGCCCGCGGATCTTAAGGAAATTCTCCAGCGAATCATGAACACGGTTGTAAACCGGAAGCGAGATAATCTTGTTCAGATAAGTGCTGATCGCCCCGACATTGGGAGCGATGCTTAGTTCATTCGTGTTCAACACCACGATCAGGTCTTTCTTCAAATGCCCGGCGTTATTTAACCCTTCAAAACACACGCCCCCGCTTAAAGAGCCGTCTCCGATTACGGCGGCGACCTTAAAACTTTCGCTCTCCGGCAACATATCTCTTGCGCAAACCAGCCCTAATGCCAGAGAAACCGCTGTGGAAGAATGCCCTGTGGTAAAAGGGTCATAAACTGATTCGTCTTTTGAGGGGAACCCGCTTAAACCCTGATATTGGCGCAGGGTATCAAAATCTTTATTGCGGCCGGTGATTATTTTATGTGCGTAAGACTGATGGCCCACATCAAAAACGATCTTATCTAACGGCGTATTCAAACAATAATGCAAAGCAACAATCAACTCTACGGCGCCTAAACTGGAGGCAAGATGCCCTCCTGTCCGGGAAACCACCTCGATCATCCTGGAGCGGATCTCCAGGCACAAGCTGTTCAACTGATCAACAGTCAGCGACCTCAGGTCTTTTGGTGAATTAATCCGCTCTAGGAACATTATTTTCCCTCTTCTGCTTGATCAAATTTCTCCAAAGAGAACTTACCATCTTTTTTCATGAGCAGCTCTACTTTGCGCTGGGCTTCAGAGAGGGTTTGCGAGCAAGCCTGCGAAAGCTTGATCCCATCCTCATATTTTTTCAAGGCATCAGCCAAACTTAAAGAACCGCTGGAAAGCTCCTCAACGATCTTCTGAAGCTTTTTTAGATCATCCTCAAAATTCTGTTTATCTTTCATCCTTAATTACCTCCTGGACTGAACTGATAAATGCGCCTTTACCTAAGACCGTCTTTACAAGGTCTCCTTTTTTTAGTTGCCGGGAATCTTTAATGATCACCTCACCCTGGATGAGCGTACTTAAGCTATAGCCGCGGCCAAGTATGGCCAAAGGATTTAAAACGCTCAATTTACTGATCACTGAAGAGCTGCGCTCAAAAGAAAGCTGCAAGGCGTGTTTAATATTGTAATTCAAATTGGAGAATAATTCATCAAGTTGCTGCTGCTTCTCTAAAAGCCTGTCGCGTGGGCTCTTCAGCATATGCGCAAGTGCCGTCAGGCTGTTCTCCAGTTCTGCGATTATATCTCTGGTCAAAAAAGACAGCTCATGCCTGGAATCCGCCAGCTGCGCAAGTATGGTATTTTTACTTTCCACGATCATCTTTGCGGCTGCTGAAGGCGTTTCCACGCAAAGATCCGCGACAAGGTCAGCCAGCGTCGTGTTTACCTGATGGCCAACTGCAGAAATGACCGGTAATTTTGAGTTGTATATCGCGCGGGCGACTGCCTCTTCATTAAAAGCCCAGAGGTCCTCGGAGCTGCCTCCGCCGCGAGAAACAATGATCAGGTCAACTTTGCCAAATGCGTTTAAATCCTCTACCCCTTGAGCGATCTCAAGATAAGCGCCTTCTCCCTGCACGCGCGCCGAGCGGATGACCACATCCACGAACCCCGCGCCTTTCTTAAGTATTTGCAGGATATCGCGCACAGCCGCGCCGGCGCTGGATGTGACTATCCCCACGCGAAAAGGCATGCGTGGAAGCTGGCGTTTATGCGCCGCCTCAAACAGGCCTTCAGCCTGGAGTTTTTTCTTCAACTGCTCCAGGGCTAATTGCTGCGCGCCAACGCCTTTGGGCTCGATCTTTTCAACGATGATCTGGTATTGCCCGCGCGGCCCGAAAACCGCGATCTTGCCGAAACAGATCACCTTTAGCCCATCTTCGATCTTGAATTTAAGCCCTTTATTGGCGTAGGCGAACATCGCGCCGGAAATAAGCGCGGCAGGGTCTTTTAAAGAAAAATAAAAATGGCCGCTTGTGGCAGCCTTAAAATTAGAAACCTCGCCTTCTACCCATACCTCTCCGATCTTCTCCTCAAGCAAACCCTTGATCGCCTGGGTGATCTCAGAAACCGTATAAATATGTTTATTTTCCTTCTGCATTCTTCTTTGCATCCGCTGCCGCAATCTTGGTTTCAGCCGCAGGCTTGGTTTCTACCACAGGTTTGACCGCCTCCGCAGGCTTGGTTTCATCTGCCGGCGCTTCGATTGGCTTCTTTTTGAAAATAAGCATCTGCACCGAATATGGCGCAAGGTCAAGGTCTATCGTCACCGGCTGGTTAAAATCAATTTCCTTCTCTTCCGCGGGCTTAAAAACACAATCAAAAGAGCACGGCGCAGCAACAACGTATCTACTGTAAGAATAAATTCCTTTATAACCTTTTATAGATAGCTTCACTCTGCGGTTTGTGGATGATAACTTTTTGCCCAAGGCATCCATCTCCATGGCAATCTTAAAGATGCCGCGCACCTTTTCATCCATACGTACAGAATCAAGGCTTAACGCGCCGGAAAAGATCTTATACAACCTGTCGGACTTGATGATATTCAACAAGGCCTTCCGCTGCGCGGAGCTTAAATAAATGGCATTCCGGGATATGTAGTTTACGCCGATCTCCGGGTCAATATAATTATAGATAAGCAAGACTAGTTCATCTTGTGTCCTTGTCGGAATAACCCCCACAAAATCATCATCCAACTTTGCTTCCAGCATATTCTCCCCGAGAACCCCAAGCATCCGGAAAACATTATAACTGGCTTTTGCGCTGCCTTTATAACTGGTGTGCTCGGCATTAAAAGAAAAAACACCCAGGTTCCTGTCTAACTCCTCTTTAGGCACCTCGAAATCCTCCAGGGAAAAATATGTCTGGTGGTCAATACCTGCCTGGGCCATAGCTTTCAGGCGGCTGGGTATATAGCTGGCCGCGATATAAGATTTCTCCCCTCTTGCCGGTGATTGGTTCGCGTCACGGTCAAAATTCCATTCATCAATAATCAGGGGCGTATTACGGTCAAAACGGAAATACTCCATCCAGTCGCGGATAAGGTTGACTACAGGCTTGTTATAAACAGTATCCTGTTTATCAGCCAACGGGTCGCAGGAGTAAGCGTGCCAACAGATAAAATCCAAAGGAAGGCGGTAACTGTAACAATATTTAATCAGTTCATAGATCAGGCTTTTTTCCGGGGTAAATATCGTATTCGCTTCTAAATTCTGGAACCAGCAGCTTGTACCCGGCCCGCCCAGGCGGATATTCGCTTTGGTCTCCTGGCGCAGCTCTTTTACAGCTTCGGCAACAGCCCGGTACATATTAAAGTATTCCTGCCGCTTGCCCAGGAAAAAATCATCCAGGTCAGGGGCATTCCAAACCTCATACCAAATATTATATTTCTTATCGCAGCTTAAATTGCGCATCACCGCTTTGACCAGCTGCTTATATGCTTTCAGGTTGTGCGGCGGGCTATTCTCATCCAACACATTGCCCATCCCCGCGGGAGTGCCGAATAAATTCAGTATCACCACGCCGCCAGAGTCGCTGATGGATTTGATCAGCGCCTCATAATTATTTAAGAGCGCGTTTTGTGAAGGTGTATCTTTCTCAAGTTTGGAGATCTCCCAAAGATTATATTGCAGCCGGTAAAAACCTTTGAACCCAATATCTTTCTGCCATTTATCCAGCACTTCCCTGGCAGCGAGAGTTTGCGGCCATGAAGGATCACGGTTAAAACCCTGCCCGCTTAAATCCATATTCGGCCTGAAGGCCTTGGGCAGCGCGCTTGTTTTAGCGTTAGTATCTATCTCAACCTCAAGCTGTTCTTTAAACTGCGCTAAAGCAGTCCCGCGCAAACAGCAGAAGATAAAAGCAAACAGAATAAGGGATATTTTGATCTTTCTGTCCATCAGAGTTTTCTTTGTATGCGTGTAATAGATAGCGCATGGCCACTGGCTTCATCTACATCAACAACCGCCCCATGCAACTGGATATTAGAATCAGCGACCTGGAATTTCACAGGTATGGAGGTCAGAAAACGCGTCAAGACATCTTCTACCCTTCTACCGATGACCGAATCATATGGCCCGGTCATGCCGACATCAGTGATATAAGCTGTGCCGCGTGGCATGATCAGCTCATCCGCTGTCTGTATGTGCGTATGCGTGCCCAAAACAGCGGAGACCTTGCCGTCCAAATACCAGCCCAGGGCGACTTTCTCGGAAGTTGCCTCAGCATGTATGTCCACGATGATCACTTTGGTTTCCTTGGCCAGCTCTTCAGCCGCCTTTAATGACAGCTTGAACGGGCATTCCAAAGCATCCATAAAAACACGGCCATTTACATTGATCGCGCCGATCTTTTTTCCGGAAGCACTTTTAAAAATCGCGCTACCTTTGCCAGGTGAACCGCTAGGATAGTTAATCGGCCGCAGGATACGCTCCTCCTGGTTGATCAACTCAAAGATCTCGCTTTTCTTCCAGATATGGTCCCCGGAAGTAAGCAGGTCAACGCCGGAATTAAAGAGCTCCTCGGCTACCTTAGAGGTGATGCCTGAGCCCCCGGCGGCATTCTCGGCGTTGGCGATCACAAAATCCAGGGAATATTCTTTTTTTAATGCCGGCAGAAGCTTTTTGATCGCTTCCCTGCCGGGTGAACCGACTACATCACCGATAAATAGTATTTTCATCTTATTTAGCGTACTCTATGGAACGCGTCTCGCGGATCACGGTTACTTTGATCTGGCCTGGGTACTCCATGCCCTCTTCTATTTTCTTACGGATATCCCTGGCCATGATCACCGCTTCTGGGTCAGAGATCTTCTCCGGCTGCACGATCACGCGGATCTCGCGTCCGGCCTGGATAGCGAAAGATTTTTCCACCCCTTTAAAAACATTGGCGATGGATTCTAATTTTTCCAGGCGTTTAATATATGTCTCTAAAGTTTCCCTTCTTGCTCCTGGCCGCGCCGCGCTTATCGCGTCTGCAGCCACCGCCAGTATGGCGTATAAGCTCTGGGGTTGTGCTTCTTCGTGATGCGACTCAATAGCCGAAGCGACCTCCGCTGTTTCATTGTATTTTTTGGCCAGGTCTGCGCCAAGCTTTGCGTGGGTGCCTTCAACCTGATGGTCCACAGCTTTGCCGATATCATGCAAAAGCCCGATACGCCTGCCTAACTTAAAATCCATACCCAGCTCCGAAGCCATCACGCCCAGAAGAAAAGATACCTCCTTGGAATGCTGCAACGCGTTCTGGCCGTAACTGGTACGGTATTTTAGCCTGCCTAAAAGTTTGATCAATTCCGGATGCAGGCCGTTGACCCCTGCCTCAAAAGCGGCCTTTTCACCCTCCTCCTTGATCTTTTCATCCATCTCTTTTTTTGTCTTTTCCACAAGTTCCTCTATCCTTCCGGGATGGATCCGGCCGTCAGAGATAAGCTTCTCCAAACTTAAACGGGCGATCTCGCGGCGCACCGCGTCAAACGCCGAAAGCGTCACTGCTCCCGGAGTATCATCAATGATCACGTCCACGCCGGTAGCCATCTCTAAAGCGCGTATGTTACGGCCTTCTCTGCCGATCACCCTGCCTTTCATTTCGTCATTAGGCAATGTCACCACGCTTACGGTTGTCTCCACCGTGTGCTCCGCGGCGCAGCGTTGGATCGCTAAACTTAATATCTCGCGGGATTTCTTATCCGCCAGGGTACGTATTTCCTCCTCCTGGCGCTTGATGAATGACGCTTTCTCGTTATTCAATTCTTCGTTCAGCCGGCTAAGCAATATCTGCTTGGCTTCCTCCGCGGACAAAGACGAGATCTTCTGCAGCCTTTCTTTTTCCTCGGCGATCAAAGCGTAGAGCTGCGTATCTTTTGCCTTTAAGGCGTCTTCCTGCTTTTTTAAATTATCATGCCTTGAATCAATCTCTTTTTCTTTTTTCTCCAAAAGGTCCAGCCTGCGGTCAATGTTCTCCTCTTTGGAAGAAAGCCTCTTTTCAAGGTTGAACATCTCCTGCTTGCGCTCCTTGGTCTCGCGTTCAAAATCCTGGCGCGTGCGGTATAAAAGGTCTTTGGCTTCAAGCTCTGCCTCACGCCTTTTATTGAGCACCTCTTTTTTGGCCTCTTCCAGGATATGCTGTGCTTCCGTTTCAGCGCTTTTTAATTTTTTGCCTGCGATGTGCTTTCTTAGGAAATAACCGGAGACAGCCGCGGCTATTGAAATACATATAATAATCACAATATCGAGAATCATCTTATCCTCCCTTTTAAACCTGATTACTCTTTTTTAGAACTTCCGAATTTAGGAGAAGATAATCTCTTGGACGTTTACATCCCTGGGGGTGGTAGGAACAGAAGGTAAGATTTGGAAATCAAAAGCCAGGCCGATAGAGGGGGTATCTTTAGGAAGGATGCTTAAAAAACGGTCGTAAAAACCTTTGCCCCGGCCAAGGCGCCTGCCTTTATTATCAAAAGCCAGGCCCGGCACAATGACTAGATCCAGGTCCTGCGGCTTAATATGCCCCTGCGCCACCGGTTCAAGCACTCCGTAAAGCCCCTTAATCAATTTAGCGTGTTCGTCTAATATCGCTGGCTGCATTATTTCTCTATCTTTCTTGCAAATCGGCACGCAAATAAGCTTGCCTGCTTTTTTTGCTTCTTTAATCATCTCTTCTGTATCTACTTCACCGCCAAAGGCAATGTAAAACATCACTATCTTCGCCTTTTTGAAAACCTGATTCCTTAAAAGTTTACCTTTAATGATCCTACTTTTTTGGTTTCGGTATTCCTCCTTCTGAGTTTTTAATTTCAAAAGAATTTTACTACGTATTTGTGCTTTTGTCAACTCTGTTACAGGACCTAGAGGCGCGTGTTTCATCTTATTGATTTCTAATAAAGCCGATAACCGCTATCTATAAACAGGTTTCTCCCTGATGGGCGTGTTTCTTGTATTCAAAAGGCACGGCGAGGCCTTTTTTGGTGTAATAATCCACCAAAGCCGAACGCAAGGCTTCCTCCGCTAAAACCGAACAGTGCAACTTTTTAGGCGGCAGGCCGCCTAATGCTTCGGCAACGGCATTGTTGGTGATCTGCAAAGCCTCTTTAATGCTTTTGCCTTTAACCATCTCTGTGACCATGGAGCTGGTCGCTACGGCCGCACCGCAGCCAAAAGTCTTGAACTTGACGTCTACGATCGTGTCATTTTCTATTTTCAAGAACATCTTCATCACATCCCCGCACACAGGGTTGCCCACTGTGCCTACGCCGTCGGGGTTAGCGATCTCTCCGACATTGCGCGGATTCGTAAAATGATCCATGACTTTTTCGCTATAAGGAAGTTGTTCGGCCATTTTATTTATGCATGATCAGTTGATGCGGACGCAAAGCCTTGTTGTGGTCTTTGCCCTGCTGGATCTGCCGCATCCTATCAAGTTTCTTCTTTTTCTCCAGCTGCCTGTAGATCAACACCCAGGCGCAATCCCTTTCTGTATCTACTTCACATTTACCTTTATTCATCCCGCCGCATGGGCCATTAAGCATGCCCTTTGGGCAAAGAGTGACCGGGCAGATACCGGCGGTCAGATCCAGGACGCATTCGCCGCAGGCAAGGCATTTTTCATAAAAATCACCCCGGCCGTCCATCACCGCGCCAAAAAGCGTGTCGCATGCCGGGAAGATATCGCGCTCAAGGCGGATATTCTCTTTTACCGACTGCACTCCTAAACCGCAGGCAAGCACCAAAACCGCGTCGCTGTTTTTTAAAGCAAGTATGTTTTTAGCCAGTTCAGCCTTGACCTTGGATGCCAAACACGGCGCGCTTGGTATGCTTACGCCGGTGATCGTCTTTCCGCATGCCGTAAGAGATCCCTGCATGGCTTTTACCTCCGGCTCGCCTCCGGTTTTACAAATCGTGGCGCACTCGCCGCAGCCGATCAAAAAGACCTTATCCTGGCCTTTAAGCATCCTGGTTATCTCATCTTTGGTTTTTTGCCGGGTAACGATCATAGTGGAATTTTAACACAAAAATATGCCTATCTCAAGCAAAATAGCGGGGTTTTATCCCTTTTGAAAACGCTTTAGTCGCGGAAATAATCTTTCATATTATCAAAAAACTCTTTGCTTCTGCGGCCAGGCTCTCCGATAATATCTTCAAGTTCGCAATCATCCGCCATTGGTTCGCCTAATGCCTGCAGATCCACGAATTTATCCAGGACGCCTCCTTCTTCCAGGAAGCGCGACAACTGAGTGAATATGGTTCCGCCTGCGGCAACCAGGCTGCGCACAGAGCGGTCGATATTAGGTTTGGACAAGAAAAGATTCGCCTTTGCCCGCGTACAGGCGACATAGAACAACCTCCGCTCCTCTTCAATCTCATCCTGGCTTTCCAGGGAAAGATAAGAAGGCAGGTGCCCTTCAGCGACATAAATGATGAAAACCGTATGCCACTCCAGCCCTTTTGCCGAATGTATCGTGGATAATGTCAGCGTGGAATCATCTTTATCCGCCTGCTTTGATTCTACTAACCCGCGCTCCGGAG
>Ga0265297_10010962_pt1 | contig 11228 bp, 15 predicted proteins | sample Munlanlwell13791_FD_192502 | JGI IMG/M metagenome (GOLD analysis project Ga0265297, IMG submission 192502) | Leachate microbial communities from a municipal landfill in Southern Ontario, Canada - Leachate well 137-91 | ecosystem: Engineered > Solid waste > Landfill > Unclassified | place...
GAACAGCAGAATCATTATACAAGGAAACCAACGCTATACAGCAGATTGGTACCCTCCCGCTGACCCAACTGGACGCGGGCTTGAGATAACTATGACTGTAAGCGTATACACCGACTCTGGCTATTCAACTCTATCTACTGTGTACGCAACATCACACGAAACGCATATAATTCAGGAGCGGTACAATACAAGTATGCTTATGGGATCGGGAGGATCTGATGTGAGCTATAAAAAAATACAAGATATTGTTCGTGATGAATTAGAGAAACAAGATTTTTCTGAGATCAAACTCGCTATTCAATCGGTATTATCCGGATTCTCTGATTTCAAAGAAAAAGTTGATAGAACTATCACAAAGAAGATAGATGTTGAAGTCAATGTATCTGAGATAAAAAAAGAAATGCGCGCGCTCCTTGACGCGGTGCAAAGTATAAAAATACCGGAACAAAAAGAGGTTAATTTTAAACCAATATTATCATCACTTGAAAATATAAACACATCACTAACACAGCTCAAAGATGTTTATCGTAATCTTTCAAAAGAGATAATGACATCAGTAGAATCAATGGCTGGTAAGGTATCAAGCGTTCTTGGCAGGACTGTTGTCATAGAAAAAGACGGAAGTAGAGAAAACGAACAGGAGGAAACAAGAATACCTTTTACCAAGAGATTTAAGATACAAGCAAAATGAAACCACTACTCATATTAGGTTCAGTAGTTGCTATAATTGTCTCAGTAATTACTGGTAATTTCATAAACACGGTTTTGCTGGGGTCTGGATCAGGTACAATAGATACACTCAGCCTTTTCACTCGCGTCGGAACCGCGCTACACCCAATCAATAGTTCGGATACACTCGGGAGCTCGTCAACACCAATCACAGGAGGATATTTTGAAAACTTAGAAACAGGTCAAGCGCAGATTGGAACCCTTAACTTAACGGGTATCGCTGTATCTCCATTCATTGTTGGAGGGACTGCTTCAACGACACTATACGGAAACGGAGCAACATCTACATTCGGAGGAAATATTAGTACACCAACAGGAAACCTAATCACTGCCGGGGAACTCTCAGCGTCATCACCTCTGTTATATAATAGTTCAACAAAACAATTTTCAATATCACTTGCGAGTTCCACATCTGACGGATACTTAAGCTCAACGGATTTTGGAATATTTAATGGTAAACAAGATTCGTTAGTAAGTGGTACAAGTATAAAAACAGTCGGCGGTATATCTATCTTGGGAAGTGGGGATCTGGGGGTTGTTGGTATCGGTTATGGAGGCACGGGTATTACTTCAACCCCAACGAACGGACAGATTCTTATTGGAAATGGAACTAATTACTCACTCTCTACACTTACAGCTGGAAATAATATAGATATAACTAACGGAACTGGAACTATTACGATCGCGAGTACCGCGAGCGGTAGCGGAGGTAGTAGTTTCTGGACTGCAACAGGAACCCCTGCACGAGTATCAAACACGCAATTCACTATAACGAGTGGCGATTTCACTAATCTATTCTCTCGTGGAACGGTATTAAAATGGACTGAGACCTCAACAGTCAATCAGGGCGTAGTGGTATCTTCATCTTTTTCTACTCCAATCACCACAGTGAATATAATCGGAGATGCAATGGATAGTATAGATGCAAGTTCTCTAAAGTATTCCCTCAACAAAGCACGAACATTTACACTCGCAGTGGCAGGGACTATTGGTGCAACTTCAACTGATATAGCAGGACGATTTAATGCTCCATTTCCGTTAAAAATATTCGGGGCTGATTTGTACGCAGGAACTGCAGGAAATGGAACAACGACGATAGATGTAAACAAGAATGGGACAACAATGTTTACTACGAAGCCATACATAAACGGAACAAACACAAAAGGCGAGGGATTTACCGCAGACGCAGGAACAACACTTACAACGGGCGACTATGTAAGCATTGATTTAGACTCTCCAGCGTTGACAACCAAAATCACCGACTTATATGTGAATGTACTCTATTCGCCACTCAATGATATTTATCTACCATAACCTATGAAAAACTGGATTAAAAAAATATTTCTTGTTGTTGGATTATTATCGGTTCTTATCCCGTCTGTTTCGTTTGCTCTTAACTTCGGCGAATACATTGGGGCAGGTTCAGCTACAACTAAATTACTTCTACATCTCAACGGCAACAGCACGGATAGTTCAGGCAATGGAAATAATGGAACAGATACAAACATTACTTATGGATTAGGATATGGTAAGTTGGGACAAGGTGCGAGTTTCAATGGGAGTAGTAGTAAAATAGTGTTTGGAGATGTATTGGATTTTGAATATAATAAAGCATTTTCAATATCTATATGGTTTAAGACCTCTTCGGCTGGATATGGTGCATTAGTTGCTAAACAAAGTAATACTACAGGAAACGGATATGCTATATATGTTAACCCATCCTCAAAAATAGAGGTACAACTTAATGGAGGGAGTTCTGCCACTGTTTTTGGGAATACTAATGTTGCAGATGGAAATTGGCATAATGTTTTAGTAGTAAAGACTACTTCAACTAACATAGAAGATGTAAAAATATATCTTGACGGAGAAAACGATACCGCATCATCAAGCGGGACATTAACAGCAACGATTTCAAATGCTATTACTTTTGCAATAGGATGTCGTGATTCTGTTAATCTGTTTTTTAATGGCTACATAGATGAACCTTTCGTAGAAAACCGTGCTTGGTCAGCAGAAGAGATTAAAAAAAGATATACTTTTGCAAAAGGTAGATTTGTAAATAATTAACTATGAAAATAAAATTAAAAACAGTCGTTGCAAAAAAAATATCAATACAACAACCAGCACCAAAGAAGGTTGAGATACGAAGATATGCAACACAAAAGCGAAAAACCTAAACTCTTTTGGATAAAGGGCCTATTAGTCTTTACTCTTGTTTCTTTCACGACTATATTTTTGTTGCAAATTTTCTCGCTTGATACGCAAGACTCTCAAGCATATGAAAAAGACAAATACGAATTAGGAGGTAGTATCCTTACGAAACAGGAATATAAAGATATAAAGAAGGAATTGGTAAAGTCGGCTAAAGAAAATAAGACAAAGCCAATGAATATCAATGACACTAAGAATCTTGTTGAAATGGTAAATTCGGAACAACTCTATCACTATCTACAAGATATCACCACAAATAATGTATTAGAAAAACTCGGGGTTGCGTTGGAGCAATGCAATCAGTAGTTGATTTTTATTTTCAATCTGCTATACTTTGTGAAAATATAACGGGGCAAGAGGATATAGTATCCTTCTGCGCCGTTTTTTGTTTATGCAACAGGATTTCAAACCAAAATTTGTAAACATATACAAGAAACGAGATCCTCGTCGTTTTCAAGCAGTAAAGACCTTCGGTGTATCTCCAATTGAAAATGTACCAAACGATTTTATCGTCGGTCAATTACCAAAGATAAAGAATCAGTTCCAAGATCCTATATGCTCGGGTATGGCGTCTGCATATATATTAGAAAATAAACTTGGGAAGGAAGTATCTCCGGAGTATGTCATCCAAAAAGAAACTGCTATTGGTGGGTATGATCCTTTCAATTTCAATGGTGTTGATGTAGACACTTCACATAAAGCAACTTATCGGTATGGGTCAATAGACGCAAATAGAAGTCCATACAAGGTCGGGAAAGACCCTTTGTATGTGTACGCTGACCCAGATAAATGGGATTTGGGCTTAGATCAATTATCTAACGATGCATTTAGATCATCTTTTGAAATTACAAAAAGTGGATATAAGGATTTATTTGACGCTGTGCGCGCTACTATGTACTCAAAGCAAGTGTGGGCAGATTGCGCTGGGTGGTTTGTTTCTGAATGGATATATGCGCAACAGGGGATTATTCCTAAACAGTGGAACCGTATAACCGAGAATGGACATAAGTTTGTTTTTTGTGGAAGTAAAACGATAGATGGTGAACCATACCTTATTTGTCCAAACAGTTGGGGAGAAGGCGTTGGAGATAAAGGATTTTATTATTTTCCGCGCGAAGCTGTTAATGCTCTAATTGATGTTTCTTTCTACACACCAGAGGATCCAGACGATATAAAACAACAACAATGGAACGCGCTAATAAAATTATATGACTACTTAATAACTCTCCTAAAAAAATTATCAAATAAATTACAAGCATGGAGAATCTCATCCCAATACTAAAATCTTTTATCAGTAGTTTAAGTTTTTGGATTACCATGACAAACAGCGAACGATTATATCAAGAAGCAAGAGCGTCTATAGGCAAAGATATGAGTCCAACACAGAGCGAGTTTGGGTGCGCTGAAGCAGTATCATCAATTATTCGTATACTACTACCAGATTTTCCTTTGATTCCTGGCACCTATACGCTTTGGGAACTTCTAAAAAAAGACCATAGATTTTCTGAGATAGAGAAATATGAAGTGGGCGCGATAATTATTTCTCCGACTGGTACATCTGAAATCAGTGGCAATATTTCGGGTCATGTTGGAATATGTGGAAAACATCAAATTATATCAAACAATTCTAATACTGGATTAGTAGACACACATATTACTAAAGACATTTGGGACGACTACTTCGGAACACGACTACGATTTCCAATTTATTATTTTAAACTCGTATGAAAAATCCCTGTCCTGATTGTATATTACAGCCGACTTGCCCTAACTGTGGGTGTAAGATAGATGAGGAAAACTGGAACCCTGAAAAAGGGATGTGCGAATGGTGCGCACAAGAAAAGGTCGTAGACGAGATATTAGAAGAATAAACATATGAATAATATATTTAGTTTGACACAAGCGGGTGTATATGCGGCAGCAATAGGAGCACTACTTAACATATTTAATGTTAATATTGCCACAGAAGAAGTACAAAGTCTTATAGAAGCAATTTTTACGATTGGAGGACTGATTATTGCTTGGTACGGACGCTACAGGAAAGGGGATATTACCGTACTTGGTCTTCGGAGACCTGAATGATAAATTAAAAAACCCGCGTCCTTAGTTGGATGTACGCGGGTACAAAAATCACCGAATTGGATTTATTAGTTTTCAGTATTGACAATACTTAATAAATACAACGAATGAATAACAGAAATGTTTCATTCTATGTATTTCTACAGATAAGTCTCACCAGCTATCTGCTTCCTTATGAAAGGAAGGGGTAAGGAGAAATCCGCTCGTGGTGAAATGAACTACAAAAGAAAAAAACAAAACAAGAGAAGTAGAAGAAGAATTTCTTTATTGAAATGTTGGGGTAGAAAATCGCACAAGAGAGATATTAAATATTATATAAATAAAGACAAAATCCTCTTTTTTACAGATACTTGACAAACATAAAAACATAGGTATAATGGTATTATTACAATTTAATATTGTTCACTTGTGTCCTTCGGGACGACATTCGCAAGAATGTGCCGCCAAACAAGTTTTATGATATACTGTTTTTACTGGTACCCTGAGAGTATCCGTGGAAAACCGTCCATCAGAACTTAGCTTGGCGGCTAAGGATGTAGGTGGGCGGTTTTCTATATGAAATTATCACACGCAATACATCAATACCTTGAATGGAAGGGTACACATACACGGCACGGCGCCGATTGTTATGGTGCTCGGCTCCGATATTTTATTAACTGGATAGGGGATAGAGATATTACAAAGATTACACAACAGGATGTTTCAAAATATATCTTATTTCTTTTCGGAAAATACGCGACTGGAAATGTCGTGTACCATATACGAATACTAAAAAACTTTTTCTGGTATACCTCAATATCAGGAAATAAACTTCAAGTACATCATACGCTTATCAAGACACCACGCTATGTTCCAAACTCATATCCACATATTACATTAGACCAATACAAAGATATGTCATCAAAAATGCAGGAGGAAACTTTTTTTGATATACGACTTAAACTTCTATTCCGTATGCTCTTTGATACTGGTATGCGTATTTCGGAACTCTGTGATATTAAAAAATCAGACATCAATCTTGAGAAACAAATGGCGACAATTACAACTAAGAAGACACTACAACGCAGATGGATATTCTGGTCAAAAGAAACTCACCGTTTACTGGAAAGATATTTTGAAATGCGATCTTGTATTCAGGGAGAATATTTCTTCATACCAAGTACAAAATATAACGGAAAATTAAAACTACAAAACAGAACTGCTGAGCGGTGGATAAAAAAGATTGGAGAAAGGTTCAATATTTATCTTGTCCCGCACTCACTCCGACACTCTAAGGCAATCCAAATACTTGACTGTGGTGGAACAGTAAAAGATGTACAGCAAACACTGGGGCATTCCGTACCACAATCATCATTTGCTTACTTAAACTGGACACCGATAGAAATTTCTAAGCGCGCTTCCCTTTGGCTTAAAGCAATTGACGGAGAAGATTTAAATGAGATTGAACAGGAAATGCTCAAAGTGAGGTTATCCACATAGTCGCTTGCAATTCTATACCCCTATGTTACACTAAATAACATAGGGGCTACAAATAGATTTTCTATGAAAAACGATGAAAGATACAGGTTGTGGGAATTTTGTCTTAAAATGGGCATTTCTCGGGTGACCGCGTATCGGTGGATTAAAAATGGGAGGATACCTAAAAAGTTTGTTAAACATACAAGGGTATGGTCTCCGAGAACATATATTGATAAACGGGCGGTGGAATTGCTAAAATAAAGTTATCCACAGATTTTTGATTTTTTGAAAAATGTGTGATACACTGTATTTCAGAAAGTACATCAAAAAATAAAACGAAAAAGAGTGTAGTATGTCTTATGGTTGGATTGGTATGCTATATTATTTTTTTAGCGTAGCGTTGTCGCAAAATGTATAAACAACGACTCATAAAAAAATTCTAAAAAGTATAAACAATCTTTCTAAAGACGACTACACGGTCGTCTTTTTTGTTGAGGTGTTCGCCAGTCCGATACCGGCTAAAGGTGCGCCTCCGTGCGCCGTCCGGTACGGGCTTGCGGACATCTCGTTATTATCAAAAAATTATGTTCAAAATTTTCTATGAAAAGAGAGGAAACTTAAGTGGACTATCTCTTATTCATTTTGGTAAGAAGATTGATTGGGAAACAATAATAGAGCTATTTGTTCTAACAATTGTATTTCTCGCATCCTCGTACCATTCAGCGCGTTAAAAGTCAGTGGTTATACAAATTATTAGTCAGTGGCGGTTATAGGGGTATGAGGGGTTGGTGTTTTTCACTGACTCACCGACGAAACCTCGTATCCCGATAACCGAAAAAAAACATTTATGAAAAAAACTAAAAAGAAAGTCCAAAAGAAAAAAAAGACTTCAAAGAAAGTCCAAAAGAAAAAAAAGACTTCAAAGAGTGGCACACATCATATTGTTGAAGTTCGTGTGAAAGCAGAATCTCAACCACAAACAGGGTTAGTGGTTCAGGAACAGATTACACCAAAAGATTTGGAGCCGATTAAAGAAGGCGGAAAGTTTATGATACCTAAAACTTGGGTATCGGAGCGTCAAGCAATACAGATACTTCAAAAAACTCCTCCGCAATATGTGATGAGTCGCCCAGCTAAGGGTGGTGGTTCGTGGGACTATGTTCCCGGATGGTATATTCAAAAAGTTCTCAATTTCACATTTGGGTGGAATTGGGATTACGAAGTTGTCCAAGAACCTACTGTATCGGAAATTATCCAGTTGATTGAGAATAAAATAGATCAATTATGGGTTACCGGCAAACTTACCGTAAAAGATGATAAAGGACATTCTATTGTCAAGACGCAAACGGGAAGAGCAGATATTAAGTTCCGGAAGGGGACACGAACAGCGCTTGATATAGGTAATGATCTTAAGTCTGCGCATACGGACGCGCTAAAAAAATGTGCATCACAACTTGGTATCGCCTCAGATATTTATGGAAGGCACGAGCTCAAATCAGAAGGATACGACTTTTCCGATAATACCAATGTTGTAAAGACAGAAATAGTTAAGCAACAAAAATCAGTTGATGAATTGTATGAATGCCACGGATGCGGAAATCCGATCACGGCACAAGAAGCAGAATACTCATCAAAAATGTTTGGCAAACCTCTATGTCGCGAGTGCCAAAAATCAGCAATAACACCAATAAAAAAATAATATGGAACAAGGAATTGTAGAGACAAAACTATACGGAGGAAAAGTTGAAGTTAAATTTTATGGACCGACTGACGATAAGCCTAATCGGCATATGTATTATGTTAATGGTAAACGAAAAACTGGAGTCACCACATTCATCGGAATAAAAGATAAAAGTCGTCCTATTGTGATATGGGCAACAGAATTATACCGCGACTTCCTTCTTGAAAAACTCAAGGTAGGCATTAGTGAAGACGATATATTTACTGGTTGCACACTTCACGAAGACAAAAAAGAGGAGGCAGCTAATATCGGTTCGCAGGTACACGAATGGATTGAAAATTATATCAAGGGAAATAAACCAGAGATGCCCGATGTTCGTGAGGTACAAATCGGTGTTAATGCTTTCCTGGACTGGATTGACAAAAATAAAGTGAAATTCCTGTCGTCGGAACGCCTTGTCTACTCAAAGAAACACGATTATATCGGAACAATGGATATTGAGGCTAAAATAAATGGAAAACTTTGTTTAATTGATATTAAAACTTCAAACGGACTTTACAACACTTACTCAATGCAGACCGCAGCATATGTAAAGGCGGACGAGGAAGAGAGCAAAAAAAAGTATGACGGACGATGGCTAATTCGTCTTGCTAAAGAAACAGAAAATGAATACTTAGAACGAATGAAAAAAAAGAATGAAAATAGAGTTCGTAAGGGAAAAGATCCTGTTGACTATCCTGCGTACCAGGTCTTTGAAGCTAAATTTTTAGATGAAAATACTGGAAATATTGATAGAGATTTCAAAGCATTCCTATCGGCAAAATATCTATTTGAGTGGGATAAAGAGACTGATTTCTTTACGAATAAGGAATAACCATTATCAATTTTGTAGTGTGGAACAAAAATTATGGCACAACGAAGAATGTTTTCTAAAGATATAACAAGTTCAAGTAGATTCTTGATGATGCCATCATCCTCTCAAAGCTTGTATTTCCATCTTGGTATGAATGCAGATGATGATGGGTTTTGTGAGCACTTTATGGTGATGCGTATGACCGGTAGCCAACCAGACGATCTTGCGGTACTTCAAGCAAAAGGTTTTGTTCATATCTTTGACGAGAAGGTTTTAGTTATTCTTGACTGGAAAATGAACAACTATCTGCGAAGTGATAGATACACACCGAGTAGATATATCACGATCTACAAAGATGAAATATCACGCATAAATACTGGAAGAAAACAAGATGAACTGTTTGGTATACCAGACGGTAGACAATCCACGACAGAGTATAGGATAGGTAAGGATAGTATAGGTAATAATAAGGGGGATGAAGAAATAAAAAACAGTGGACAACCTGTGGACATCCCGTCGTGGTTAAATTTAGAGAAATGGAAAGAGTGGAAACAGTACCGAATTGAAATACGGAAGAAGTTAACTCCAAGCACGGAGAAAAGACAGATTGAGTTCCTTGAAAAAAATAAACAAGATCACATTGAGATAATAAACCAATCAATCCGCAACGGTTGGACCGGACTTTTTCAACCTAAGACCAAAAACAAGACAAGAAATGAAGAAGACGATCGTCCGCGTGGGTGGTCAGTTTCTAAAGAAACGCAAAAAGAAATGAATGATTCTTTTAGAAAACCAAAAGATGAAAAGGTCGCCCAAAAGTTATTAGAGATTAGAAGTAAAGTGTTTAAAAACTAATATGGTTTCTGTTAGAGAACATATTCTTCTTTACCTCCGTGATCTCGCCGACTGGGAGTATGGCGGACGCATTGAGGATTTTGTCCGAAAAGAACTTGGTAATAAAGCATCAAACGCATCGCGTCGATGTAGAGAACTTGAAAATGAAGGTCGTATAGAGAAGCGAGAAGTTGTTTTCCAAGGTCAGCGAGTTGTGCAATATCGATATAACTTTGAAAAAGCCGAGCAGATCAAGGAACAGAAAAGAATTGAAAATCAGAAAAAAATATTTCAGTCTCTCGGTGGATATGTAAATTCAAATGTATGAGTGAAAATAAAGAGAAACAACGGACAATACAGCAAAACAGAGCGCTCCATTTGTTCTTCACGAAAATCTCGGAAGCACTAAACGACGCGGGATATGATATGCGTAAAACACTCAAACCAGGAATTGAGATTCCGTGGACACCTGAAATGGTGAAGGAGTATTTGTGGAGACCGGTACAGGAGCTTCAACTCAAAAAGGAAAGCACGAGAGATTTAACGGTATCAGACATAGATAAAATTCTTAATACACTCAATCGGTTTATGGGAGAGAAACTTGGAATTGAAGTAGAGTTTCCAAGTATGGACTCACTAATGTTCAACGAGACGCACAACATACGAAGTAATTTTAAAAGGAAGCAACCAGTATGAACAAAGCAAAACAATTACTCTTAATGAAAGCCCGGTCGTTGAGAGCGAAAGCAGGGCAAAAGGTCAAAGAGGCAAGAAAATTGATTGAAGAATCTGACGAATTAAAAAAAGAAGCTAATAAACTAAAAGATTGATGCAAACAAAACTTCACACAAAATCAAAATCTGTTCGGCGTATACTTATTGAAACTGCTGATCGCGCGATTCAGGATTGGTATAGATCTAACTATAAAAACGCTCCGTGTGAAGTATGTAAGAAAGTTCCGTTTGATGTTATGCATCACTACTATCCGAAAAGTCAGTCGTCATTTCTTAGATTTGATTTTAGAAACCTAATATTCTTGTGTCGCGGCTGTCATACAAAACATCATCTTGCTGGAAATCCAACTATTCACAATATCATTAACGAGAAACGCGGTGAGATGTGGCGTAAAGAATTAGAAAGCGAGTTTTTCAGGCATCAAGGTCACAAGCTATCGGATGAATACCTTTTAGAACAATTAGAAAAGTACAGTACATAAAAAAATAAAAATATTCTTCTCTCAACTCTGGTGATGTTTCTGGTTTTTACTGGGTTATTCGCGATTAAAGTATTGTACCATATCCAACCTATATTCCATTTATGGAATACATCAGTGGTACTAAGAACGAATATCTACATCGCCAGAATTGAGAGAAGAAGTTCATC
>Ga0265297_10010963_pt1 | contig 11228 bp, 10 predicted proteins | sample Munlanlwell13791_FD_192502 | JGI IMG/M metagenome (GOLD analysis project Ga0265297, IMG submission 192502) | Leachate microbial communities from a municipal landfill in Southern Ontario, Canada - Leachate well 137-91 | ecosystem: Engineered > Solid waste > Landfill > Unclassified | place...
GCCTGCCGGGCGTCGGGATAACGGACCTGGCTGTTGCGGATCAGCGCCAGTCCCTCGTCAACCGTGCAGGCGGACAGCACGGTGCCCGGCAACAACCGCCGGAGATGACAGGGAATATCTCCCTCAAAGGCGCGGTCCTGCTGGTAATACCCCTGGGTGGGCTGGATTTCCTCCAGGCCGCCGAACATCAGCGCCGTGGTGGCTGACACCGTCTCCACCCGGTAGGGAACGTCACGGCACAACACCACATAATCCACCGCGCCGCCCAGTGCCGCCAGCCGTTGCTGCACCGGCTGCTGCAACGCTTTTGTGAATTCGGCGGCCGACAGGGTAGCGGGGTTTGAAACCTTGACCGCAAGCTGGTTGACCAGCGGCAGCCCGCGCGCCTCCCGGTAGGCGGCGGCCAGTTCCAGAGAGGCCGGGCTGGAGGCGTTGGCCACCACCAAAACCCGGCCGCTCCGCAAGCCGTCGTTGACGGTGGCCCCCGCGGAGGCCACTCCCGCCGCCAACGCCCCCGCCGGCTTGGCCTCCTGTGCCGAGGCCACCCCGGCCAGCAGAAACAGCACCCCGCCCAGTCGTCGCCAAAAGTTTTGCATGGAGCTGCTCCCGCCCCGGTTCCCGGGGGTCTTCGTCAGCACGACTTGACCAGCAACACCACGGCCTGGGCCGCCATGCCCTCCTCGCGGCCGGCAAACCCCAGCCGCTCGGTCGTGGTCGCCTTCACGGACACCCGCTCCGGCGGCACGCCGAAGAGCTCGGCCAGGGAGCTGCGGATGGCCTCCCGGTACGGGGCGATTTTCGGTGCCTGGGCCAGCAGCACGCAGTCCAGATTGACCAGCCGCCAGCCGGCCAGTTGCGGACTCCGCATCACCCGGTGCGCCAGTTCACGGCTGGCTATTCCCTTGTAGGCCGGGTCGTGGTCAGGAAACCACTGGCCGATGTCGCCCAGTCCGGTGGCCCCGAGCACGGCATCCAAAATGGCGTGCAACAGCACGTCGGCATCGGAGTGCCCCAGCAGGCCGCGATCCCAGGGGATGGTCACGCCGCCCAGCACCAGGGCGCGGCCCGGCACGATCTGATGCACGTCCCAGCCGCAGCCCACCCGCATGTCGTCTGCTTCCATAGGAGGGGCAATCTAGCCCGGCGGTGGCGGCGCGGCAAGAATCAGGGCAAAAAAAAGGAGCCTTGGCCAGAGGGGAAGAGGAGGGGGAAACTGGCCAAGGCTGAGGTTGTCTCCAACCTCACTGTTTATATAACACCAAAACGGCCTTTTGTCAAACCATGCCATCGTGCGGCAACCGGCCGTTGAGCGGGGGCAAGCCTGGGCCGGAACGAGGCGACGGGTAAACGATTACCCCTCCGCCTCTTGGACGGCGCCATGATTGATGGCTGGCGCCCCCTTGGTTGTCTTTGCCGGTTGCCGGATTAAGGTGAAGGTCAATCATGAGCCTGCTGTCCCTGTTTGGCCGTCGTTGTCCATCACCAGCTCCGCCTGCCCCGGCGGCGGCCGGCCCTCTGCCGGCCGTCGGACTGGTGGCCGGGCGCGGCGACTATCCGCTGGCCGTCTGCCGGGCGGCGCGCCGGGCCGGTGTGGCCCGCCTGGCCGTGGTGGCCTTGCAGGACGAGACGGATGCCGCCATCCGCGATTTGGCCGACAGTCTGGACACGGTGGCGGTCGGCCAGCTCCGCCGCACCATCAACGCCTTTCTGGAGCAGGACGTGCGCCGGGTCATCTTTGCCGGCCAGATCAAACCGGGACGCCTGTTCAGCGGCTTCAAACCCGACCTGCTGGCACTGCGGCTGCTCTGGCAGCTCCCCGAACGCAACGCCCATTCCCTGTTCGGTGCCGTTGCCGGTGCCTTTGAGGCCGCCGGCATCACCGTGCTGCCGGCCAGCACCTTTTTGGAAGACTGGCTGGCCGGCGAAGGGGTGCTCGGCCGGCTCAGGCCGTCCTCCCGCCAACGCGAGGAAATGACTTTCGGCATGCGGCTGGCCCGCGAGGTGGCCCGCCTCGACATCGGCCAGACCGTGGTCGTCAAGCGCGGCACGGTGCTCGCCGTCGAGGGCTTCGAGGGCACCGACAAGGCTATCCGACGCGGCGGTGAACTGGGCGGCGGCAGGGTCACCGTGGCCAAGGCCGCCAAACCGCGGCATGACATGCGCTTTGACATTCCCTGCATCGGCCAGCGCACAGTGGAGTCGTTGATCGCCGCCCGTGCTCACGGCCTGGCGGTGCAGAGCGGCAAAACCCTCTTTCTCAACCGGGACGACACCCTGGCCGCCCTCGACCGCGCCGGCATTGCCGTGATGGGCTTTCCTGTGACGGATGCATGATGCGTTTCCTGGAGAGGGGGCAGGCAGAGGCGCCTGCCCCTACCCTTGTTTTTTCCTAAACCCTGAACACTCCCCATGCCATGCCCGATCCATCGCCACGCTTCCACCCGCTGACCGGCGACCGTGCCGCCGCGCCGGAAACGCCGCGCCTGCCGCTCGTGCTGGTGCTTGACCGCCTGCGTTCCGCCCATAATGTGGGCAACCTGTTCCGGCTGGCGGAAGCGGTCCGTGCCAGCGGCGTCTGGACCTGCGGTTACACCGCCACGCCCCCCCATCCCAAGCTTGAAAAAACGGCGCGCGGCTGCGACCGCCTGGTGCCGTGCCGCCATTTCGCCGACACCCCCGCCGCCCTGCGCGAACTTCGCAGTCAAGGCTGGCGCCTCTACGCCGTGGATACCGTACGGGAGGCCCGTTGGAGTTGGGACACGGTGTTCCACTTCCCCGCCGCCCTGGTGCTGGGCAATGAGGCGCTCGGCATCAGTCCCGAGGCCCTTGAACTGTGCGACGAAGCCATCGCCCTGCCCTGTCTCGGCCAAAAAAACTCGGTCAACGTCGGCAACTGCGCCGCGGTTCCCCTGTATGAGGCCCTCCGCCAATGGTTGCAGGCCACCCCGGGCCTCCGGCCATGACCCGGCACGAACTGGCCGGCTGGTTGGAAGCAACGGCGCACGACCTGGGACTGGCCGCGGCGGCCAGCCTGCCGGCCTATCGCACGACCGCCGGCGAGCAGGCGGCTTGGCAGGCCGCCTGGGGGGCGGCTGACAACGCGGGCCGGCTGCCCTGGCTGGAACGGACGCTGGCGGCGCGCCTGGACCCGTTCGCCGGCCGCCCGTGGGCCCGGACGGTCCTGGTCTTTGCCTTTCCTCACCTTTGGGACCGGCCGGCAAACCTTCCGGATCTGCCGGCGCCCGCCGCCGGCGCCCCGGCCGGCCGCATCTCCCGCTACGCCTGCGGCCCCGACTATCACCTGGCCGCCCGGCCGTTGCTGGCGGAACTGCACCGCCGGCTTGAAACCCGGCTCGCCCGTCCCCTCCGGCATGAGGGCGGGGCCGACGCCTGGCCCGTTCCCGAACGGTTCCTGGCCGTGCGGGCCGGTCTCGGGCAAACCGGCCGCAACCGGATGCTGCAGCTGGCCGGCGGCCGGGGCTGCCGCTTTTTCCTGGGAGCCCTGTTCGTGGACGCGGAACTGCCCGCCGGGGCCTGGCCGACGCCGGCGGACTCCGCCACCGCCGGGGCCGCGCCCCCCCCCTGCGCCGGTTGCCGCCGCTGCCTCGACGCCTGCCCCACCGGTGCCCTGCACGATGACGTCCCCTTGCGGCTGGCCGCCTGCCGCAGTTATCTGAGCATGGAATATCGCGGCGTCCTGGACGCCTGCCAGCAGGGCTGGCTCGGCGATGCCCTGTTCGGTTGCGATGCCTGCACCGCCATCTGCCCGCCCGCCCTCGCCACGCCGGGGCAGGCGGTCGATTTGCAATGGCTGCTGAGCGTCCCGGCCGGCGACCTGCGCCGCCGCCTGCACGGCACCGCGCTGGCCCATGCCGGCCCGACCCTGCTCAAGCGCAACGCCGCCGCCATCCTGGCCGGCCACCCCGGCGCGGATGCCCGCCGGCTGCTCGTCCACGCCGCTGCCGCCACCGGCAGCGCCGTCGTCCGCGATACCATCGCCATCGCCCTGGCGCATCGCCGGCCGGAGGCATAACGCCTGGCGTTATTAACGCGGCGCGTTATGTTATAAATCATGATACAATCATTCCGGTGTCCGAACACGCAACAGCTCTTTCGGCGAGAGCGTGTCCGGAAGCTGCCGCCGGATCTGCAGCGTACAGCCTTGCGCAAGTTGTGGATGCTCGACGCGGCGCCGGACCTCCATTCATTGCGGGTGCCGCCGGGAAACCGGCTGGAGGCCTTGTCCGGAAACCGGTCGGGGCAGTACAGCATTCGGATCAACGACCAATGGCGCATCTGTTTCCGGTGGCGGGACGGAAACGCGCACGACGTGGAAATCGTGGATTACCACTAAGGAACCAATGATGAAAAAACTATCCCCCATCCATCCCGGGGAGGTGCTCATGGAGGAATTCCTTGCCCCCATGAAAATCTCCCAGTACCGCCTGGCCAGAGACATCAAGGTTCCTCCCGGGCGAATCAACGAGATCGTCCATGGCGAGAGGAACATCACGCCCGACACCGCCCTGCGCCTGGGACGCTATTTCAGCGTCGCTCCCCAGTTTTGGATGAATCTTCAGGCCTGCTATGACCTGGCCCGGGAAGAGGACCGGCTGAGCGCCCGCCTGGAGCTTGAGGTTCATGCCTTGGCTTTGGCCTGAACCGACCAGGCCAGCTTCGAGCGTGTTATACTACTTCAAGATCGCAACAACTTTTAGGACGCCAGCGAGGCCCCATGCCCAAGTTCATCGTCCAGCGCGGATACCGGGACCGCAGTGAATTCGTCCTGCCGGAAGGCACGACCCGGATCGGGCGCAGCCCCGAGGACAACGACCTGGTGCTGACCGGGAACGGCGTGTCCCGGCGGCATGCCCTGGCCTGCCGCCGCGAAGGCACGGTCACCCTGGAAGACCAGGGGAGTTCCAACGGCAGCTTCCTCAACTCCCAGCGGGTGGCCGGCACGGTGCCGCTCAAGCACAAGGACGTGATTCAGCTGGGCGAGGTGATCCTGATCTACGACGAGGTGGAAAACGACACCCTGGCGGACCAGCGGGAGAGCGAGGCGATCACCACCCTGGCCTATCTCCAGTCCGCCATGGGGCTGGTCCGGGACAACATCCGCAAGGTGATCCGCGGCAAGGACGAGGTGATCCGCAACGTCCTGGTGGGGCTGCTCAGTGACGGGCATGTGCTCATCGAGGACGTGCCGGGGGTCGGCAAGACCATGCTTTGCCAGGCCCTGGCCAAGTCGATCCGCGCCGAATTCAAGCGCATCCAATTCACCCCGGACATGCTGCCCAGCGACATCACCGGCGTCACCGTCTATGACGACCGCAGCAAGCAGTTCACCTTCTCCCCCGGCCCCATCTTCGCCAACGTGATCCTGGCCGACGAGATCAACCGCGGCACGCCGCGCACCCAGTCGAGCCTGCTCGAGTGCATGTCGGAGGCGGTGGTGACGGTGGACGGCCAGACCCACGTGCTGCCCAAGCCGTTCTTTGTCATTGCCACCCAGAATCCGGTGGACTTCCACGGCACCTACCCGTTGCCGGAGCCGCAGCTGGACCGTTTCCTGATGCGCCTGCGCATGGGCTATCCGGCGGCCGACGTGGAGCGCGACATCCTCTCCAGCCAGGTGGCCAGCCATCCCATCAACGGCATCTCCTATGTCGTGCGCGCCAACGAGGTCCTCCAGTGCCAGGCGCTGGCGCGGACGGTCCACGTGTCGGAGCCGGTGAAGGACTATGTCGTCACCCTGATTGACGCCACCCGCCGGCATCCGGCGTTCGCCTTCGGGTGCAGCACCCGGGCGGCGGTGGCGCTGATGCGGGCCAGCCAAAGCCTGGCCGCCCTGAACGGGCGCTCCCACGTGCTGCCGCGGGATGTGCGCGACCTGGCGGTGTCGGTGCTCAGCCACCGCATGCCGTTGAAGATGCAGGCGCGGGCGGAATGGGAAAGCGCCGAACAGGTGGTGGCCACCATTTTGGAACAGCATCCGCTGGAGAAATGGGAGAAACCCTGACCATGCGGTGGCTGTGGCCGACCAGGCGTGGCTGGGTTCTTGGCGCGGGAGCCGTCTACCTGCTGCTGACGGCCGCCATGTACGACAGTTTCGTGGTGTGCGTGTTTGCCAGCAGCGCCATCGCCCTGGGAGCGGCCAGCCTGGTATGCACCCTGCTGTCCCTGCGCGGGCTGACGGTGCGCCGGGGGCCGGCGGGGGCGGCGGCGGCCGGACAGCTGCTGTCGCTGCCGCTGGTGGTCACCAACCTGCTGAACCGGCGGCGGCAGACGTTCATCATCCGGGAGCATTGTCCGTTCGCCGCGGTGCCTGACGTGTTCACCCTGGTGGACGCCCTGGCCCCGCGGGAGGAGCGGGTGGTAAGCCGCCGCATCCTCACCCGGCGCCGGGGCGGCTTTCAGCAGCGCCAGATCATTCTGCGGGGGGGGGATCCGGCCGGGCTTTTCTACCGCGAACGGGTCGTGGTCCTGCCGCAGTCGCTGGTGATCACCCCGGCCACCGAGCCGTTGTCGGACATCCCCTGGCGGCCGCGGCCGGCCCGGATCGCCACCGTCGGCTCGCCGTTGAGCATGGCCGGCACCAGCCAGGAACTGTACGGCATCCGGGAACACCGGGCGGCCGACGGCCTGCGCAACATCCACTGGAAAAGCAGCGCCCGCTTCGGCCGGCTGATGGTGCGGGAGTTTGAGCGCGACGCCGTCATGTCCGTCGCCCTGCTCATCGATGCGGATGCCGCCCATTTGGGCGGCCCGGACGACGACAGCAACCTGGAATACCTGGTTCGGGCGGCCGCCAGCCTGGTGGAGCATCTGGCGGGCCTTTACTGCCAGGTGGCATTGGCGGCGGGCGGCGCCCGCCAGCGGGTGATCCCCTCCGCCCCGGCCTCACCGGCCAAGCCGGTCCTGCTGTATGAACTGGCCATGCTGAAACCGGGACCGTTGCCACTGGCGGCCGCTGCCCTGGAACTGGCCGGACAGCTGCCGCGGGACGGTGCGGTGATCTGCCTGAGCCTGTCCCCGGACGCCGCCCTGGCCGGAACCCTGGAGCTCCTCGCCAGCCAGGGCATGACGGTGCGCTGGTTCTGCGCCGAACCGGACGCCTTCCGGAAACCGGCGGCGCGCCGCCGCCCGCCCGCCGCCGTGCCGGCCCCGCCCCGCTTCGACATCGTCCCGCTGCGTCCGGAAACCTCGCTGGCCGGAGTCTTGTGCCATGGGGCGTAACCTGCCGTCAGCCGCCAGCGACGACCGCATGCCACTGCCGAGCCGCCTCGGCATCCTGGTCCTCTTCCTGTGCGGGGCGGCGGGCGGCCTGTGGCAGTATGCCAACTCGTGGCTGACGGTGGGCGTGCTGGCGGGGGCGCTGCCGGCCCTGGCGTTGTCGTTCCTGCCCGCCCGCGGTGCCGGGCAGGGGGTCCGCTGGGCGGTCCAGAGCGCCCTGATCGGCCTGGCGCTGGTCTGGGTGCCCTGGCGGCTCTCCAGCACCGCCATCGACCTGGCCCTGATCGAAGGGACGGCCATCATGGGGCTGGCGCTGCTGCTGGAACCGCCCCAGACCGGCTATAACGTGCTGGCCGTGATGACCGTCATCCTGCTGGCCTATGGCGGCTTCATCCCGGCCCGGGGCATGTACCTGCCCTGCGCCTGCCTGTTCCTGGCCACCGGCGTCTGGATGCTGTACCGGACCCGGGCGGCGGGACTGGCGGAACAGCGCACCCACACCGTCCGGCACTTGCGCACCTTCCGCCAGGAACGGGGGTTCCGGATCATTCATTTTCTGCTCTTTTTGACGGTGGCCGCCGGTGTCTTCGCCCTGCTGCCCCCGGGCGGCCGCGGCGGCATCGGCATCTTCCCGGTCAGTTTCGCCACCAACCGCGTCATGCGGTATCCGAAATTGTGGAAGGACTGGTGGCAAAGCCCCTGGCTCCAGGAGGCCGCCGACGGCCGCCGGGTCACCGAGGAGGGCCGTCAGGCGGTGCGGGAAATCAACCCCCGCTCCCAACGGACGGTTGACGCGGGTGGCCGCGGGGCCGCGGCGGCATCGGTTTTCAACGGCAGCGGCGCCGCCATCGGCCAGGAGCTGGTGTTCCGGGTCAAGTGTGTTGAAAAGCTGTACTGGCTGATCCGGGTCTACGAGGAGCACGACGGCACGCACTGGCGCTCCTCCCGCTTCCTCTCCAACAGCACCGGCACGGATTATCCGCCCGCGCTCCACCGGCCGTCCCGCAGCATCGAACAGTACTTTCAGATCGAAACGGGCGACTCTCCCTGGCTGCCGGGAGCGTTCAAGGTGGACTTCATCGAATGGGACGATCCGTCCAGTCCCGGCACCGGGGAACGGTTGCTGCCCCTGATCAGCATGTCCCAGCACGGCATTCGGCTGGAGGATGGGGGGCACCGTCCGCCCCTGCCCTGGCAATACCATTGCCGGTCACGGCTGCCGCTGTTTGCCGGCGACCAGTCGGCCGCCCCGGCCCAGTGGAGCACCGACCTGCAACGGCTCCGCGAGCTGCCGCCGCGCTTCGCCACACCGCGGGTCCGGCAGCTTGCGGAACGGCTGACCGCCCAGCGTCCGACGCCGTACCGCAAGGCGCTGGCCCTGCGCGACTACCTGCGCCTCAACTACCGCTATTCCCTGACGGCGGCGGCGCCGCCGGCCGAAGCGGATCCGGTCGACCACTTCCTGTTTGTCGGCCGGGAAGGCGCCTGCTCCCAGTTTGCCCAGGCGCTGACCGTGCTGGCCCGCGCCGCCGGCCTGCCGGCCCGGATCGCCACCGGCTACGCCCCCGGCAACTACAACGTGGTGACCGGCATGTTTGAGGTGTACCAATATCATGCCCATGCCTGGTGCCAGATTCTCATCCATCCCTACGGTTGGCTCACTTTTGACGGTGTGGCGCCGGGCAATCTCCAGCTGCAGTCCCAGCCCCCCGTGCTGGGCAAATTGCGCGACCCCTTCGGCGATGATTGGGAGGCGGCGGTGCCGGAGTTGAGCAGCAGCGACCGGGGCCGGGCAACCGCCAGTCCCGATGCCGCACCGGCCCCCGGGGGGATGATGGCCGCGGTGGAGCAGTTCCAGGAACGCATCGTCGCCCGCGCCCAGCAGGAAAGCCGCCGGGTTGAACCGGCCCCCTCCAGCCTGCTCAAGGCCAGCGGCACCGTCACCTGGGAAAGCGTCAAACAACTTCTGGCGCAGGCGGCAGGCGACTGGCGGCAATGGCTGCACGACCTCGGCCAGCACCTGGCACGCAGTTGGCAGCTGTCGACCGACGCCCTGCTCCGGCTCGGCAACCGCGCCTATGCCGGCCTGGCCCTGGCCGGCATGCTCTGCCTGGCCGGCTGCCTGCTGCGCCGGACAGTGGCGCGCCGGTGGCGGAAATGGCGGCGGCACCGCTGCTGTGTCCGCAGTTGGGCCGCCTTGCGCCAGGCCGAAACGGCGGCGCCGTCGGCCACGGTCCTGCGCTGTCATGCCTTCTGCTGCAACCTGCTGGCACTGTGGGACTGCCGCCGCCCCGGCAATTTCGACCTGATGGAATACGGGGATTGGCTGGCCCGGAAGGATGCGGCGGTGGGCGCCGACCTGCTGACGGTTTTCGCCGCTTTCACCCAGGAACGGTTCACCGCGGCCGGAACCGGCCCGGCCGCGGCCGCGGCCGCCCTGGCCGCCGTCCGCCGCCTGCACGCCCGCTGGCGCGCCGGCGGTCCCCCGCCGGTTTGATGGCGCGGCCCCGCCCCATTTTGAAGCGATTTTGGGGATTTTGAATCTGACTTCGGGAACCGTTGGTATTTTTCGGGGTCGGAGCAACATTATCTACATGCCCGGATCTTTCGGATGCCGGGCGCCATTACCCGCGGCACGCCATGACTCGCATCCGGCGCGCCGCCCATTGTCCGGAAGGAACAACCATGCGTCATTTCCTGTATGCATCTGTTGCCGCCTGTACCCTTGCCTCGGTCCAGGCTGCCGATCCCGCCGCCCCCCCGCAACTGCCCAAGACTGCCACCGCCGTCTCGGTTGCCGCCCCGGACACCACCGCCATGGACGCCGTCCTGGCCAAGTTCCCGGCAGTGGCCGCCACCTATGGCGACAAGCAGACCCTCCCCAGTGCCGAAGTGGTGAAAGCCGTGCGTTCCTTTGTGGCGGCCCGGGCCCAGCAGATGGGCCGCGCCCCCACCGCCGCCGAAACGTTGATGCTGGCCCGGCAGATGACCGAATCCCTGGTCACCAAAAACCTGATCATGAAGCAGGTGGAGGCTGACGGCATCAAGAGCGACCTCGCCGAAGGCCAGAAAAAGCTGGACGAACTGGAAGCCCAAAACGGCAAGGAACAGATCGAAAAGGGGCTGCAGGCCCAGGGCATGACGCGGGATGAACTGCTCAAGGAACTGGCCTTCAGCATGGCCATTGACAAATGGGTCAGCACCAAGATCAAGCCGCAGGTCAAGGTCAGCGACGAAGCCGTCGCCAAGCTCTATCAGGAACGGATTGCCGACTTCCAGAAACCCGAGCAGGTGCGGGCGTCGCATATCCTGGTCAAGATTGACGCCGGCGCCGATGCCGCCGCCAAGGCCGCTGCCAAAGCCAAGGCCGAGGGCATCCTCAAGCAGATCCAGGGCGGTGCCGACTTTGCGGCCCTGGCCAAGGAGAAGAGCGACTGCCCGAGCAAGAAGGATGGCGGCGATCTGGGGGCCTTTGCCCGCGGTGCCATGGTGCCGGAGTTTGAGGAAGCCGCGTTCAAGTTGAAGGCCGGCGAGGTCAGCGGCGTGGTCGAGACCAAGTATGGCTACCACATCATCAAGACCGTGGAGCACACGCCGGCGGAAACGGCCTCGCTGGACAGCGTGAAGGACAAGATCCGGCCGGCACTGGAACAGCAGGAGATGCAAAGCCTCCTCAAGAGCACGATCACCAAGCTGCGCGAAGCGGCCAACATCAAGATTCTGCTGCCCGAGCCGCCGCCCCCGCCGGCTCCCGCCGCGAAGCCGGCCGCCGGACCGGCACTGACGCCCGCACCGGCCACCAAGTAACCGTCATCGGAGCTTCACTCATCACAGGCCGGGGAGAGGCCGCCGCGGAACCGAGGGGGCCGGCGGCACCTTTCTCCGGCCTGTTTTCCGAGATGAACCAGGAATAGTCCGCACCATGCCGCACGTCACGCCCAGCCGTTTGCTGCTCCCGGCCGCTCTTCTGGTGGCCGGCATCGTCGTCACTC
>Ga0265297_10010964_pt1 | contig 11227 bp, 10 predicted proteins | sample Munlanlwell13791_FD_192502 | JGI IMG/M metagenome (GOLD analysis project Ga0265297, IMG submission 192502) | Leachate microbial communities from a municipal landfill in Southern Ontario, Canada - Leachate well 137-91 | ecosystem: Engineered > Solid waste > Landfill > Unclassified | place...
ACAGGGCTGCCGCCTCAAGCGCTTTTAATTCACAGACAATGGAACGGGAAAGCAAGGCGGAAGTAAGCGAAAAATAAGGATTATGCACGGTTGCCCCGATTAATATAAACCTGCCTTCCTCCAAATCAGGCAGGAGCACGTCCTGTTGCGCTTTATTAAAACGGTGTATCTCATCGATAAAAAGAATGGTTTTCTTTTGGCCCTGGCTTGCTTTTAATTTAGCGGCAGCAATAACCTTTCTCAATTCTTCAACATTAGAGGTAGTGGCGTTTATAGCTACATAGCTTGCCTGGGTAATCTTGGCGATACACCAAGCCAAAGAAGTTTTTCCTGAACCGGGAGGACCGAAAAGAATGAGTGAATTTAAACGGTCAGCTTCAATAGCGCGGCGCAATAATTTTCCCTTGCCCAATATATGATCCTGGCCCAACAGTTCATCGAGGTTAGCCGGGCGCATGCGTACCGCTAAAGGAAGCTCCTTGGCATTATTTTGTGTTTTTTCTTCAAAAAGATCCATAGTATATCGGAAAGATTGGTGTGCCGCTTTCTGCAGTCTACACCCGGCTTTAAAGGGTCAGCCGGTGTGCCGCTCTGCGGCAAATAAAAAATCCCCGCAGAAGTGCCGTTGGATAGATAGTCTGAACCGTTTTGGTTTCAGGTGGGTGCCCTCCCCTTGGCGCCTAAGCGGCAAGAGAGTTTGGGCTCCCTGAAAAAAAGTGTTGGTTCAATAATTATCAAGATCTCCAACGTGCACCGCAGGGATATCTAAAAGAGCATATATCGTCTATAAAAAGTATAGCACATATCCAAGGTTAAAGTCAATCCCGGCTGCGTTTTTACCGTTTTTCTAACGCAATTTTATACTAAAACGTTCTCTTAATAAAGAACAGATGGAATTATGCAGCAGGCTTATTTCTTCTTCAGTAAGCGTTCGGTCATCTGCGCGATAAACACATGACACAGTAAGACCTTTATATCCTTCGGGAATCTGTTTGCCCTGGTAATAATCTACAACCTTCGCTGAACGCAATAGCGGCATCCCCTTGGTTGTTATTGCCGCCAATAAATCCTTGATAGATATGCCGCCTTCAACTACAAAACTTATATCCCTGGTTATTGCCGGGTACCTGGGAAGATCCGAAAATCTCTTGCTTAAGTTTATAAACGCGGACATTTTCCCTAAATCTATCTCGGCCAAGATAACCTGCTTGTTCTTTATATCAAAAGCGTCCAAAACTTTCTTATTTAAACTGAGCATGATGCCTGCTTCCTGCTGGTTGACAACAATACTGACCCCTCTTTCTCCTTGATTCTTAAAATCATAATCCTTGATCCCAAGCTTATTAAACAAACTTTCTAAAATACCTTTTAAATGCAAGATGGTAACCTCATCCTTGATTAATCCCTGCCTGGTTAAAAAAGAACTTACTCCGCATAAAGCTATACTTAAAGATAATGACTCCTGCGCGGAAGCGCGCACCGGCCGATCCGATAAGGCCGGGTGCTGCGCAACATCAGCCCCTCCTGAAAAAACGTCGGCTATCTCAAAGATATTGATATATTCCTGCTGCTGATCTAAATTATATGCCAGGCAACGGATAAGGCTAGGCAGAAGTGTGGGGCGCAAAACCTCCTGTTCTTTACTTAAAGGGTTAAGAATTTTAACCGGTTGTATATCCTGTTTAATCCCGGATTTTGCCAAGAGATCCCGGTCAACCAAACTATAGGTAATTGCCTCATGCAAGCCTAAACCAACCAACACATTTTTTATATGTGAAACAAGATCTCTTGTGCCGGAAATATTTGCATTTGGTTTTATCGCGGGCAGAGTTGGCGCAATCTCAGTATAGCCATAAATACGCGCAACCTCCTCCACTAAATCTATAGGTAAGTTTACATCCTGGCGAAAGCCAGGCACCGTTACTGCAAGCCTGTTTTTTGAACGCGTCTTTGAATCAAAACCCAAACCGTTTAAGATTTTCTTGATTTTGAGCGCCGGTATATTTGCCCCCAATATCCTATTCACATATTCCGGCTCTAAATTAATCAACACTCCGGATGGTTTAGTTGAAGCTGAACTCTTATATCCAGAAGGTTTTCCGGAAGCCAATTTACAAATCAACTCTTGAGCAGCCAGAGAAGCAATCCTGGCCGTTTCTAAATTAACCCCTCTTTCAAATCTGTATGCTGACTCGGATTGCAAACCCAGCTTTTGTCTGGCGCGACGGACAAGCACAGGATTAAATACCGCTGATTCAAGTAAAATGTTGCGCGTCTTAACCGTAACCTCCGTATCTTTACCCCCTATAATCCCGGCTATGGCCTGCGGCCTGTCTTTATCCGCGATAATTAAGATATCATTACCAAGAAGTCTTGGCTGGTTATCCAGGGTAACCATCTTCTCGCCCGTCTTAGCCCGGCGCACAACAATTTCTCTTCCTGCTAAAAGATCCAAGTCAAAAGCGTGCAATGGATGGCCCAGTTCAAATAAAATATAATTGGTGATATCAACGATGTTATTTACGCTGCGGCAGCCTAATAGTTCCAGCCTTTCTTTAATCCACAGCGGTGAAGGCCCAACCCTGACCTCGCAGATTGCCCTGGCGCTGTAAAATGGGCAGTCCTTCCTATCTGAAATAGATATTTTTACCGGTTTAAGCTCTCCTGCTTTTATTTTCGGCTCTTTGAAAGTTGGAGTTTTAAGCTTTTCGCCTGTAACAGCGCAGATTTCCCGGGCAACCCCTAAAATACTTAACCAGTCCGGGCGATTTGAGGTAATTTCTATTTCAAAAACAAAATCCCTGCCTGCCCGGCAGGCAGGCCCTCCTGCCTCTTCCAGGGAAACTACCTCCAGGCCGGCCATAGTCAGTTTTTCTGCCAGCTCCTTGGGCGAAATCTTAATATTTAAGAAATCTCTTAGCCAATTATAGGTTACTTTCATATTTTAAAATTGATTTAAAAACCTCAAATCATTCTCAAAGAATAGCCTGATGTCATTAATCCCGTATTTAAGCATGGCAATCCTTTCTATGCCCATGCCAAAAGCAAAACCGGTATATTTTTTGGGGTCGTAATTAACCTGCTTGAAAACATTAGGATGTATCATTCCCGCTCCTAATATTTCAAGCCATCCTTTTCTGCCGCAGGCAGAACAACCTTTTCCTTTGCAAATCAGACAAGAGATATCTACCTCTGCCGATGGTTCGGTAAAAGGAAAAAAATGCGGCCGGAAACGCATTTTAATATCACTGCTAAATACGCTTTTTAGGAAAAAACTCAATACCCCCTTTAAATCAGAAAACCTTACATTTTCATCAACCAAAAACCCCTCAATTTGATGGAACATAAAAAGGTGGCTGGCATCCACGGCATCCGGCCGGTAAACCCTGCCCGGGACAACAATAGCCAGCGGCGGTTTATGTTTTTTCATTGTGCGCACCTGCACGGGAGAAGTGTGGCTGCGTAAGAGAAGGCCGGGATAATTCTTAAGGTAGAAAGTATCGAATGCGTCGCGGGAAGGATGTTCCAGCGGGATATTTAACCCTGTAAAATTATTGTGCTCCGTTTCAACCTCAGGACCTTCAAGCACGCAAAAACCCATATGACTGAATATGGCGCAGATCTCATCAATAACCCGGGTAATCGGATGCGCGGTTCCCAACCCCGCGGCTATCCCGGGCATACCTATATCAATATCGGTATTGCCGGTTTGAAGGCTATTCCCGGCTAAGGATTTTTCTTTCTCGCAAATAAGATTCAACAGCCTGTTTTTTAAGGCATTGACATCTTTACCAAAAATTCCCCGCTGTTCCACGGCAAGGGAAGGGATTGAACCGGTCAACTCCGCGATCAAGCCTTTTCTCCCTAAATATTTGATGCGCAGTTCTTCTAGGGCCTGCGGGGATTCCACGTTTGATAAATCCGCTTCTATCTGTGCCTGAATAAGCTTAATATCCATATTAAAATTAAAGCTCCAAACAAAGAAATACTCAAGTTCCTTTTATCCAAATTCAATTTTTGGTTAACTATTCTGCCGTCTCCAAGCTTACGCAACGATTGCGCGTGGATATCTAAATCCCCTCCATGCTCGGAGCAGGCGCGATGGAATATTCCGGTCACCTCCACCTTGTCTCCCCGGGTTTTATAACTGCCCGTAAAATTTATTTCTTTCGCCAGGGCAGCGCTCATCCATATACCCAGCGCGTTATCCCCGTCATTTATATTGACCCAGGCAAACTCGCCGCGCAGCATTATATCCCCTATAGCTTCGCCGGTAAAGGTTACCGGTTTGCCGTCATGTTCTTTGGCGTTTCCGATCAGCTCGCTGCTGCTTAAGCTCTGGCAAAAAACATGAATTCTCGGATAAGCTGCTAATATAAGTAATAAAATTAGTAAAACTGATTTAAAATTAATCTTCATTTACCTTTAAGCGCGGCAATCAAAAAACCAAGAATCGTAAATACCGACATAAACTCTAAACGGCCGGTCCACATCTGTATTATATAGGTAACCTTCAGCGCTGCCGGCATGGCAATATTAGTAATCCCGCAGGATAAGCCGACATTAGCCGCCGCCGACGTAGATTCAAAAAGAGCATTTAAAAAAGGGTGTCCGTAAAACATACCGACTAAGGCACCCAGACCATATAAAATTATATAAGCTAAAGTAATAATAAAAGCGCTCCTTACCAATTTGTCTTCTAAGAAAACCTCTTTAATATGATGAAACTTCTCAATAACTAAGGCCCTCTCGGGCATGATGATTCTTTTTAAATCTTCTTTAAAAGCTTTAAAAATAACTCCTATGCGCAGCATTTTAATTGCTCCGGTGGTAGAGCATACTGCCCCGCCTAAAGCCATAGCCAGGGTTACCCCTACCAATGCAAGGTTATTCCAATCCGCAAGGAACTGTTGCGGATAAATAGTCTGAAAACCTGTTCCGGTATGCCCGGAGATAAGTTGATAGAAGCCTTTGCGGAAAAGAGTTACTGCTGAAGGATAGCTGCCCATTTGCACTAAACCTACGGCAACAATAGAAAAAGTAATGATAATGGTAATAAAAAGCGTGCTGGTTTCAATATTTCTAAATATTTCCTTACGATTACCCATCCACAAATGATAATGCAGTTTAAAATTAAACGCACCCAGGACCATGATAATTACGGTAATAATTTCATATACCAAGCTATGATAATAAAGTATGCTTTGTGACTGCGGACTAAAACCCCCTGTGTCGAATGCGGCCATAAATATACATACGCCATGGAAAAAAGAATTCAACGGCTTTATACCGTTAAATATCCCGGTTATACCTAAAGCGATAGTGCCTAGTACCAGATATACAAAGCTCACCAGCCAAATAAACCTGGAGGTATGCACTACATTCGGCAGAATCCTTTCGTCGCGCGCTTCGCCAACATACATTTTGAATGCCCCAGAGGAAAACCCGCGCACAAAAAAGGAAAGCGCGATTACCACAATCCCCTGGCCCCCGAGGAACATAATCAAATGGCGCCAAAGATTATGTGTATAGGACATATGGTCTAAATCTTGTACTAAAACAAGACCCGTGGTGGCAAATCCGGACATAGCGTCAAAACATGCGTCGAGAAAAGTTTTCCAATGCCCGCTTAAGTATAAAGGTATGGCCCCCAAGAACATGGCTACGATCCAGGAAAGACTGACAACGATCATACCTTGCATCCAATTTAGGTCCTTCTCAGTATGACAAATTTTAAGCAGAAGTAACCCTAAGAAAACAGATATTTCAATACTGATAAGAAAATCCAATGCGGGATTTAATTCTTTAAAACATAATCCTGCCAGAATCGGCACAGCCATCGTAAAAGCCAAACCCAGAATTATCTTGCCAAGGTAAAAACCAATAATCTTTAAATCTTCCAGGCGGGGTTTAAGAATCATAATTTAAAATAGATAGCCAGGCAGATCAATAAAGCTGCCAGCATGATAGAAAAGACGTATAGAAGTTCCGTAGCAATTCCGAAGAGAATATTTAGAGTAAGCTTAACTCTCATTTTTAAAACTTCCCGGCTAAAAGGCTTAATAGTTGCGGCTCATTGCCAACCAGGGTAAGGGCGATTACATCATCTCCTGTCTTAAGCACCGTATTACCCTTAGGGAGAATCACCTCTTCTCCGCGGACAATAGAAACCAAGACCGCGTCTTGTGGTAAAGTAATATCTTTTATTTCTTTATTAATTACGGGAGAATCACTGGGCAGATCTACTCGCACTATAGCCAGCTTGCCGCGCTTAAAACTCATTAAATTCACAAAATCGGAAAAGGAGACCTCCTCCTCAATTACCTTAGCAATAATCTTTGTAGAATCAACTGGTACGTCAACCCCCAGTTCATTAAATGTATGTTCATTATCGGGGTTGTTTACGCGGCCAACTGTGCGCTGTAGATTAAATTTCTCTTTAGCCAGCTGGCAAACAATCAAGTTATCTTCATCTTCTCCGGTAACCGCAGCCAAGACATCCGCGCGCTCGATCCCGGCCTCCTCCAGTATCTTAGGGTCGCATCCATCTCCATTAACTACCAGGGCGTCTAATTCTTTGGCGATCTCATCACAAACCAAACGGTCTCTGTCAACTATACTTACCGTATGCTTTCCCTGGCAGAGCCTCTTGGCTAAAAAATAACCTACTTTTCCTGCGCCGATAATTAAAATATACATTCTATTCCTCTCCCAGATGAAACCTCTCCCTGATCTCCTGGAGATTGGAAACTTTAAGTACGCCCATTAAGGTGTCTTTATTTTTCAAAACAGTCTTGGGCTCAGGAATAATAACCCCCTGCATTCTTCTAATAGCCACCACTATAAATTCCCCTGGAATATTTATATCCTGAATGGTTTTGCCGACTAAATTATCCTTAACCTCGATTTCAATAACTCCTAAATCCTTGGATTCAATCAGGTAGCTGGAAAACCTGCTTTCAATTATTTTATCTCTTAACATGGATGAAAAAAGCATTGTTCCGCTGATAATATCCAGGCCAAGGGCTGCGTAAATATGCGCCCGCTGTGGATCATAAACGCGCGCAAAGACTTTAGGCACACGGAATATTTTCTTGGCAACCTGGGCGCTGATTAAATTAGTGTTATCTCCGTTAGTTACCGCGCAAAAAGCATCTGCCTTCTCTATACCCACCTGTTTAAGAAGTGCGAGGTCAAAACCATTGCCTACCATAGTTAAACCATTAAAGGTAGCTCCCAGGCGGGAAAAAGATTCCTGTGATTTATCAATAATTACTACATCATGGCCTTCTCCGGACAGAAGCTTGGCCAACTCCGCTCCTACCCTTCCACAGCCAGCAATAATTACGTACATAGATAACCTCTTACCACAAATAGCCGGTCTTACTTTTTAATGAGCTCAACTATCTTTCTAAAAGCGTTATTATCCCTTACCGCTAAATCCGCCAAAATCTTGCGGTCCAGGTTAATTTTGGATTTCTTCAGGCCGCTCATAAATACGCTATAAGTAATCCCCTCCTGGCGGCAAGCCGCGTTGATACGCGCAATCCAAAGCCTGCGGAATTCACGTTTCTTGTTCCGGCGGTCACGATAGGCATATGTAAGCGCATGCATGAGCACCCTTTTTGCCTGCTGGTACTGCTTGCTGCGATCTCCCCAAAACCCTTTAGCCTGTTTTAAAACCTTCTTTTTTCTTTTACGAGTTGCTACACTGTGTTTAGCCTTTGCCATTTTTTCTCCTTACCCACAAGATTCACCGGCCATTCTTTTAAGTCCGGGTGTTAGCCCACAAGGGAGCTACAATTAAGATAAAACATTTTTTAACCATAAGGTAGCATGGATTTTATAAATCTTTCTTCCTTTTTCCCAGCAAGAGTCCTACGCTTCCTCAAATTTCTTATTTTACCGGTTTTCTTAGATGAAGCCAGATGGCTCTTGCCGCCGGGCGAATATTTAACTTTACCTTTCTTGGTAAGTTTAAAACGCTTAGCTACCCCTCTTTTTGTTTTTAACTTTGCCATTTTTTCTCCTTAAATTATTATATCTTATTTTGGCGCAATCACAAAGGACATAATTCTGCCTTCCAGTGACGGCGCCTTTTCCACTTGCCCATCGCCTTGAGTATCAATAATAAATTTATCTAGAACCTTCCTTCCCAGGTCTAAATGTTCCATCTGCCTGCCCCGGAAGAAAAGATTAACTTTAACTTTGTCCTTTTTCTTCAAGAAACTTACTACTTGTTTAACCTTGGTTTCAAAATCATGCTCGTCGATGTTCGGCTTAAGGCGGATCTCCTTCAGGCGGCCCTGTTTTTGATGTTTTTTGGCTTCACGTTCTTTTTTCTCAAGGTCATATTTGAATTTACTGAATTCAATAACCCGGCAAACCGGCGGAGTGGCAGCTGGAGCAACCTCCACTAAATCCAACTCTTGCTGGTTAGCAATCTCTAAAGCCCTCTGCACAGTCATTACCCCCAACTGGCTGCCATCGCTTCCGATGACTCTTACCTGCGGCGAGTTGATCCTCTCATTGATACGAATGAACTTTTTTATAGCAACCACCTCTCTTTCTATTTATACTGCTGAATCTGATTAATCAATTCCTCAATAAATTTATCCAACGCGACTGCGCCAAGGTCTCCACGACCCTTTTTACGCACACTTACCTGGGCCTGCTTTGCTTCCCGGTCCCCTAAAATCAAACAATAAGGAATCTTATTTAATTCCGCGTTGCGGATCTTTTTGTCCAGGGTATCATTACGAATATCTATATCTACTCGTATTTGGTTTCTTTCTAGCTCCTCTTTTACTTTTTGGGCGTAAAGCGCACCCTGCTCTTTAATCGGTATCAACAAAACCTGGGTAGGGCTTAGCCATAAAGGAAGCTCACCCTTGTAATGCTCAATCAAAGCGCCGATAAAGCGTTCTAGGCTCCCCAATAAAACCCGGTGCAGCATAATCGGTTGTTTTTCTTTGCCTTCAGCGTCAACATAAGTCAAAGCAAATCTTTTGGGCAAAGCAAAATCGCATTGGATAGTCGCACACTGCCAAGTTCTTTTAAGGGCATCTTTCAGCTTTATGTCAATCTTCGGGCCGTAAAATGCTCCGTCTCCCGCGTTAACATCATATTTTAAACCTTTTTCCTTCAATGCCGATTCCAGGGCATCAGTAGCCCTCTGCCAGTCTTCATCCGAGCCGATAGACTTTTCCGGCCGTGTGCTAAGCTCGATCCCTACCGAGTCAAATCCAAAAACTTTCATAGTATCAAAAACAAAATCAATAATCGCTTTGATTTCCTGGGGCAATTGCTCCGCTAAACAAAATACATGAGCATCATCCTGGGTAAATCCGCGTACCCGCAATAATCCGTGTAAAACACCGGCTTTTTCCCGGCGATAAACTGTACCAAGTTCAAATAGGCGTATGGGCAGATCCTTATAACTTCTGGTTTTTGATTTATAAATCAGAATATGCCCCGGGCAATTCATGGGTTTTAATACAAATTCTTTTTCGTCCACCTTCAGAGTATACATATTCTCTTTATAATAGTCCAAGTGGCCGGAGGTCTTCCAGAGCCCGGCCTCCATGATATGCGGGGTAATTACCATTTGATAGCCACGTTTTAAATGTTCTTTTTTTTCATAATCTTCAATGATAGTGCGCAACAGAGCCCCCTTGGGATGATAAAATACTAATCCCGCTCCTGCCTCCTCGTGATAAATATCAAAGAACCCTAAGCCGGGACCGAGCTTCCTGTGATCACGAAGTTTAACTTCCTCTAGATTTTTCAAATACTCATCTAATTCTTTTTGAGTATTAAAACAGGTGCCGTAAATCCTCTGTAGCATGGGATTAGTTTCAATCCCATGCCAATAAGCCCCGGCAACCGATAACAATTTGAAGAACTTGATTTCTCCGGTAGATTTCACATGCGGACCGCGGCAGAGATCTAAGAAATCTTTTCCGGTCTTATAAATAGAAACTGTTTCATTCGGCAGGTCTTTAATAAGCTCGACCTTATAATCTTCGTTTATTTTTTTAAATAAATCCACTGCTTCGGCCCTGTCTAATTCTTGACGCAGGAATGGTTCGTCTTTAGCGATAATTTTCTGCATCTGCTGTTCAATCTTAAGCAAATCCTCATTGCTAAACGGTTCATTTTTATCAAAATCATAGTAAAAACCGTCTTCAATCGAAGGACCGATGGCTAATTTTGTTTCCGGCCAGAGAATTTTGACCGCCTCGGCCATGACATGAGAACATGAATGCCGTAAAGTAGATAGATCCATTTTTGTAATTTCCTTGTTTAAGAATTAATTATTAAGGCACTAAGTTCGCTACGCCCCTTGTCGAGGCGTTTAACGCTCACTTTAGTGCCAATTAAGTTTTCCGACAAGGAAAACTTAATTGGGCCCAAGTGGACTTGAACCACTGACCTTTGCGATGTCAACGCAACGCTCTAACCAACTGAGCTATGAGCCCTACAATCCAGGTTTCTTTACAATCTCATAGCGAAATCCTCGCAGGGGATGAGCTATGAGCCCGAGCACAATAAGTCTTGGTCTAGCGAGGCTCTGACGCGTTCTCCGTCAGAGCCTTATGTACAGAATCTAATTGGGCAAGAAGGGAGTCGGACCCTTACGACCTTGCGGCCAACAGATTTTAAGTCTGTCGTGTATGCCATTCCACCACTTGCCCGTTACTAATTCTAGGCGACGAGCGGAATTGAACCGCTGAATAGTTGTTTTGCAGACAACTGCCTTACCACTTGGCTACGTCGCCAAAAACTATAAATATTTTTTTACTTCTTTAACGATATCCCCTGGATCTGCCAAACAACCCAATCCCACATTGCCGCAGGCAAGCCTGCCTTTACGCGGAGCGATAAATTTATAACCGTAAGATTTTAATTTCGCAATATTATTCTGAGTAATTTTATTATCATACATAATCTCGTTCATTGCCGGGGCAATTAAAACTTTTGCCTTGCTTGCGCAAACTGTGCAGGTTAAAAGGTCATCGCAAATACCTGCGGCAAACTTGGCAATTATATTAGCTGTTGCCGGGGCAATTAAAATTAACCCCGCTTCTTGTGCCAAAGATACATGTTCAATCTCCCAGGTATCAGGTTCATTAAAAATATTCGCCTGATAAACCCTGTTGCCGCTTAAACTGGAAAAAACAATCGGCTTGATCAACTCTTCTGCCTCTTTGGTCATGATTACCTT
>Ga0265297_10010965_pt1 | contig 11227 bp, 8 predicted proteins | sample Munlanlwell13791_FD_192502 | JGI IMG/M metagenome (GOLD analysis project Ga0265297, IMG submission 192502) | Leachate microbial communities from a municipal landfill in Southern Ontario, Canada - Leachate well 137-91 | ecosystem: Engineered > Solid waste > Landfill > Unclassified | place...
GGATCTTGGTGCAAAATTAAGTGACGCAGCAGTTTCTGCTGGAGCAAAAACATTCGATAAGGCAGTAGAGGGTGTACCATGGGTATTCAACACAGCTACTGGGCTGAACAATGCACGTAGTGTAGGAGAGATAGGTAAAGAAGTTTCTGGTTTTACTGAAGAGGGATTCAGGTTACGTGATATCATCAAGCTTATAAAAAAGGTTAAGAAGGTAAAGAAGTAACATGTCCACAACACTGGGCCGGGAACTGCTTAGAGAGGCCTTGCCGGAAAGCAAGAAGGCCTATGCTGATATGACCATGGATAAGTCCACGGTGCACCGCATGGCAACAGAAATGGCCCAGGAGGATCCAGATGGATATATAGACAATCTGCAAAAGCTCAACGATCTAGGGCGTACAGTTGTTACGGCATATGGCAGGGATGCGGCTATATCACTCAAAGATCTGCGGCCTGGTCCTGCGGTGGAGAAAGCCAGACGGGCGCTTCGTATACAGATAGCCCGCATAAATGCCGACGATTCCATTACAACCGAGCAGAAGAGCTCCAAATTGTTAAAGCTTGCCAGCGAGTTTACCGACAAGGTTAAAGACTTGGTTAAAAAAGATGCCACAGAGCATAAGTCGGCATTCGCCAATCAGATACTCAGTGGTTCCCGTGGCAATCCCACGCAGCTTATGCAGATACTCTTCGGCGATATGCTTATGGTTGACGCCATGGACCGACCTATACCATATATAGGCACCAGCCCTTATTCCGCCGGCGCGGATCCACTGGCCTACTGGGTAGGAGCAAGTTCTGCACGAAAGGGGTATGTTGCCACACAGTTCGCAACCGCTCAGTCAGGATACCTTGGCAACCAGATAACGAACATTACACATACGGCCAGGATCACAGAGGACGACTGCGGCACAAAGAATAGCGGCCTGCAGGTATCGGCAAGGGCCAACTCAAACATAGGTGCACTGCTGCTGAAGCCATATAAAGGGCATCCAGCAAACACGATTATAACACGCGGCATGCTGCAGGATTTTGATGACTCAGATAACATTGTTATCCGCAGTCCTGTAGGCTGTCTGGCAAAAGAGGGTGTTTGCAAGAAGTGCGCTGGCCTTGGCACCGATGGTAAGTTCCACGAAATAGGCGAGTACCAGGGGATAAACGCTGCAAAAACATTTGTAGAGCCGCTTACCCAAGCGTCGGTGGGATCCAAACATGCCGGCGGGGTAATAAGCAGCACTGAAGACGGCGACGAGGACGAACAGGCTTCAGGCTTCAGGGCAATAGAACAGTTCGTAACCACGCCAAGTACATTTATGGGCGCCGCAATACTGGCGCCAATCGATGGTACCGTAGAGCAGATACGTGAAGCGCCACAGGGTGGATCATATGTAACAATCGGCAAAAAGATGATTTATGTCCCACAGAAGAAAAAGCTTACCGTAACACAGGGGCAGAAGATTTACGCAGGAGATACGCTTAGTTCCGGCATGCCCAATCCTATGGAGCTAGTACGGTATAAGGGCATCGGCGCAGGCCGTAAATACTTTCTTGAAAAATACGGTGAAATACTTAAGGCCTCAGGTGCCGGCACCGACCGTCGCAACCTTGAAATGTTTACTCGGTCTATGATAAACAAAGTGCGCATAACAGATCCGAAGGGATATAATGGGCATATTATAGGTGATCTGGTTAATTACGACCAGATAGCAAGAGGCTGGCAGCCCAGGGAGAATTCCACAGCATTAAAACCAACTGATGCGCTGGGCAAGTACCTTGAACAACCCATATTGCATTACACTGTCGGCACCAAGATAACCCCAGAGGTTGTGGATACGCTGACAAAGAACAAAACAGAGGCGGTGCTTACCAATACAGCAGAGCCGCCCTTCCAGCCGGAATTCATACGCTCTCAGTATGCACTTAAAGAGGATGCCGACTGGATGGCAAGACTTAGCGGCGAGCGCCTGAAGGACTCCTTGTTCGATGCGGCTGCAGCAGGGTCTTCCGCCCCAGTAGACAGCGCTTCGGTATTCACCAGAATAGCGCTGGTGCCCTATAAATGAGCGGTTTGAATATTAAACTTAAGCACAGTAGATTCAAATAATAAGAAATAAATGTTCCACAATAAGGTTGTGAGGAACGACAAAAGGAGAACATGATGCTTTATAAGCGGTCAGAACAGGAACCCAGTTTCGAACGTCAATTTGGCACAATGGCCAACGCCATGGTAGATGAAAAGCTCCCAATGCTCAGCAAGTATATGCTGGGCTTTCAGGTTATAGACAAGAACCAGGAGGATACCGAGGGAGTCGGAGCGGGCATATATGATTTAAGTGGTATGTATATTTACGTGCCGTCATTCTTCCGAAAAGGCAGGATAAAGGCTGGCGAAATGATGTTCCTGCCCGAACGTAAGCAATTCCTGCCGGCAACAGAGCAGTGGTTGAGTGAACTCAGAGAGCAGCAGAACAAAGTTGCCGGTGACATTGTGCAGAAACCCAGGTTCATAGGCGGCGATGGCTCGGCTATGTCCACAAGATCTGGCGAACGGCAGGATCCTTTCAGCAAAACAGCAAAACAGATGCTGCACCTTGCAGAGCATGATACACAGGGCGACTTGCTGGACAGCGTATTGTCGCTGGGCAAAAAAGCTGCAGCCACAATAGTCGATACACTTATGGATGACACGCGCTTCTGCAATTCCATGATAAAATGGTATGGTGCAGAACGCTTGGGCGGATTCCTTAAAGAGGCTGCAAAGTTGGATGACGTACAGGAGGACACTTCAAAGGTCTTTGAGGTTGTCACGCCCTACTCCAAAGAAGCGGCACTGCTAGAAGGGCGCGAACTCAAGGCTATGTACCGCGACGGCTTCTATATACGAACCAACAAAAAGAAGTTCGCAGAGGTTATGCGCGACGAAGGCACACCCGAAACGTTCACAATACCCGGCGGTCTGGCCGAATACGATGTGTTAATGCCGGATGGAGAACTGCAGCGTGTTCTCATACTGGGCAAATGGTGCAACAGGGTATACGGTGTAAAGGCTGGAGCACTTGTCGATATGCCCATAGACACTGCATGTGTTAAAGTCCTGCAAGATGATAAAGATCTTGACGCAAAAATAGAGGCCATCGGAAAACAGATAGAGGCATCTGATGTATACCGCGATGAGAAGGCGGATAAGCCATTCGCATGTGAGTGTTCTCCCGCTCAGATAATTATAGATCCTAAAAAGAGAACATTTATAGAGCACAATATAAAGGGCGGTTATGGAGCCAGGGATGCTAACTGGACAGATGCCCCCCGCTTCTCCAACCACAACACATCAGCACACCTTACAGCTGTCCTGCGGGATGGCGCCACGTTGGCGGTTCTGGAGCAATCAGTGGTAATACCCACCGATGCCAGACTATTGGACGCGCATCCTAGGACAGAGCTGAAGACAGCCAAGATATCGGATGTACCCTATATTATAAACAAAACCAAACAGGCCGGCTTATCCATGTCAGTATGGACTGATGGGCCGTCGTATATTGTAAAAGGTGACATGGGCAGCACAAATGGCAATCTGCTTAACGCTGTTGAACACATGGTTACCAAGTATAATATAAATCCTGGTGAAGCAAAGGCCATATGCAAAGAAGCCTGCCAGCACCAGATTAAAGCTTTTGTTAAAAAAGCTGCCGACGCACAGTCCGAGGCATTGATAGCCGCCAACAAGGCTACGCTGCCATATATGGACCTTACAAGCCAGGCACCGACTATAACCAATGAAAAACCTACTGAAAAAGACTATGGTATGGAAGACACTCAGACGATAGTCAACAATGCTGTAGGGGCTGGCGTGAAGGAAGTCTTCGATGTATCGGTTCTTAAACTTCTGGCCAGTACCAACCGGCCGTTTGAAGAGGTTGAAGAATACGTAAAAGTCAATATGAAGACCTTGGACAGCCTTTGCAGACTGCAGTTCTTGCTCTATTGGAAAATGGCTGAGTTCGAGGAGCGTTATGGTGCAAGCAAAATGTCGGAATTAGAGGAAACGCTTATAAACTCAATCGATACCATAAGTGACCTTACGCTGTTCCTTAGATCCAGGTCGGTTATGACCTCTACAATAAATGAGCGTACCGACGGGAACATTCTTGACGAAGGAGCCTGATAGTGGTTTCGCTGGATACAGACTCAGTAGCATATAGAGCCCTGCAGGATGCCGAGGGAGCACCCAAAGCATATGCCGGACAATCTATAGCTGCGCCTAATCCGGCATGGCGTTGGCATACTGTAATGCGTGAGGTTGACGCTATTACCAACAAGCGGAATATAGCCCAGAGCAAGGACATATACATAGCGTTGGTTCGAAGGTACCAGTTAAGTTTCCGTAATAGGCATGCACGCCCCTGGGTGCAGGAGAAGTGGTCCCACATAACAGAGTTGCTGGACATAGGCACCGATACGACTGACAGCTCGTTGAAGCATCCGCTTGAAGCATGCATACTCAGGGGTGACTCAATGGCAAGGATACGCAACACACTCCTGCCGGGTATAGACGATGCATGGTTTACATTGTACAAGAAAATATTCTTCGACGTGGACGAACACAAGCACCTTATATACTGGGTGCAGAAATATGTGTTCGATCCGTATATAGGCCTGAAGTCCACCAGAGGGCTATGGGCCAGGGTTGCAGCATACTATGGCGGTAAGGACTCTTTCTGCTCAGAGGTGCTGGGCATGTCGGATACACTGGCGGCCGAAAAGCTGGTGCGGAACATATTTAACGGAGAGCGCATGAAGCAGTTGCTCAGGTACTCTGCCGATGAGCGCGACTCCAGGTACACACTGAGTGTTGAGGCCCTGAACACTGACGCTGAACGCAGGTTTGCTCCAAAAGAGGAAAAGCAGGCAGGCTTAGGGGCAGATGATCTGTTCGGCGTGGTGGAGCGGAATATAATGATGGTAGGTAAGCTGCATAAACTGCAGAGCCAGCCGCTGGGGAACAACATAAGTGCCGTGGAGTATTGCCCATCGGCAGAGTTCCAGGACGGATATCTTAAATCTAAAGGTTTATTAATGAGCGATAGAACAGTCGAAGCAACAAGGGAGACTACAAATGGCTGACGTGGAAAGAATAGATAGGGCAACGGAAGACCAACTTATTGCCACCGTAAAAATGGCGGCCGAAAACACTGCAACAGGTGATGCCCCTTCAGACGCAGTGGTAAAAGCCATGCAGAGTACGGGCATCAACCAGAAGTTCGCCAAAGCGATATGCGACGCGTACAACAAGAACAAAACACTTGCGGTATTTGCCACACAGGATCCGAATGAGCGATCCGAGCCATTCGATATAGTGGACTCCGGTGCCGTAGATCTGAAGCTCAAGATGGCATCCTACGATATAGTGGACGGAGCAGAGGATCTTCCAGACGATCTGCCGGCATACTCCGAACCAGTTGTAAAAGAAGCCGCACCAATAAAGAGCCGCTACGTAGCCGATATGGAAGAGCTCAAAGTAACTCCTGCTATCGACAATATAAAAAAGAAATGGGCGGCATTCAACGCCGGGTGGCACGACATAGTTCGCGGCTGGGAACATAAAAAAGAGCAACTGGTGCAGAAAGCGGCATCGATTGCCCGCAGCCCCATAGGTGTTTCCAATGATGTTTATGAGAACATAGCCGACTCGGTTGCAGGCGGCCCTGAGTTCCTTGCAGACCTTGCCAAGGTTGCAAAGATAAAATGTGATTACGAGAGACAGTCGAGTGCCCTGCAGCTGGACCACCAGATGGTCAAACTTGCAGCCGAATGGGACGTCACAGATAAACTTCATTCTGCAGGTACTGTATTGAAGCAGCTCTTTACCGAATGTTCCAATAACATAACAGTGCTGGAGAAACAGGCCGCAGGTCTGGGGGCACTACCTTTGACATTCGCCACCGGAGGAATAACTGGTGCCACCAGGGCACTATCCAGCCTGGCCGATGATGTTATGGGTGCCAAGCAGATGTCCGATGCCGCCGGACTTGAGAGTCCAGGCAAAACATTGTCGGTGCCCTTCCTCAGGACCAATGCAGATCTGGACAGGTTGATGAACTTGTCGGATATAGGCGCAGACCCCAAACTCAAGTTCTACTCACCCTCGGATCTGGCCGATTCATACATGTCGGTGGTAAAGCAGTTCCCGCAACTGGAGAAATCCAGAAACCTTGAAATGCTCAAGGCGTCGATACACAAATACCTAGCCCAGAACGGCCGGCTGGATCTTGCTGATATCGGCGCCATATCCAAGGGCATTACGGAACTTAATAAAAACATGGCTGCAGATATGTCTGCCACGCAGGTGCCGGATACCAGAGGCGAGCTGCCGGCAATACCAACCCCCAGCCTATTGTCCTCAGAGGGCATGTCTCCTGTGATGCAGGCGCTTGATTCTTTTATGAAACAGAAGAAGGATGAAAAAGACGAGAAGCCGGAAACAGGAAAAAACACCAACTATGATGTGGCGGGGCAGAATAGCAGGGCATCCAAACAGTTGGCTGAAAAGGACCAAAAAAAGATAGAGAACAAACCAGAGCAGAAAGCCCTGCCGGATAAAGGCGTCACGCCTGCCATAGGTTCTGGAATCAGGATAAGCGAAGATGAGGCAGATAAGGCCATGGCGGATGCACGGCAGGAAAAGAAGGAAGAGGCAAAATGATACACAAGGTAATATTTCCGGAATCATATAACTTCGGCATGGAGCAGGTAGCTCTTATAGACACGTTCTCCAAAGGGCTGCACAAAGAGGCAATGCATAAACGTGCGGCTATGTTTGACGACATACTGCCGACATTCGAACGCAAGCCCAAACACGCCTACCTGCATGTAATAACAATGGGTGCTTTTGAGAAGTATGGGCCTAACCTTAATGGGGATGCCTATAACGGTGCCGAGATGAAAGTGAACTTCGAAAGTCCCTGCAAGCAGGCCAGCAGAAGGTTGGCCGGTGGGCTTGAGGAGTTCCACGATAAAACATATATGGAGAACGGTGCGGTATACAAAGAGCACAAGAACAAATATGAATCGGGCAAGAAGACAGGCTACCTGGTAAAAGCAGCATACAACAAACGTATGAGCCGGGGCGAGTTGCTTATCGGTGTTAACGAAGACGACTGGCGCCCGGAACTTGAAAAGAAGGCCAATGGCAAAGAGATATATCTGAGCATGGCCGCGGATGTACCTTATGACGTCTGCTCTGTATGCGGTCATGAGTCAAGGGACCGCGACGATTACTGCGACCATGCCAAGTACAACATGTTGGGCATTACCAAGCAGGGCACCGTTATCTGCGTCTATAATGACCAGCCTATGTTCCACGATATATCCGGAGTATTCACACCTGCGGATAAGATAGCGTTCGCATTACGCAAAGTAGCATCTGGCAAAGGTGCAGTGCCATCTGCCATACTTGCGGAGCAGCTGGGAATGATACCCAGGAAACTGACCAAGCGTGCGGCGTATATCAAAAAGTTGGCCGAGATAGAGAAGAGCATACCTATGGAACTCAAGTCGGTAACAACAGAGCGCCAGGGTACCAAGGATATCTGTGATAAACTTATGTCCAAGGTGGACGGCAGCCAGCCGATGGATGTACTGTCGGCGGCAAAGAGCGAGGGCATCATGCTACCGCCGGAAGCTTTTTTTAGCCTTATGCTGGGTGAAGAGGAAGGCAAGGCCTGCAGCGACAAGGCAAGGGAGAGTCTACCAGGGACATTTGAAAGGGTTGCAGCAGACCCAGAGACACTGGACGCCTTTGCACAGGACGGCACTTACAATATAGACTGCATGGTGCCAAGCGGACTTAAGGGGATAATGCAGGAGTTTAAACAGGAGCTGGGCGTAGATAAACCATCGGAAGAGGTTTCGGTTATAATCGCCAGTTCGAAGCCCATAAAGATAATGAGCTCCAAAGAAGCATCTGCAGGCGATGCGCTGGCAATGGAGTATGCGAAGTACGTTGCATCGACAATAGATGGACTGGAAGATACCCCTACAGGCAAATTTGCAATACTGCGAATGAATACTATGCTATAATTATAGCAAGAGCCTGTGACCATATATTGGTCGTTCGGATTCAGGTGGATCCGAAGCGCTTTATAAGCGCGTCACTAAAACCTATGTGAAAGGACAATGGCAAATGGCTACATTGAGACAGAAGAGCGAAGATCTGAAGTCACTGCTTAAACAGGCTGGACTTCTCAAAGCGGCAGAAGAAACAATTACCGAGATCAAAGATCCTGCTGCAGGACAGACAACAGACGTCGGCAACACTGCCGTAGGAGAAGGACTGGGTGCATCAGGCCTCAGCTCTGAAAAGGATAACACCACAACCGCACCGGCACCGCAGGATGTTTCTCCTGTAAAGCCGTTGGAAATAGATGAACCCGTAACAGGCATCGCAGTTGAAAAAGCTGCTTCACTGCTTAAGGGCATCAAACAGAAGTATGCACAGGCGAAAGCAGTAAAACCTGCAGCGCCCGTCGCAAAGAAAGCTTCGCCGGACGCCAGTGTATGCAGCAGACTCGAAAAGGCTGCTTCGCTCATTAACGCCAAGCGTGCGGCACAGCCCGTGCAGAAACAGGCTGCAGCCACATCAGCTCAACCGGAACAGTTGTCTGCCAGAATTCTCCAGCAGAAACTTGCATCGGCAAAAGATGAAGCGGGCACCAGAGACGCCTTCTCATATTTTAAAAAGCTTGCCGGCACCGAAGTGTTCAGTCATTTCCTTGTGCAGGCCGGGCTTAAGAAACGCGCAGCTGATGAACAGGCGCTTATCGAACAGGGCGCAGCACCCGAAGAAGCGGCTGCGGCTCTCGATGAAGTAGTTGCAGATCCCGAAGTACAGGCTGCCACCGAACAGGAAATAGCCGCGGATGCTGTAGACAATATGGCCGATGCGGAAGGCAAAGCAGATGAGCTTCTTGCAGCTGGACAGGCATTGGGCCTCAGTGAAGAAGACATCGCGGCAATTCCTGCGGAAGATCTTTCCAGCGCACAGCAGATTGTAGAAGAAGCTGCCGCACAGGGTATTCCTCCGGAAGCAGTCATTGAAGCTGTAATGGCTGATATGCAGGAGCAGGGACAGGGCGAAGAAGTTTCGCCTGAAGACGAAGCAGCTGCCCAGCAGATTCTTGATGCTGCTGCCGCAGAAGGCATGTCGGAAGAAGATGTGCTGGCGGCCGCCGCGGAACTCGCAGGCCAGGGCCAGGAGCCTTCGGTAACAGCGTAATGGTATAATACTGGGGCTGCTAGTCGGCCCCATAACAAATTTATTGACGAGAAGTCAGAGGGTGTGATGCACATAGACGATAACGACTATGAAGCCCTGGTCAAAATGGCCGAATATGGTTTAAACACCATGAAGGCATCTGTGGTCAGAACAGACCTTGTGAAGAAAGCGGCAATTGAGCTGGCTGATGTTGGACTTCTTAGAAGGGATGAGTCCAGCAACATGGAGAGGATCTTAGCCAACAGCCCGGAAGCAGCTTTTACCAGTCTGTCGGTGGTAGTGGGTAAACTCAAAGAGGCACGCCTCTCTACGGTTAAAAACACTGCGCCAGTCGAAACAGCCCAAACCCCTGTGTTCGGCTCACTGATCTTGAAGAAAGCCGAGTTGACATCTGATGGGCTGGACGAGCCTACCAGGAAGATGCTCAGGGTTTGGGGACATGAAATCTAGTTCGAAATAACAACATAAGGAAGTACAAACATGTCATACACTGTAGGCAATATGTATGATCACACCTACGCCATAGCGCACGGGCCGCAGGATACACGCGACCGTCTCGACTATACGGCGGAGGTTGATGCCGATGCAACCATTTACAGAGGCGGTATCTGCAGTCTCAACTCCAGCGGCAAGTTTGTCGCAGGATGCGGAGCAGGAACCACCACAAACTACGTTATTCCCATGATCGCAACAGGATCTACGGAATATCCGGATACCAAACAGCCCACGTACAGTGGCTTCGTCGGTAAGCTTAACGCTTTGGTCGTTACGGCCGGCATGGAAATCGAAACAACCGAATATGTGTCTACCAGCACCTACCACATCGGCGACGCCGTTGTCCCTGGCGCTACCACAAACGCGGCGAAGATCGATATCTCTACGGAAGCCGTTTACGCTAACACCAAACCAATCCTCGGGTTCATAAGCATGACCCCCACAGCTGGCAAGGCATACAATGTCAACGCCATCCGTTTCTGGACATGCTTCTTCCCGGCAGCGAGGGCATAAGCTATGGATATAAGCAGACTCACATCAACTCAGGCGGCGGCTTCAATGGAACTCCACTCGAAGCTCGTGTCGGAAAACGAAAGCATGGTAAAATCCGCTGCGCTTGGCGTAACGGAATACCTTCGTGAACGTATCAAAGAAGACGGTTTCGCCCGTAAGGTTATGGGTGGAGCAGTGGATATAGCGGACGGCGACCTCGACCGTGCGGTAGACCATGACATGCCGATCAAGATCCGTGAGAAGGAAGCGAACAGTGCCGGAGCAGTTTCGGTCCCGTTCAATACTGGCTTCACAGGTGCTTCGATCGACGCGCCCAGATACGAAGTCAGGTTCCACAGGGTCATGACTCCGTTCTACGAAATGGATACTGCCCGTCTCAAGACGTACCGCAGCGTCGATATTCGTGAAATGTTCCACGATCTCCTGCTTAAGGACATCATGGAAACAGAGGATACCGCTCTAATAGCTGCAGCTGACTCTTGCGTAGGTACTATCAATACCTATGCCACAGATATCGCGGCTTGCCAGTACGTAGAGTGCGGACCGATCTCACGTGACGCTCTCTTCCATTTCAGAAAAGGGTTGCCTTCGAGCAACAGGCATCTCGAACCCGGTACTTACCTTATAAACAACGTGTTTGTATGGGATATCGGTGTATTCGATCACGATGCCATGGGCGGAACAATGGCGGAAGACATACTTATCAACGGTATCTCCATGGCCAAATGGCAGGGCGTACCGCTGGTAATCACGAACAAAACCTCGCTGGTTCCTGATCAGACGATCTACGGTTTTGCTCCTGACAGGTTCCTCGGCGACTTCTTCGTAAACGAAAACGTTACGATGATCTCCGAGCTCCGCGACAACATGAGGCTCCGTTTCGGTGCCCATGAGCTTATCGGTATGCAGATAGGCAACCGTGCTGCGATCGTAAAAGGCAGCTTC
>Ga0265297_10010966_pt1 | contig 11227 bp, 9 predicted proteins | sample Munlanlwell13791_FD_192502 | JGI IMG/M metagenome (GOLD analysis project Ga0265297, IMG submission 192502) | Leachate microbial communities from a municipal landfill in Southern Ontario, Canada - Leachate well 137-91 | ecosystem: Engineered > Solid waste > Landfill > Unclassified | place...
ATTGTCGCCGTTTAATCTAATGAGCGTATGTTTTCCTTCCCTGATATTTTATGGCGCAAGGTTTTATATAAGTATTTTTGCGGTAATTTTTTTAATTACAGCGTTTTTTAATTTTAGAACAGAACCAAAATTACGCCCGATTTTCTTGTTACTTTTCCTGTCAGTTTTTTTAGCTTTGGGCGCATATAATCCTTTTTATGTATTCTTTTTAAAGCTAATAAAATTTTATAGTTTTAGAAATCCTTCCAAGCTGTTGTTCTTTGGCCTTTTTGCCGCGTCAGTTTTATCCGGTTATGGCTTTACAAAATTTTTTACCGATAAAAAAGCTGATCTCGCTAAAAAATCATTAAAGGTATTTTCCTTAATTCTCTGCGTGATGTTAATTGTCCTCGCTATAGCCAGATTAGCCATTATCTTTCTGAAAGATGCAATTATCAGGGCGGGGGAGTGGTACGTGATGCACTTTGTTGCCGGCAAGCAATACCATCGCTATGAAGTGGAGAAATATTTAGAGCGGGTAAAAGCTTTTTATGAGCAACTTAGGCAGAATTTTTCCCTGGAAAATATCTTTACTGTTTCTTCGATTATCCTTTGTCTGGTGGCGTTATTATTTTGCGTGCGCATATTAAGAAAGGGCAAGTTAAAGCCTTTCCATAAGGCCGTATTTATGGGGATGATTTTTGCCGATTTATTTATTTTCAGTTTTTACGGCACAGGCTTTCGGGGAAATATCAAACCTTTTGAAAGCTTAAAACCCACGCATAATAAAATTCTAACTTTGCTAAAATCAGATAAGGAAATCTTTAGAGTATTACCTTTTGATTTAACCAGCGCTGATATGCCTTGGTGGCTTAGGCCGAATACGAATATACTTGTAGGCATAGAGAGTATAGCAGCATATACTCCTTTGGTGCAAAATGAATATAAGGGCGCGCTTTCTTCCCTGGAAGCGGTGGACGACTCTTTGGGTATACTTTCTCCGAAGGATGAGGCTTTGACGGATAAATATCAATTGCTGCAGCTGCTGAATGTTAAATATGTTGTTACTTCCCGGAAAATAAATTTTAATTTTGCGCAAGAGCTTATCCTCGAAGATAAAGTTTTTCTTTACCGGTTGAAAAATTGTTTCCCACGGGTATTTTTTACTGAATACATAAACGAAGAAACAAGGCCGTCTCCAGCCGGCATCAAAGTTGTAGAACGCAGGGATGGTTTTTTAAAATTAAAAATATCGACAAATAAGGCTGGATTTATAGTTTTTTCCGAAATCTATTATCCCGGATGGCGGGCATACGCAGACGGCGTAAGTAAAAAAATTATAAAAGTAAAAGGCTTGGTGCAAGCTGTACCCGTAGATAAAGGCAGCCGGATAATAGTTTTTCAATATAAGCCTGATTTTTTAGGCAATAAATGAAGCGAGCCATCAATTAGGAACTTTTGATAAAATTGCTCATCATATAGCGGCAGATTACACTCATTTTAAAACTTTCGGTTTTCGCCTCAACCACTATTGACTGGAGTTGGAACACCAGGCGCAAAAGCAGATAGTTCTATTTTTATTTACTACTTAAGAAATAAAGGGTAAAATATCAATTATGAAAAAAATACTTGTAACCGGCTCCAGCGGGCTTATCGGCTCAGAAGCAGTGCGCTTTTTTTCCCGAAAAGGCTTTAAGGTAATAGGGGTAGACAACGATATGCGAAAGGTTTTTTTTGGCAAAAATGCAAGCACTCTTTGGAATCGAAATTTACTTATAAAAGAATTTCCTGACTTTCTCCATTTCGATGCAGACATAAGGAACAAGGAAAAAATTGAAAGTATTTTTAAAGAACACAAGTTTGACCTTATTATTCATGCTGCAGCGCAGCCATCGCATGACTGGGCGGCGCAAGACCCGGAAACAGACTTTACCGTTAACGCTAACGGTACTCTTATTTTACTGGAGGCTTTCAGGAAATATTGCAAGGAAGCCGTATTCATTTTTACTTCCACTAATAAGGTTTACGGTGACAGTCCAAACAGGTTGCCTCTTATAGAAACTGATACAAGGTATGATTTGCCCCAAGAGCATCGGTTTTATAATGGTATAGATGAGTCGATGAGCGTTGACAATTCTTTGCATAGCCTCTTTGGCGTATCCAAATTGGCTGCAGATATATTAGTTCAGGAATATGGCAAATATTTTGGTTTAAAGACCGCTTCATTTAGAGGAGGCTGTCTTACCGGGCCATATCATTCGGGCACGCGTTTACATGGCTTTTTGGCATATCTTGTAAGATGTATTTTTACGGGAGAAACGTATATTATAAATGGCTATAAAGGCAAACAGGTAAGAGATAATATCCATTCTTATGACCTTATAAACGCATTTTATTGTTTTTACAAAAATCCTAAATTGGGCGAAGCTTATAATATCGGCGGCTCACGCCATTCCAATATCTCAATAATTGAAGCCGTTAAAAAAATAGAACGCATTACGGAAAAAAAACTTAAAAGCCAATATTCAGAGGCCAGCAGAATAGGCGACCATATCTGGTATATTTCAGATGTTTCCAAATTTAAAAAACATTATCCGGACTGGAATTTTACTTATGACATAGATAAGACTCTAGAAGAAATGTGTCAACAAATAGGTAGCAGAGTTGAAGTATAAAAATATTCTTATAACCGGCGGCTGCGGTTTTATCGGAAGCAATCTCGCGGTATATCTTAAAAAGAAATACCCCGGTTCTTTTATTGCAGTCCTGGATAATTTAAAACGGAGAGGTTCGGAGCTAAACATAAAAAGATTAACGCAGCAAAACATTGCCTTCTTGCACGGAGATATCCGTGATAAAGAAGACCTCGCCTTACAAGATAAAATCGACCTTATTATTGAATGTTCTGCCGAGCCTTCGGTAATTTCCGCAGCCTTTGATAATCCCCAATATATAATTAACACAAATCTTTTGGGGATGGTTAATTGCCTGGAGCTGGCAAGGGCGAAGAAGGCCGATTTTATTTTCTTATCAACCAGCAGGGTGTATCCCTACGATAAGATAAACAGCTTAAAAATCAAAGAGGATAAGACCAGGTTTCTATGGAAAGCTGGGCAAACAATACCAGGCTGGTCTCCTAAAGGTATAGATACTGATTTTACACTGGAAGGCCCAAAGAGCTTATATGGTGCAACAAAACTTTCCTGTGAACTGCTGCTGACAGAATATATTTACAATTATGGCATAAAAGGCCTCATAAACAGATGCGGCGTAGTTGCAGGACCTTGGCAGTTCGGCAAAATAGACCAAGGCGTATTTAGCCTTTGGATGCAGCACCATTATTGTAAAAAACCTTTAAGTTATATCGGCTGGGGCGCAGAAGGCAAACAAACAAGGGATCTTTTGCATATTGATGATTTGTGTGAACTGATAGATATTCAGATAAATACATTAAATAAGAATGGCAATGGGCAAATATATAATGTCGGAGGCGGTAATGATATTTCTCTTTCCCTGCAGGAAGCGACCTTCCTTTGCCAAAAAATTTCAGGTAATAAAATAGATATTATTCGCCAAAAAGAAACCCGGCCATTCGACGTCGCCGTATATATAACCGATAATAAAAAAGTAACCTCAAGGTACGGCTGGCAGCCAAAGAAAAGCAAGGAAAATATTTTGGAAGATATATACATTTGGCTTAAAAGCCAAGATAGCTCTAAATAATTTTTATCTATCATTTATGCTAAAGGCAAGATTAAAGGAAACCCTGTTAATTATCTGGATGCTGGCAGTTTTATTTTTTTATAGTAAGCTGTTTATAATTCCAAAAATTGCTACTTTCCTGCACAAATAAAATTAAAGTGAAACTTACGATAATTATACCTGCCCATAACGAAGAAGAGTCCTTGCCGTTTACCTTAGAAAATTTAGAAAAGAAACTGCAACTGGAGCATAAAGTCATAATAGTAAATGACCATTCTCGCGATAATACCTCAAAGGTAGTAGAGGATTTTTCCAAAAAATATCCAAATATAACAGTAGTTGCCAATGACGGCGAACCGGGGTTTGCTAATGCCATAAAAAAAGGATTCTCTCAAGTGCAAGAAGGTTTAGCCCTGCTGATGATGGCTGATAATTGCGACGATCCCGAAACAATTGGCCCTATGTATGACAAGATAAACCAAGGTTATGATATTGTTTGTGGTTCACGATACATGAAAGGAGGCAAGCGTGAAGGCAGGCCCATACAAGGATTTTTTTCCAAAAGCGTAGGGTTAATTTTATGCCATTTAATAAAGATACCTACTCACGATTCAAGCAATGCATTTAAGATGTATCGGAAAGAAGTCCTTGATAGCATAGTTATTGAAGAAGCAGGCTTTGCATCATCATTGGAAATAACTGTGAAGGCTTTTATTAAAGGGTTTAAAATAACCGAAGTGCCGACTAAATGGCGGAAAAGAGAAGCTGGTAAGTCTAAATTTCAAATAAACAGCGTAGCCAGGAATTATATCTATTGGTTTTTCTGGACACTATTTCATGCGTGCCTAAAGAGAAAGAATGCTTAAATCCAACGAAAAAAAATTATTTTGGTTAGTCTTGTTATCTCTTATCGCCATAAGGTTGATTAATATCACTATGCCTATTCTGGAAGGCACGGCCATGCGCCAAGTTCAGACTGCTATGATAGCAAGAAATTTTTATAGAGACGGGTTCAATATACTATATCCCAGGGTAGATTTTTTCGGCAATAGTGCGGGATATCTTGTTTTAGAATTCCCGCTTTTTAATGTCTTGGCTGCCCTAGGGTATAAAACTTTAGGCGGAGTTCACGAATGGGTTGGGAGATTATTGAGTATTCTGTTTTTTTCCGGAGCTGCATCTTTCTTGTATGGCATAACAAAAAGATTGTTTAGCATAAAGACGGCAATATGGGCGTTATTTATTTTTGGAATTTTACCTTTATCTGTTATTTTCAGCAGAACATTTATGCCCGACTTTGAAATGCTCTTTTTCTCCCTGGGGGCGCTTTATTTTTTTCTAATTTTTTATCTTAAAGGCAAATATATGCCATATTGGCTTTCTGCAATCTTTTTATCTTTGGCTTTATTGATTAAACCACATTCATTTTATATATTCTTTCCTTTAGCCTATTTATTATGGAAAAAACAAAACATAAAATTCGCAATCGATTATAAAAATTGGTTATATCTTATAATTGCACTATTGCCAGCCTTTTTTTGGTATCTTCATGGCCAAGCCGTTCATAGTAAATTCACCCTAGAACAAGCTTTTAATTATGAGATAACAAATTGGTTTAATCCCAAAGAATTTTTTAATATGGATTTATATAAAGATTTATTTCAAATTTATGCCGGAATACTTTTAACGCCAATAGGCTTAACTTTATTCATTGCCGGATTGTTTATTAAAACCAAAGATAACGGAAAACTGATATGGGCATGGCTTGCAGGAAGTATTGTTTATTTATTGGCATTCATAACGCATATAAATGACCCTTATTATAATTTGAATATGCTTCCCATTGTTTCTATATTTATCGCTAGAGCCATAGTTTTTATCGAAGAAACTTCTTCGTCTGATAAAATTTTTAAATCTCGATGGGCAAAGGCATTTTTGGCTATAGTAATCTTAACTATCTGGCTAAGGTATGCTTTGTATGCTTACGTGGTTCCCCAGGGCTATAGGTATATTCCCGAAGCCGGCGCAAGAATTAAGCAGATTACCGGAAAAGATGATTTAGTTATCGCCAGCGCAGCTTCCGGGCCTCAAGCGCTTTATTTTTGCGATAGAAAAGGATGGGGCTTACGTATACACAAGTTAGATAAAAAAAATGTCGAGAAATCAATCAATTGCCTTGAGGATTTACGCAAAAAAGGCGCGAAATTTTTTATAAGTACGGTTATGAGCGATTTTGAAAAAAATACATCCTTTAGCGAGCATATGTTTAAGAACTACAAATTGATAGAACGCAAGCCGAAAAAATTCATAATTTTTTCCTTATCTAAATAACTCTCCAGTTTAACTAAACGGCGCTAATTACGCCGGAGCAAAAAAATGAATACCTTATTATTGGCCATATTGCTTTTAATAAGCGCCGGTTCCGCAACGCGAATTTTTAAGATTTTCAGGGTAAACTTTGCAGATTTTACTGAAAAATTAACTTTCGCTGTTGCCTTAGGGCTTGGCCTTATTGCTTATATTATTTTCATGCTCGGGATATTGGGTTTTTTCTATAAGCCGGTTTTCATATGGATGATGGTTATTTTAGCCTTATTCGGCAGCAAAGAGATTATAGAAATTATAAGGCATATATTTTCTTGCCTAACCCGCGTCAAACTGAAATGGTTCACCGTTCTGTTGCTATTTTTTATATGCGTAGTTACGCTCTTTACCTATATTGGAGCACTGGCTCCGCCAATAGGCCATGATAGCTTATCCTATCGCTTAGCTCAGGTAAGAATTTTTTCCGAGCAGCATAAACTTTCCTATCTGCCGCATACCAGAGAATCTTTATGGCCTTACCTCATAGAAATGCTTTATGTTTTGGGCCTGACTGTAAAATCCGATATTTTGGCTAAACTGATAGCTTGGTCTTTCGGTTTAATTTCCGCATTATTACTTTATGTTTTTGGGAAAGAATATTCTTCAAGGGAGGGAGGATTGTTCGCGGCAGCTATTTTTTTACTTACCCCGGCCATTTTCACTCAAATGACTTGTGTTTATGTAGACATAGCTCTTGCAATGTATAGTTTTATTTCATTAATCAGCATCTTAAAATATTTTAAAACCAACGATATTAAATGGGCAATATTAGCAGGTATATTTTGCGGATTTATTTTAAGCATAAAATATATTGGCGTTATTGCTTTATCCGCTTTATTGATAGTGTATGGCTATAACTTTATCAATAAAAAAGGCTTTAAAAAAGAAATCTTTAAAGGGTTTTCCATTTTCATTTTATTTACTATAATTTTTTCTTTTGCCTGGTATCTTAGGGCATATCTGATAAAAGGAAATCCTTTCTACCCATTTTTTTCGGATTTTTTTGCAAATAATGGCTGGCAGATGACTTTAGAATCTAAAATAGCGAAAAATTTCTCTTTGCAGAACCTGATTTTGTTGCCTTGGAATATCACAATGTTTCCTTCCAAAATTGGCGGAGAAAATTTCGGAGCAGTCTATTTATTATTTTTGCCGTTTCTATTTTTTGACAAGATAAATAAAGATAAATTTAACTCCTTAAGGGTTTTTGCCGTTAGCTATACTGTAATATGGTTTTTTGTTGACCAGTTTGTCAGCCGGTTTTTATTTGCCGTTTTGCTGGCGTTATCTATGCTTATCGGCAATATTTTAGCGGATTTCTTTCTTCAGCGGAGAAGTTATTTCAAAAATTTTGTAAAAATTATTTTTGTAGCCGTTTGCTTATTTAATATCGGCCTGGCTGGTTATCACAATTTTGATAAAGTTAAAGTAAGCCTTGGGCTTGAATCGCGAGAGGCATACCTATCAAGAGTAGAGAGGACATATGTAATAGCTGAATATATCAATAAATATACGCCGAAAGGCGCGACAATACTGATGGTAAACGAAATCAGAAGTTATTATATTAAAAGGCCTTATATCCATTTGTATAATCTGATTAAATCAGGGCAACTGGCCTCTTTATCTTTAACAAAAAGCGAATTGTCTCGGATGATAGATACCTACGGCATAGATTATATCCTTTATCAGGAGCAACCTCCCTACCCTTGGCTTTCTTATCTTGCCGATTACCGCAAGCCCTTAATGACGCATTCTTTCATTGATAAAGAAGGCGAGAGTTATATTTACCACCTCTATTCCTGCAAAATAGCTGACTAGTAATGACTATTACTGAATGTTTAAGATAATTATTGACAGCCTTATCCTTTCTGCTATGATAATTTATCCTTGAAAAATAAGCCATTATTGCCTGCAATAACAGGTAAAATAATAGAGTTTAACAGATAAATTATGGAAATAAAACCTAACGAAGTCTATACTACCGAAGAAGCTCAGAAACTCTTAAAAATAAGCCCTTCTACTACTATGCGTCTCATAAAAAAAGGTATAATCCGCACCGCTAAGATAGGCAAACAATACAGAATTATGGGTAAAGAGCTATTACGTCTGCTTTCCCCGGAATTAGAAGATGAAGTCGGCAAAGCCTATAATAAAGGCCGCCAGTGGTTGCACGAAGGTATTGATTAAATATTAAACACAAATGGCCACGAATTAAAGACGGATATCCACAAATAAATTCGTGGTAATTCGTGTTTAAAAAAGGAGAATAAACATGAAAGATATTTTTAAGGATAAAGTAGTCCTCATCACCGGCGGAACAGGCTCTTTTGGCAGAAAATTTGTGGAAACTGTAATAAATAATTACCAGCCCAAAAAACTGATTATTTTCAGCCGCGACGAAATGAAGCAATATGAAATGCGCGGGCAATTTAAGCATGAAAATATCCGCTTTTTTTTAGGCGATGTCCGGGATCCGGACAGGATGCGAAGAGCGTTTCAGGGCGTGGATATAATAATACATGCCGCAGCCTTAAAAATAGTCCCTACTGCCGAGTATAATCCTTTTGAAGTAGTTAAAACAAATATAATCGGAGCCGAAAATGTCATTAATGTTGCTATCGATAATAATGTAAAAAAAGTCATTGCTTTAAGCACGGATAAAGCCGCCAACCCCATCAATCTTTACGGCGCAACCAAGCTTTGCGCAGAAAAAATGTTTATTGCTGCCAATAATTATTCTCCTCATGGAACAATGTTTAGCGTTGTGCGTTACGGTAATGTTTTTGGTTCACGCGGCAGCGTAGTTCCGTTTTTCAAAGAATGCACGAAAACAGGGATTATACCCATAACCGATTCAAGAATGACAAGATTTTGGATAACGCTTAAAAAGGGAGTAAATTTCGTCATAAATTGTTTAGACGAAATGCAGGGCGGAGAAATATTTATTCCTAAATTACCCAGTATTAAAATTTTAGATTTAGCCAAAGCGCTTGCCCCGAAATGTAAATTGAAAATTGTCGGCATACGGCCAGGAGAAAAATTACACGAAACACTCGTTCCTAACGACGATGCCCGCTATACCATAGAGTGCGAAGATAAATTTATTACCCGCCCTGATGTTATTTTTTCAATGCCGCGCAGGGCTTCTTTGAAATATTTGCCTGAAACTTTTTCCGGTTATAGGAGCGATAATAATACGAATTGGCTTTCCATGAGCGATTTAAAAAAATTGGCCAAAGAAGAAAATTATTAATATGAAATTAATCCCTTACGGCAGGCAACTCATTGATAAAAAAGATATCAGTGAAGTGGCAAAAGTTTTAGCTTCGGACTGGATTACGCAAGGCCCGAAAGTAAAGGAATTTGAACAGATTCTTTGCAATTATACCGGCGCGAAATATGCAGTGGCAGTTTCTTCGGGTACTGCAGCGTTGCATATCGCAGCTCTTGCTGCGGGAATAAAGCCGCAAGATGAAGTTATAACTTCCCCCGTAACTTTTGTCGCTTCGGCTAATTGCATTTTATATTGCGGAGCTACACCGGTATTTGCCGACATAGAGGCCGGCACTGTAAACATTAATCCCATAGAAATAGAAAAAAAAATCAGCGAAAACACAAAAGCAATCATTCCTGTCCATTTTGCAGGTTTGCCCTGCGATATGGAAAAAATTAATCGAATAGCCAAAAAAAATAATCTAATTGTAATTGAAGATGCTTGCCACGCCTTAGGTGCTCAATATCAATGCGGCAGCAGGTGGTTTAACGTTGGGGGTTGCAAACATTCTGATATGACGGTTTTTAGTTTTCATCCTTTAAAACACATCACCACCGGAGAAGGCGGAGCCATAACCACAAATAATATTAAATTGTATGAAAAATTATTAGCGCTAAGGTCGCACGGTATTTATAAAAATCAAGATATGACTGTAAAGCACGGCTTGTGGTATTATGAAATGCGCGAACTTGGGTTTAATTATAGAATAACTGATTTTCAATGCGCCCTGGGAATATCGCAGATGAAGAAATTGGATACTTTTATTAAAAGAAGGCGCCAAATCGCAGATATTTACCATAAAGCTTTTGAGGGCATTGATTGTGTTGAAATTCCAGGCGCCAGCGCCACAAAAAGGCATTCCTACCACATATATTTACTTAAGGTAAACTTCAGAAAAATAAAATTTAGCAGAAAGAAATTTATGGAAGCATTAAAAAATCTAGACGTTCAAACGCAGGTGCATTATATACCGATTTACCGCCAACCGTATTATAGCAACCGCTATAATCTGCGTTTGCAAGATTTTAGAGAAAGCGAAAGTTATTATGGGCGGGCAATTTCTATTCCCATATACCCGGCAATGAAAAATATTGAAGTTGCGGCCGTAATAAAAAATATTAAAAAACTTATCCCATCTTAAAAATGGTAGCAGGCATAATACAAGCAAGGATAGGCTCAACCCGCCTGCCCGGGAAAGTCATGATGCACATAGAGCAAAAGCCTATGTTGTTTCACGTGATTGACCGGGTTAAGCGATGCGGGTTGCTGGATTCCATAATAATTGCCACCACAACAAATGAGGAAGATGCCGCAATCATAGATTTAGCAAAAAATGAAAAAGTTGGTTATTTCAAAGGGCCTCAGGAAGATGTTTTGGCAAGGTTTTATTTGGCAGCAAAAGAATGTAAAGCTGATGTTATTGTAAGAATAACCGCAGATTGCCCTTTGCTTGACCCATTTCGTATAGATAGCGTGATAGCCAGGCTGCAGGAAGAGGATTGTGATTACATAAATCCTGACAGGAATTTTTCATTATTGCCCCGCGGCATAAGGGCAGAAGCGTTTACTTTCAGGGCTTTGGAAAAAACTTATCAACAGGCTGATAAAAAATCTGACCGCGAACACGTAACCACTTTTATGCAGAAAAATAAACAACTTTTTAAATATGGATGGCTGGAAGGTAAAAGTGCTTACCAAAAGCCAGAACTTAGATTTGTCGTCGACGAATATGCAGATTTATGTTTTATCAAAGAAATTTATAGCAGGCTTTATAAAGCTGGAAGTATCGTGAGCCTCGATGAGGTATTCGGGTTATTAGAAAAAGAACCGAGCTTAGTTGGTATTAATAAACATATTCTGCAAAAAGAGGTTTAAAAATGGATAAAAAAATTAAATTCACGGCTAAAA
>Ga0265297_10010967_pt1 | contig 11226 bp, 11 predicted proteins | sample Munlanlwell13791_FD_192502 | JGI IMG/M metagenome (GOLD analysis project Ga0265297, IMG submission 192502) | Leachate microbial communities from a municipal landfill in Southern Ontario, Canada - Leachate well 137-91 | ecosystem: Engineered > Solid waste > Landfill > Unclassified | place...
CAAAAGCCACGTCATTTTTCGATTATGTCCTTAATTCTTAAAACGCCCAGTTGCTCGCCCTCCACAAATCCCTCCAGGGCCATTTCCGCCAAGCGCCCCTCTCTCAGCCAGTCGAAAAACCAGTCCTTGATAAAGCCGGCGTTCTCTTCTTCCGCCCCGAAGCCGCAGCTCAAAAGCCAGGCCCGGTTGAATTCTTCCTGGGAGCCGATGGTCGGAGCAATGATAATGGGAAGACCGAGAGCGGAATAGAAAGAAAGCTCGCTGGGCTTGGTCCACAGAACGTCTGTTTTCCTTAAGGCGGAATTGAAGCTGTCAAAATATTTATCGAATGTTTCCTCGAAAAGAATCTCCACCATTTTTTTGGAAGGACTGATTCTCAATTTTTCTATTTCTTTTTCAAAATATTCCTTGATTTTCTTTTTGGTTCCGGCCACCAAAATAACTTTCACCTCCTTATTGGAAATATTGTCTCTCAATTGCTTCAGAATGTTCACCCCCATTTCTTTCTGCGCTCCCGCTCCGCCCACGGCAAACATGATGGTCAGAGGATGGTCTGATTTGGAAGGAAACTCTCCCAGTTTTTCTTTGAGCATTTCCCCGTATCTTTTCTGATAAACTCCCCAGGGGTCCAGATTGATGATTCTGTGCTTCAAATCGTCTTTCACTTTTTCCAGTCTTTTTCCTATGATTTCCATGGGCAGAGGATATCCGGTCAAGAAAATGTTTTCTTTTTTGATGCCGTAAAGCCTCAGCCTGTCCACCACCCTTTTGTTGGGAGCAAAGTATTTTATCCTGCTTTGCCTCGGCCTCAAAGGCGCCCAGCTTCTGGAAACGTCGGCGTCGCAGACCACGCAGTAAATGTCGCCGGGATATTTGAAATGCTCGGCCATGAAAGCGGGCGTGTAAAAAGTGGAAATCAAAGGCCTCTTTTCCTTGCCGGACAGTTTTTTAATGAGATGCTCTCCCCAACCCCTTTTAAAAAGAGGGTAAGTCCTTTTCTGGGTGAAGTTTGAACGAGACAAATCCCTTTTGGGATAGAATTCCGTTATCCTCTGGGTGGCGTCGAAAAGAGAAAAAACGAAGTTGCCTATAAAGGGAGCTTTCTTGAACCTGGAAACGAATTCATAGAACCGGCGCGAGGCCTCCCAAACGTTCTTGTCGCCCTTGGGTATGCCCTCGTAATCATTGGCATTGACAACCTTGCCCCGGACAGCCAAATCCTTCAAAGCGGCCGCTGTTCTTTGATGGCCGTACCCCATGTTTATTGACACAACCCAGGCTTTCTTGCTCATATGCCATAATTATACCCCATTAAAGGAAAAAATCCAATTCCCCTTCTTTCTTTTTTGAAAAGAGAAGGAACAACAAGGGAAGATAAACGAGGAAGAACAAAACCAGAGGCGTTTCTATTCTGGAAAAAGGAAGAACCGAACAGAAGTCTATTACCAGGATAAGATAAGAGAGGAAGAGAGAGCAAAGCATGGCCAGAAGCCAGGAAAGAAACGGAGAAACAAAACCCAATAAAGGAAAAAGCAGGCCAAGAATCATGATAGCGGGCAGGACGGGAAAGACCAGAACGCTGGACAGCAGAGAAACCAGAGAAAAATATCCGAAACTGAAAGACAGAACGGGCAGGACCAAAACCTGAGCCGAGAGAGTCATGGCCAAAACTTCTCTCAGAGCCTTAAGCTCGATAAAAGGTCTGAGCCAGTAATTGAAAACCGGGCCGAGCAGAATGATTCCCAGGGTGGCGAAAAAAGAAAGCTGGAATCCCAAGTCATATCTCAAAACCAGGGGGTTGAACAAAAGAATCATGAACCCGGCGACAATCAAAGTTTTTAAATTGGAAACGTTCCTTCCCAGAATCTGAGCCAGAAAAACGAGGCTGACCATGAACCCGGCCCGAACAGCCGAAGCCGGCATGCCCACGAAAAACACGTAGAAAAGTATGAAAAAAACGGAGGCGAGCAAGGCCTGGTTTCTCCAGAGGCCGAGAAGCAAAAAGAGCTCGAAAATGATTCCGGCGAAAAGAACTATATGGGCTCCGGAAATGGCAATGGCGTGGTTCAAACCGCTTAAACTGAGCTTTTCCTTCAATTCGTCCCCCATCTTAAGGGTATTTCCCAAAATGGTGGCTTCGAGAATCGCTTCTTTTTCCAGAGATAAATTCTTCTCAATCCCTGAAATCATTTTCTTTTTGAAGGAATAAACGAAAGAAATGATTTTGTTTCCCTGATTTTTCTCCAGAACCTTTATTTTTGGAAAAGACACGTAGCCAACAATGCCGTCTTTCAGAAGAAACCCTTCGTAATCGAAATCTTCAATCATGCCCGGCTTTCTTAATTTTCCTTTGATTTCCAGCTTATCCCCGTAATCATACGAGGGGAAAACAGGAGCGGAAACGAGAATTTTTTCGTTTTCCAAAACCGAAACCGTCATTTTCTGCTTGTCGTAATCCATTTGCGGCTCTTTGCAGACAATTCCGGTCAAGACAATTGAAGTGTTGTCTTCAAGCAAGCTCAATTCATTGTTCTTCAACTCAAAATAGCGGAACTGGAAATATGAAACGGCCAGGCCGAAAACAATCAGGGCCAGGCCACAAAAAACAATCTGTTTGTTTTTATTATTCCAAACGCCGATTAATCCCAAACCTAAAATAAGAAAAACAAAGCCGGAAAAATCGAAAAACGAGGCGAAAAGAATGCCGGCCATGAAAACCAAAAGAATTTTTTCCATTTATCTCTTTTTAACAAAACTTTTAATCGCCAGCATTCCGAACAAAAATCCTCCGATGTGGGAGGAATAAGCCACCATGTCGGCGAGACCCAGGGAAAATATCTGAATAATGAACCAGACCATAAGGAAAACGAAGGCGGAAATCGAAACCGTGGTCCAGAAAAAAATCAAGGGGACGACGGCCCGGATTTTGTTCCCGGGAAAAAGAACTAGATAAGCGCCCATGATGCCGGCAATGGCTCCGGAAGCGCCGATGAGAAGGGCGCTTTTGTCTTCGGTCAGGGCATAGGCCAGAACCGCCGCCGTGCCGCAGAGGAAATAGAAAAATAAAAATCTTAAGCTCCCCATTCTGGATTCCAGGTTTTCTCCGAAAACCCAGAGAAACCAGACATTGCCCAAAAGATGGACAAGGCCCTGGTGCAAAAACATGGAAGTGAAAATCGTGTAAAGCCGGCCATTGAAAAGATTATCAAAAGAAAAAGCAAAGGTCTTGAAAAAAAACTCCGGGTCGGAAAAAGAAAGGAAGAAAAAGAAAACGTTGAAAACCACCAGGGCAATGGTCATGACCGGCATCCTTCCTTTTCTTCGGCTTTCGTCGTACAAAGGAAACATATTATCTTAACTTGCAAATCTCGAACAAAGACGAAATCTTTTTTATCGCTTCCTTGATTTCTTCTTCGGGAAAAGGCTTTGTTCCTTCCAAATTAGAATCGAGGGTTCCTTTTTCTCCATGAAAGCTCTGGAGAAAATATCTTTTGGCCGGACCAATGGCTTTGGCCATTTCAATAATGTCCTCTTTTTCATGAAGGCCGGGAACGATTGTCGTCCTGAATTCGTAATCGATTCCCGAATTCTTTATTAATTCAATGCTTTTCTTGATTCTCTCAATGTCAACCTTTACTCCGGCCGCTCGGCTGTACTTTTCCTCGCTCAAAGGAGCTTTGATGTCCATGGCAATGTAATCAACCAGGTTCTCGTCAACCAGTTCCTTCAATTTCTCGGGAAGATAGCCGTTGGTGTCAACCTTGGCCAGAAATCCCGCTTCTTTTATTCTCTTAAGAAAATCCTTCAATTCCGGATTCAAAGTCGGTTCTCCTCCGCAGACCACGCAAGCGTCCAGCATCCCTTTTCTTTCTTTAAGAAAGGAAAAAAAATCCTCAATCATTATTTGAGGATGCTTTTTTATCTCCTCTTCCAAAACCAGCTCTTTGGAATAGCAGAATGGGCAGCTGAAATTGCATCGGGTCAAGAACACCGTGCAAGCGATTTTGCCCGGGTAGTCAATAAGCGTGACTTTTTGAAGTCCACCGATAGTCATTAATTCTTTTCAGCTTTAACCAAGAACGGCTTAATGCTAAATTCTTTTCTTTCTTTGAATTCCTGCTGCTTGCCCTCGTTCCACTGGGAAACCGGCCTGAGATATCCCACTACCCTGGAATAGACTTCGCAAGGCTGCTCAATCGTGCACTTGGGGCAGGTGAAATGCTTGCCGGAAATATATCCGTGAGTGGGGCAAACGGAAAAAGTAGGAGTTAAGGTGATGTAGGGAAGATGATTTTTCTCAAAAACCTTTTTTATAAGATTCTTCACCGTTTCCATGTCCGAGATCTCTTCGCCCAAAAACAAATGCTCAACCGTTCCTCCGGTATATTTGCACTGCAAATCGTCCTGCAGCTTCATCGTTTCAAAAATATCATCCGTGTAATTCACCGGCAGCTGGGTGGAGTTGGTGTAATAAGGGACCTTTTTGGTTCCGGCGGTGATGATGTCGGGATAGAGCTTCCTGTCTTTCTGGGCCAGACGGTAAGTGGTTGATTCGGCCGGCGTTGCCTCCAGATTATAAATATTGCCGGTGTCTTTCTGGTAATGAATCAGTTTTTCTCTCATGAAATCCATGATTTCCATGGCAAACTGCCTGCCCTTTTTGGTTCCTACATCTTCTCCCAGGAAATTGAGAAGGGCTTCGTTCATTCCCAGAATGCCGATGGTTGAAAAATGGTTGGCGAAATAGTGGCCCTTGGCTTTTTTAACTCCGGCCAGATAATAGCGGGAGTAGGGATAAAGACCCTTGGAAGTGAAGTCCTCAATGGTTTTCCTCTTTATCTCCAGGCTTTCTTTGGCTATATCCATTATTGACGCCAGTCTTTCCAGAAACTCTTTTTTGGTCTTGGACAGATAGCCTATTCTGGGAAGATTGATTGTGACCACGCCGATGCTTCCGGTCAAGGCGCCGGAACCGAACAATCCTCCTCCTCCCCTGTTGGCCAGCTCGTTCAAATCAAGCCTCAAGCGGCAGCACATTGACCTGACGTCTTCCGGCTTCATTTCCGAATTAAGATAATTGGCGAAATAGTTTATGCCGTATTTGGCCGATGCCTCGAACAGCCCGTCAAAAGCCGGCTCGTCCCAGGGAAAATCCGGCGTTATGTTGATTGTCGGGATGGGAAAAGAAAACGGTCTTCCGCTTCTGTCTCCTTTGAGCATGGCTGCGTAAAAAGCCCTGACCAGCATCTTCATTTCTTCCTGGAATTCTCCGTAAGTTTCTTTCTGAGGAACTCCTCCGATGAGCACGGGCTGACTGGCGAAAACAGACGAGGGCTTTAAATCAAAAGTGACATTGGTAAAAGGGCATTGGAATCCGACCCTGGTCGGCACAGCCATATTGTAAAGAAATTCCTGCATCGCTTGCTCCACCTGGGCGTAGCTTAAATTGTCATAGCGGATGAAAGGAGCGATGAGCGTATCGAAATTGGAAAAAGAAACCGCACCGGCTGCTTCTCCCTGAAGAGTGTACATGAAATTGACCACCTGACCCAGAGCAGACCTCAAGTGCTTGGGAGGAAACGATTCGGTCTTTCCGTGGACCCCGCCGAATCCCCGCGAAATCAAATCATACAAATCCCATCCCACGCAATAACAGGCCAGCGTGTCCAGATTGTGCAGATGAAAGTCCCCGGATTCGTTGGCTTCTCTCACTTCCTTGGGATAAATTTTATTCAGCCAGTATTTTTTTACGATGTATGAAACTCCGTAGTGGTTCATTCCCTGCAAAGAAAAGGTCATGTTGGAATTTTCCTGAACTTCCCAGTCCAGTTTGTCCAAATAATCGTCGACTCTGTCCACGGCCTCCTCGCTTGTGGTCTGCGCTTCCCTTATCCTCCTCCTTTGCTCCCTGTAAAGAATGAAAGCTTTGGCCGCTTCCACCTCTCCTTCCAAAATCAAGACCTCTTCCACTATGTCCTGGATTTGTTCAACCTGGGGAATCTCGTCTTTCTTGAATCTTCTGTTCAAAATCTTGACGATTTTGTCGGAAATTCTTTTCGTTTTCTTTCCGTTGCCCTGTTTGGTGGCGGTGATAGCCTTAAAAACGGCGTTGGTGATTTTTTCTTGGTCAAAATCAACGATGTCGCCATTTCTTTTTTCGATTTTGAGGATTTTATTCTCCATACAACAATTTTAAACCCCAAAAAAAATACTGTCAACTTTGACAAATTTTTTGAAAGATTGTATTACTGTCCTTTATTGAGGCTGGTGGCGATTATGGTCAGCCTAATCTCGTCTTTGGCCAGGTTTTTGTCAAAAGAAGCGCCGAAAATGACCTTGGCCGAGGGAGAAGTCCTCTTTTTTATGGCTTCGGCTATCTTTTTGACCTCGGACAAGTAAAAATTGTTGCTTCCCGAGGCTATATTGAACAAAATACTGCCCAGCTTGTCCAAAGGAAAGTCGGTTAAGGGCGAAAAAAGAGCCATGTCCAGGGCTTTGGCTATCCTGTCCTGTCCCTTGGCCCGGCCGATTCCGAAAAAAGCCGAACCGCCGCTCTTTAAGACCTCTTTGACGTCGGCAAAGTCGAGATTGAGGATTCCGGGATTGGAAATGACGTTGGAAATGGTCTCCACCGCCTCTTTCAAGAGCTCGTCGCACTTCTTGAAAGCGAACTCAACCGAAGATTTGGGGGGAATCAGGGTCATCAGCTTGTCATTGGGTATGACCACCAGGGTGTTAATCGCCTTTTCTATCTCTTCCAAACTGTTCTGCGCTATTTTTTTTCTTTTCTTTCCCTCGAAAGAGAAAGGCAGGGTGACAATGCCGATGGTGAGCACGCCCAGTTTCTTGGCCAGGCCAGCGATGACGGGCATTGCTCCGGAACCGGTGCCTCCGCCCAGACCAGCGGTCAGAAAAACAATGTCAGCCGTCTTTAAGGCGTTTTCCAATTCTTCAGCGCTTTCCTCGGCCGACAATCTTCCCACCTCGGGTTTCATTCCCGCACCCAGCCCCTGGGTAGTCTTTTCTCCGATTCTTATCTTTGTGTCGGCTTTTTTCTTGTTCAGGTCCTGGATGTCCGTGTTAACGCTGACCAGCTCCACGTTTTTTATATCCGCTTCGAACAAACGGGAGACGGTATTGCCTCCCGCGCCGCCGACGCCGATAACTTTGATTTTTGTTTTCATTTTTAGGGAATAAAATTGGAGAAGAACCTCCTGATTTTTTTTCTGAAGCCTTCTTCTTCAACCGATTCTCCGGCCATCTCGTCTTCGGAATCGTCCATCACCAGTCCGCAGACCGTGGAAAGAGAAGAATCTTTCTCCAGGCCCGTGAAGCCCTTGGGCCAGCCGATTCTGCAAGGAAGGTTGAATTCTTTCTTGGCCAGCTCAACGATTCCCGGCAGCTTGGCTCCGCCGCCGGTTAAAACGATTCCTCCGGGCAGCAGTTCCTGGCGGGAAACTTTCTTGATTTCTTTGTTTATGAGGTCGAATATCTCGCAGACTCTGGCGTCAACCACCCTCTTCAGTTCTTTCTCCAGAAAAACCATTGTATCTTTATTCTCCTTGGCTTTCTTCAACTCTTTCTTCTTTGTCGGCTTGTCTCCTTCCGTCACCCCTATCTCCACCCTCTCTTTCTCTTCTTCGGTGAAAGGAGAAATGTCCATTTCTATCTTTTTCCCGCTGCCTTTGATTGCGGCGCAGGAGCCGTAGTCTTTTTTGATTCTTTCCGCTATTTCTATTTCCGTCTTGAAGCGGATGGCTATGTCATTCGTTATGTTTGAAGAGCCAACCGGAAAAACAGCCAGATTCAAAAGCTTTCCTTCCTCATAAATGGCCACGCTGGAAGAACCGGCGCCTATATCAACCAAGGCCACGCCCAGTTCTTTCTGGGGCGAGGTTAAAACAGCCCGGACAGCGGCCAGGGGCGAAGGAATTATGTTCTTATCCTCTATCTCTATTCCGGCCTGGCCCAAAGCGTCGCCGACGCTTTCAATGTCGGCGCTGAAAGCCGAAAGAAGAAAAGCTTCCAGCTCCAATCTTTTTCCCTTAAGGCCGAGAGGGTCTTTGATTTCTTTTTCCCCGTCCAGAATCCATTCTTTGGGGAACTCGGTCATAATTTCCCTGTTGGTTGACTGGAGGTTGATGGTTTTGGCTTCCTGAAAAATCCTTTCTATGTCTTCCTGGGAAACTTTCTGGTCGGCCCTGGCCACGGAAATCAAGCCGCGGGTGTTTATCAATTCCAGTTTGTTGCCGTTAATGTTGGCGAAGACCTCGCGGGAGCGGGGAATTTTTCTTCCCTGCGCCCTGGACAGCAGCTCCTTGATTTTTTTGCCAACTTCCTGAATGTTCTTAATCCTTCCTTTCTGGATTCCCAGAGAATCTATTTTATCAAAAAACAAAACATCGACAATCTTCCCGGTTTCCGCGTCTTTCCTTACGGTCAATAATTTTATCGTATCCGTGCCAATGTCTATACCGGTGACAATTTGTGTTTTGGCCATATTTTTACATTACCAGGGAAAGATATTCTTCCTGCTTTTGAAACATTTTTATCTCTTCTTTCTTAGTCTTGTGGTCCAAGCCGGACAAATGAAGAATCCCATGAATCAAGACTCTTGCCAATTCCTCTTTAAAAGAAATCTTGTTTTTCTTGGCATTCTTCTCCACTTCCTTGGGACAAATCACTATCTGGGGCAGAACGTCATTGATTGAGCCGAAAGACAAAACATCCGTGGGCTGGTTCTTCTTTCGGTGCTGCTTGTTCAGGGATTTAATCTCTTTTGTGCCAACCAGGGCGATGCCGATGTTCTTTTTAATCTTTTCTTTTTTTAAGATTTTCAAAGCGGTTGACTTCAAGAATTTCTTGTCTATTCTCTTGAAATCTTCAGCCAAATCAACAATTTCAACCATTTGGTATATTTTACTAAATATGCGGGATTAAATCAAGTGAAAGCTATTTGGCGCAGCGAAACCCGAGGTATGTTTGCGTATCGGTGGGCGAAAAGTCCAACCTCAACCCAAATACGCCGGCAGTGGCATTACTGCTCCAGTAGTCGCCGCGCGACAAGGCTCGGGTCGTTGCTTCAGAAGAATTGTAGTAAATTCTGCCGGCTCCGGCAGAACCGTTCAGGGTCGTGCTCTTGGGTGCAACGTTTTCCCGCCCCAAAGTATTGCCGTAATTAGTCATGGCAGTAAATTCTTGGTAGCCATAAGCCCCTTGGTAAACCACTTGTGGCTGCGACCCTGCGCCCGTGATGACAAAGTCCACCCATTCCCAGACATTGCCCGCAAGATGCCAGATTGTCTGGCCATTACTCAAAGTCAGCTGGGCCTTGGTATCGGTAATGCCCGTGTCAGGGTCTGTTCCGTCATACGAACCGGCGTCGGTAACGCCCACGTTTCCCCTTTTAAGGATGCCTGAGGCGTAATTGGAAGATACTGACTCAATGTCCCTGGCCAATGCCATCCATTCGGCATTGTTAATCAAATGCGCTCCAATGGATTTGCAGGCAGTGGCAGCGTCAATCTGTGAGATTGAAACCCAGATGGTTCCTCCGGTCATGGAAGTGGGAACTCCTCCCACGTTCCTGGCTTCGTACTTCATCACGCAGAAGCCCAGGCCCGTGTCAATCCAGTCAGTGGGACAGTCAGTCCTGGTCATCTTGATCTGGACAGAATCAGGAGAAAGGGAAACAGCTCCTTTGCCCTCCAGCTTGGCGTAAAGGTCAAAGGTGGTTCCGTTGGATTTGTACATATAGCACCACTCCTTGTTTCCTGAAAGATAGCCTGGGTCTTTGGGAATATTGTAGCCGGTCAGGGTGGTATTGAGATTGGTGCAGTTGGAGTCCTCGGCAGTGGTCAGTCCCACGCAGCACCAGGCCCTGGCGCCCGAGCCCAGGTCAGGGGTAGTGGGGTATCCTTTACTGCCCATGCTTGATTCCACCCAGAGGTCTTTCCTGATTGCGTCCATGTCTGTCTTTCTTCTGGCGTCTCTGGCGTCTCGGGTGGTGGTGCTCACTCCCACGATGATGAAAGCCGAAATCAGGGCGACGATGACCACGACGACCAATATCTCAATCAATGTGAAGGATTGTTTTAAGTTTTTCATTTCTTTAACATATTTTACTATGAGAACGGATAAAGGTCAAATTAAAAACTGCCTTTTCAGGCAGCGTTCAATTCTTCTTTGACGATTCGGGCCACAAGATTTCCGTCAGCCCTTCCCTTGGTCTTGGGGGATATTTCCTTCATTACCGGTCCGATGTCTTTCATGCCCTGGGCATTGGTCTTGGCTATCGCTTCTTTGACCAGATTGCGTATTTCCTCCTCGCCCATTTCTTTTGGCAGATATTTCTTTAAAATCTCCAGCTCTTTTGTTTCTTTCTCAACCAAATCGCTTCTCCCGCCTTTTTCAAAAGACAAGATGCTGTCCCTTCTTTTCTTGACTTCGGAAGAGATGACCTCAATGGTTTCTTCATCGGTCAAAACGCTCTTTTTGCTCAGCTCCTCTTCGTTGAAGCCGGGATTTTCCCCGGATATCTTCAACCTCTTGTCTTTTTCTTTGTTTACGATGGAAGCAACGAGCATTCTTAAAGAGGAAACTCCTGTTTCATTCTTCTCTTTCTGGAAACCGATTAAATCTTTTTTGATTTCTTCGATTAACATAAATTAGGATTTGCCCAGCTTCTTTAGTTTCTCAAACTTCTTCTTCTTGTCCGCTTTTATCAAAGCCGCTCTTTTCTGGAGATTCTCGCTTTTAATCCTGTCCCTGAATCTTCTTTTTCTGGCCTCGGTCAAAATGCCGCTCTTCTGAACAGCCTTGGTGAAACGATAAACCAGCGATTGGGAAGTTTCTTTCTGTTGTTTTTGAATCTTCATATTATTATTTTAATCTTTTCTTAATTTCTTTTACCATGTCCTTGAAGCCGACTTCGGTCTGTTTGCCGGTTTCCATGTCCCTGATTATGGCCACGTCGTTCAAAGCTTCTTTTTGGCCGACGATGACGACTGTATTGATGTTCAGCTTGTTGGCCCGGCCCAGCTGCATCTTCAAAGAATCCTTGCTGAAAGACTCTGCCGCCTTTATTCCCGCCTTTCTCAGCTCCTCCATTATAACCAGCCCTTTCTTCTTGGCCAAAGGACCGATTTGGGCGATGAAAACCTTGGGAAGAGAGGAATAAACGCCTTCTATTCTTTTCTTTCTCATTAAAGCGACTATTCTTTCCAC
>Ga0265297_10010968_pt1 | contig 11225 bp, 7 predicted proteins | sample Munlanlwell13791_FD_192502 | JGI IMG/M metagenome (GOLD analysis project Ga0265297, IMG submission 192502) | Leachate microbial communities from a municipal landfill in Southern Ontario, Canada - Leachate well 137-91 | ecosystem: Engineered > Solid waste > Landfill > Unclassified | place...
CAGAAGAAATAAAATTAGTTTTGGAGAAGATTGAAAAAGAAGGGATAAAAACGAAAGAGGTTTCTTTGCCCCTTACTTCCTATGCTTTACCTTGTTATTATATAATAATGCCGGCCGAAGTTAGTTCAAACTTGGCTCGCTATGACGGCATTCGCTATGCTGAAATCAAAAATTTAAAATCAGAAGTTAAGAATTTATCCGACTTGTATTTTAAAACCAGAGGCCAGGGCTTTGGCAAAGAAGTAAAAAGAAGAATCATTTTAGGAACTTATGTTCTTTCTAAAGGATATTACGATGCTTATTATAAAAAAGCCCAAAAAGTGAGAAGGCTTATCATTGAGGAGTTTGAAGAAATTTTTAAGGAAGTTGATTTTCTCATTACCCCCACCACACCAACTCTTCCTTTTAAATTAGGAGAAAAATCTTTAGATCCTTTAAAGATGTATCTGTCCGATGTTTTCACCGTAGGGGCCAATATCGCCGGTTTGCCTGCTATAAATTTGCCAATTGGCTGGTCTCAAGATAAACTTCCGATTGGTATGCAGATTATCGGGCCTCGATTTGCCGATAACAGAGTTTTTTTTATAGCCAAGGCAATAGAAGAATTAATTAAAAGCAGGATTAAAAAATAATTTTATTAAATAACTTCAAAGACAGAATGTTTTCCGTAAAAGAATTTATTGTTATTTTATTTTTTATATTAAAAATTGTCAGTTTTTTGGCCGGAATTTTATTTTTTATAGGCATAATTTACTATTTAAAAAAATTAAATCTTTTTCTTTCTTGGAAAGAAAAATGTTTAACTTTTTTTAATTTCAGGCCTCCGCCATCTTCTTTTAACGATAAAAAGCAGTGGCTGGAAATAAGAAATTTATTAGAAGAGCCCTATCAGTCTTCTTGGAAATTGGCGGTTATGAAAGCTGAAACATTGGTGGAGAAAATTTTAAGAACTATGGGTTATCCCGAAGAAGATTTTGAAAAACAATTAAAAGAATTAAAATTAAGAGGATATAAAAACCTGGAAGTTTTACAAGAAATATATAAAATAAAAAAAGAAATTGCGGAAAAAGAAAATTATTTTTTGAGCCAAAAAGAAGCAAAAAATATCGTTGCTATTCTTAAAAAATTCAGAGACGAATTAGTGAATAGTTTGTGAGATTTTGGCTATCTGTTGAATTTATTTTAATTTTGTTTTATAATTTTTTTGTAAAATAAGAGGCAAAGGGAGCTATCCACTTTTATTTATAATTTAAATCTTTAAAGCTGGAAGCTAAGCCTATTTTTTAAAAAGGTTTAATTTTTGTCTCTACAAATCTCTACAAGATTTTAGCCGCGGGGTGGAGGAGCAGTACCTTGCGAGGCCCATAACCTCGAGACGCCGGTGCAAATCCGGCCCCCGCAACAATCGCTCGGAGATATATTCCCTTTTGAAAACATCCAAAATCCCCAGCGAGGATTTTTGACTCGCGCAAGTCCCTCGCTTTCCTCTTTTTCGCGCAACGCTCAAAAAGAAGGGGCCCTTGCCCACTCGTCGCTTGAGCGTTTCTCAAGGCAATATCTCTCCTCGCTCTTAAGGTTTGAAAATTAAAAATTGAAAATTGTTTTTCGTGGTTCTGTGGTTTAACATTTAGAATAGAGCATTTACGGCCGCACCATTTATAAATATTGTATTTTGCCAGGGTAGCTCAGTTGGGCTAAAAGCCAAAGTCTTGGCTTTTAGCGGGCAATTACCTTGAAAATTAAATTTTGATAAAATTAATTGCCCGGGGAAGAGCGCTTTCCGCCAGAGGCGGAACAGCGTTTTATCTAAAACTTACTTTAGATTTAGAAGCGAGAATTCAAACGAGTGAAGGGCCAGGGTAGCTCAGTTGGTTAGAGCGTAGCACTCATAACGCTAAGGTCATGGGTTCGATTCCCATCCCTGGCACCATAGCGTTAGTCAGCTTGATGAAGGATTAATGATTTGTAAAGAGAGCTCGCGTAGTGTAGCCCGGTTTAACACGCCTCCCTGTCACGGAGGAGATCACGGGTTCAAATCCCGTCGCGAGCGCTAAAGACGCTAAAGACAAAGATACTGAACAAATAAAGAAAACTCTAGAAAATAAATTAGCAAACCAACTGCTTGGTTTGCGTCGGGGATTTGAAGACCGCAGCCATATGCGACGAGCATTGGCGAGGAGCATGGCGAGGGGCGGCCTGCGAGAATTCGCCGAAGGCGAATTACTTGTAGGCAAATCCCGTCGCGAGCGCTAAAAACCCTTTTTAGAAAATGATTGATAATTATATTTCCTCTCGTAGCTCAACGGATAGAGCCTCGCACTCCTAAGGCGAAGATGGAGGTTCGATTCCTCCCGGGGGGACTAAGAACGATGGCGTGGGAGTTGACAAATCTTTTTTATCTAGTGTATAATGGGAGATAAAACCTAAAGTTTTATTAACTTTAAAATATGTAAAGAAATTTCTGTTAATTGTTTTTGTTGTTTTGAAAAAATAACCACGCATTTTTCGTCTAAATATCATTTCAATTGATAAATAGATAAAAAAGAAAAATTTGCTTGGTTATTTTTTTCTGCCACAAGGCAGAGGAACGAAATTAAATTTAGAAGAAATGTTTGATATGGCAGAAAAGAAAGCACCTTGAAAATTTCAATTTTTTCCGGTTATTCCAAGGTTTGCCTGCTAAAACTTTTTTACAAAAATTTTAGCAGGTTTTACTGAGGATTTGATCCTGGTCCAGGATGAACGCTGGCGGTGTGGATAAGGCATACAAGTCATACGAGCCTTGTGCTTCGCACAAGGAAATTCTAATCACTAAACCCTAAGCTCTAAATAAATTCCAATTTCCAAAACCTAAAATTTAAAACATTTGTTTAGGTTTGGAATTTTGAGTTTTATATTTGTTTAAGATTTAGAGTTTTGGATTTAGGATTTCCTCGCGCGGAGCACGAAGTTAGTGGCAAACGGGTTAGTAATACCTTGGTACATACCCTTAAGATGGGGATAGTCTGCCGAAAGGCGGGGTAATACCCAATGGTCTGAACGCTCAATTTTGAGTGTTCGGTAAAGGAGCAATCCACTTAAGGATTGGCCTAGGTCCTATCAGCTAGTTGGTGAGGTAAGAGCTTACCAAGGCAATGACGGGTAGGGGGTGTGAGAGCATGACCCCCAACAAGGGCACTGAGATACGGGCCCTACTCCTACGGGAGGCAGTAGCCGAGAATCTTCGACAATGGGCGAAAGCCTGATCGAGCGACACCGCGTGCGGGAAGAATGATTTCGGTTTGTAAACCGCTTTTTTTGCCGAGGAATTTTGTACTTTGGTACATTATGACGTTAGGCAAAGAATAAGGAGCTGCCAACTACGTGCCAGCAGCCGCGGTAATACGTAGGCTCCAAGCGTTATCCGGATTTATTGGGCGTAAAGTGTCCTTAGGCGCCTTGTCCGCTTTGGCGGGTGGATAATTTTTACTAATTATCCTCAAGTCCTATGTTAAATCTCGGGGCTTAACCCCGAAACTGCATGGGAAACTGGCAAGGTAGAGGGAGAAAGAGGTTAGCGGAACGCACGGTGTAGGGGTGAAATCCGTTGATATCGTGCGGAACACCAAAAGCGAAGGCAGCTAACTGGGTCTTTCCTGACGCTCAAAGACGAAAGCGTGGGTAGCAAAAAGGATTAGATAGATCCTGTTCCGATTTTATCGGAACGAATGGTGTCCCCTTTGACAGCGATGTTGAAGTGCGCATCCAGCTATATCGGGGAAACCCTTATTAAGGGTAATCCCGAGGGAAGTCAACTCGCAAGAGCGGGATTGACCCCGTAGAGACTATGTAAATTAATAAAGATAGAAAATGATTCAATCATTTTTGTCAGAACAATGCAAAGAAGTTATTTTAGGTTCTTTACTCGGTGATGGAACATTAAGAATTCATCCTCAGTACAAGAATGCTCGTTTCTCATTTCGTCATTCGATTAAACAAAAAGAATATTTTTTCTGGAAGTTAAAACAATTAGAAGAAATTTCTGGAGAAAAATGTTGGTGGATTCAGAGCAATAATGCATTAGGCGGCGATAAACTTCGCTATCAAAGTTTAGCTCTTGAATCTCTAACTAATTTGTACGAATTGACGCATAAAGGACAGAGGTTGCATATTCGTCGTAAATGGCTAAATATGCTTACTCCTCTTTCATTGACCATATGGTGGTTAGATGATGGTTCATTAATCACAAATGGTCGGCGAGGTGTTTTGTGTACTGATTCTTTTTCTTATGAAGAGCAAAAAATCATGGCTCGCTACTTGTATAAAGTATGGGATGTGAAAGTTGCTATAGGAAAAGTTCATAGAGAATGGAAGGGCAAGCAAAATGAATATTATCGATTATGGATTCGGTCGAGTAGAGAATTACAAAAATTGTTACGGATTATCTTGCCGCACATAAAAATATCTTCGATGTTACCAAAAGTGTTACTTATGTACAAAAATATTAATTTACAACAACGCTGGATCTCTGAAGTTCATAAAACAACAGGTTTTTCTCAAGTTGTTATTGAAAAATATCTTAATGAGAAAAAATCTCGTTGGAAACAATTCAGAGAATGATATAGTCCGATCCTCCAAGTAATTGGAGCAAAATAATCTACAAGATGACCCTTGTAGTCCACGCCCTAAACGATGGGTGCTAGCTATTGGTAGTATCGACCCTATCAGTGGCGAAGCTTACGCGTTAAGCACCCCGCCTGGGAAGTACGGCCGCAAGGCTGAAACTCAAAGGAATAGACGGGAGTTCGCACAAGCGGTGGAACATGAGGTTTAATTCGAAAGCAAACGAAGAACCTTACCAGGGCTTGAAATTCCAATGAAATTCCGGCGAAAGTCGGAACCTCCGCAAGGACATTGGGACAGGTGCTGCATGGTTGAAATATCGACCCATTCTGGAGTAATTCAGAATGAAAAACCGGCTCATAACGGTGAAGCCCTAATTTTTTATGTTATAATATAAAAAATGGGTAATACCGTGGGAAGTATGAATACTGATTTTTGGAATTTTAAGACAAAAGACGATGCTTATATATTAGGTTTATGGTGCGCAGATGGTTATTATTGGGGAAGTAGTATTGGTATAAGCAATACTAATACTTTGTTAATAGATAAATTTCGTGAATTTTTTCTGAGATTTTTCCCCGAGAAAAGATTAAAACTTTATATTTACAAACCAGATAAATTTAAAAGACGCACCAAAGCATATCATTTATATGTGAATAGCCGTCCTTTGTTGAAGGAATTTAAGGAATTAGAAAATAATCTAAATAATTTTATTGTCGGAGAACTGATTTTGCCCTATATGGCAGGTAGATTTGACGGAGACGGTTCCGTGGCAAAAGATTTTTATAGCGATTGTCGTATTGTTTATAGCAATAAAGAGGAGGCAGAACAAGACAGAATGTTTATACAATCGCTAGGTTTTCGGAGAATAAAAATTTATTATTATCAGAGCGCTAAAACTTTTTGTTTGTATTTTTCTAGATTAGAGACTAAAAAATTCCTTTCCTTAATTTTTCCGTATTCATTAAAATTACAAAAATCAGTATTCATACCCCGTAGAGACTTAATCTCACAAAGGCCTTAGAGATTTTATTCTTTTTTATAAAAGGATAAAACGCCGGTCTCCCGCCCTTTTGCTTTCAGCAAAAGAGCGGGATGATGGTATAGTCCATACCATTAGTAATAATGGAATAATATGGCCGTCAGTTCGTGGCGCGAGTTGTTCCCTTAAGTGGGGAAACGAACGCAACCCTCGTCCTATGTTACAAGTGTCATAGGAAACCGCCCCCCTCTTTGCGCACAAGCGCAAAGAAATTAAATCAAGAAGCAAGATACAAATTCCAAACAAATTTCAAATTTCAATAATCAAATTCCAAATTGTTTGAATATTGGTTATTGATTATTGTTTGGTTATTGTTACTTGTAACTTGAGATTTCTTTGTTCGTTTGCGAACAAAGAGGGGGGAGGAAGGTGAGGATGACGTCAAATCAGCATGGCCCTTTGATGCCCTGGGCTACACTCATGTTACAATGGGATTGACAATGCGTTGCCAAGCCGTAAGGCGGAGCTAATCGCATCAAACAATCCCCCAATTCGGATTGAGGTCTGCAACTCGACCTCATGAAGTCGGAATCGCTAGTAATCGCGGGTCAGCTATACCGCGGTGAATACGTTCTCGAGCTCTGTACTCACCGCCTGTCAAGTCAAGGAAGCTGAAAATACCTGAAGCTCGCCGTTTCGGCGAATTAGGGTAGGTTCGGTGACAGGGGCTAAGTCATAACAAGGCACCGCTAGCGGAAGCTGGAGGTGAAACTTTTCTTTATAGAATAATTTTTGAGGTCGGTTTTTCTTTGGTTTTTAACCAACTAGAAAAAGCATTGGTCTCGTTGGCTCAAAAGAGACCCTTGGCGAATTTTTATAAATTTAGCCAAGTAGTCCTTGGAATAACCGGAAAAAATTGAAATTAAAAAGGCGGCCAGTTGGCCGCTTTTTTAATATTTGATTTTCCTTGCCTTTATTTTTTAATTTGTTTATAATATTTTATACATTAATATCTTTAAATTTTATATTGTATTTTGTTTACTGAAATGACAATGAATAATAATAAAACAATAGTTTTATTGGTGGAAGACGATCCATTTTTAAGCAGTATTCTTCAGTTAAAACTGGAAAAAGAATCTTTTCAGGTAGTTAGAGCCGGCGACGGCGAAGAAGCTTTGAATTTGCTCATTGAACAAAGGGTAAAACCAGACCTTGTGCTTTTGGATTTAATTTTGCCAAAAAAGAACGGCTTTGAGGTTTTGGAAAATATCAGACAAGACCCTTTGTTAGAAAAACTTCCAATAATAATTATTTCCAATTTAGGCCAGCCCTCAGATATTGATAGAGGCAAGGCTTTAGGCATTATAGATTATTTTGTTAAAGCCCGGCTTTCCATTGACGAGCTGGTAAAGAGAGTGAAAGAAGAAGTGGCTTTAAGGGAAAAGCCGATTTCCAGTAATCCTGCCGGGTAATTCTTTAGGCCAAAGCAATTCAAACCCAAATAATTTAATGAGAAATACTTGACTTGTAAAATAATAATTTAATATAATTAATTTAAGCAATCATAAAAACGGTCGAAAAAAGTCAAAATGATTAAAAATTAAAATTTATAAAATAATGTCCCATACAAAATACAAAATACAAGATACAAGACGCAAAAAAGGATTTACTTTGCTTGAACTTTTGATTGTTATTGGTATTTTGGCGATTCTTTCCACAACGATGGTCTTAGTAATTAATCCAGCGGAGCTATTAAGAAGGTCAAGGGATTCCCAAAGAATTTCCGATTTAAATACTTTAAAGACAGCCATTGGCTATTATATTACCAATGTTTCAACTCCTTATCTTGGCGGAGCGGCAACTAATGAAACTTGCTCTGGCGGCGGCGGTCAAAAGACAATGTGGTCTACGGCTAGTGGTGTCGTCGAGGCAGTTGGTTGGGAAGACTGGGCTTACAGCGCAGCTAATTTGCAAAAAACCGATGGTAGTGGTTGGGTGCCGATAAATTTTTCCGGCTTAACCGGTGGCTCGCCTCTTGGCTCTTTGCCTATTGACCCGACTAATTCCACAGCAACTTCCAGCCCATCTTTATATTACGTTTATACCTGCGAAGCAACTAACTTGACATTTGAGATAGACGCCAATATGGAAAGTAGTTATTATAAAAATGGCGGAGACGGTGATGTAGAATCAAAAGACGGAGGCGATATAAGCGATTTATACGAAGTAGGAACAGTGATGACGAATGCTAGTGTAATGCCAGCTGCGACTTCAACTAATTTTTTCCCTGTTCCCTAATGCCACTTAAAATTTTTATTGAAAAACCGGCAGGTTTCCGCCTGCCGGTTTTTTAATTAGATAATTATTTTTTGAAATTTGGTATAATAATGGATAAGAAAATAATTGCCTATAAATTATGGAAAATATAATTATTAATTTTATTTCTTTTTATTTCCGGCCAATTTTGAGTTTGTTGGTCCTTTTGGGAATTTTGGTTTATTTTCTTTCTAAAAAAAAGCTTCCCAGCCAAAAATTTCTTTTTTATTGTTTAGTGGTTTTTTCCTTAATTTTGATTTTTCGGTCTTTTCTGCTTTCTTTTTTAAATTGGTATTTTTGGTCGCAAAAAGAAACTACCCGCTACCTTTTGCCTCCTTATAATCCAATAAGCTATGTTTTAAAGTACTCTTGGTATCATTATTTTTTTGAAGTAATCATAACGCTTGTTTTTGGCTGGTTGGTTTTCTTTTTTATAAAATTATTTAATAATAAATTTGAAGGTTCTTTATTTTATGAAGAAGAAAAATATCTGGCAGCTTTAGGGATTTTGGCTACCGGCTGGCCTAATTGTTTAATTTATCTTTTCTTGGTTTTATTTTTAGGGGTGTTTTTCCATTTAATTCATATTGTTTTTAATAGTTTGGTGCGAGCCCCTTTCCGCCTCTCTCTTCTGTATTTCTGGCTTCCTTGTTCTTTGATAGTTTTATTTTTGAGTGGTATAATAAATCAGTATATTGGTATAACGCAATTAAACATTTGATTAAAAATTTCAAGAGTCAATAATCAGGAACCAAATAAATTTTTAATTTTTAAACAATTCGTTAAGTCGTTAATTGATAAATTATAACATTTAGAATTTAGGATTTGATTGGATATTGGAATTTGAACATTGGAATTTTAAAAGTATATGCAAGATACTAAATACTAAATACAATATACAAATTTATTATTATGGTGCTTCCTATTGAAACTTTAAAAAATTTGCTTATCAGAAGTGGGTTATTAAGTGAAAAAGATTTTGATGAGGCTGTGAAAGAGGCGGAAAGAACCGAAAAAGATGTAATTGATATTTTAATTTATAAGGGATTTATTAACCGGGATTACTATGCCGAAATTTTAGCTAATTATTTTAAGGTTCCCAAAATAAAATTAGTTGGAAGAAAAATTCCCCCGGAAATTTTAAATACCCTTCCCGAAGAAATTGCCCGGCTTAAAGGGGCGGTGGCTTTTGAGAAAAACAACAACGATTTGAGCGTGGCTATGTTAAACCCCGTTGATTTGGAAACTTTGGAATTTTTACAGAAATACACCGGCTATTTTATTAAACCATTTCTTGCCCTTGAAGATGATTTAAAAAGCGCTTATTCCCAATACGGACAGGCGGTTTCCGAGGATTTCAAAAAGGTGATTGACGAAAGCATAAAAGCTTCTTTAAAACTCAGGGGAGTGGAGATTAAAAAAGCGGCGGAAGAATTTCCGATTGTTTCTTTAACCAATAATATTATTTCTTATGCCGCTTCTTCCAATGCCACCGACATTCATATCGAACCTTTGGCTGACGAGATTTTGATTCGTTTCAGAATAGACGGCGTCTTGCGGGAAATTATCAGATTAGCTAAAGAAATTCATCCGGCTATTATCGCCCGGATAAAAATTTTATCTAATTTGTTAATTGACGAACATAGCAAGCCCCAAGATGGCAGGTTTAAATATAAATATGCTGACACGATTTTTGATATCAGGGTGGCAATAATGCCTACGCTTTACGGAGAGAAAGTGGAAATGCGTCTTTTAACCGGTTCCACCAAACCAATGAGTTTTCAGGAGTTGGGAATGATGGAGCATACGATAAAAACCCTTGAAGAAAATATGGTTAAAACTTCCGGAATGATTTTAGTTACCGGACCTACTGGTTGCGGAAAAACCACTACCTTGTATGCTATCTTAAACAAACTTAATCGGCCCGAAGTCAATATTGTCACCATTGAAGACCCGATTGAATACGAATTAAAGTATGTTAACCAAACCCAGATTAATCCTAAAGCCGGCATAGATTTCGCCACTGGCTTGCGAGCTTTTTTGCGCCAAGACCCAAATATTATTATGGTGGGCGAAATTAGGGACAATGAAACCGCTGAAATAGCGGTGCATGCGGCTTTAACTGGCCATTTAGTTCTTTCCACTTTGCACACTAATGACGCTCCTACGGCGATTCCAAGATTGGTGGATATGAATATCCCGCCTTTTCTATTGACAGCCACTTTAAATGTGGTTATTGCCCAGAGATTGGTAAGAAAAATTTGCAAGGATTGCATTGAGAGCTATGAAGCGCCGGAGAGTCTTTATGAAACCATTAATCAGCAATTAAAAATTTTAAAAGGAGAGAGAGTTCAACCCTATAAATCAAAACAATTTTATCGGGGCAAAGGATGCAAATCCTGTAATTATACTGGCTTTCGGGGCAGATTGGCTATTTACGAAGTTTTGGATATCAACGAAGAAGTAAGGGAATACATTCAGAGGGTTGATTTTTCTTTAGACGGATTGAAAAACATTGCTTTTAAAAGAGGAATGAAAACAATGTTTGAAGACGGTTTATTAAAATCAGAATTGGGTTTAACCACCGTAGAAGAAGTTTTGAGAGTCATAAAAGAATAATACAATAATCCGTATACGGTATACAGTATACGGTATACAGTATACAGAATACAGAACTATGTTATTCCACTATCTCGCTCAGGATAAACAGGGCAGGATAAAAGAAGGCAATATCAGCCAAGCCAATCTTAAACTGGCTTTGGATTTTTTAGTTACTCAGAATTTAAAGCCCATTTCGGTAAAACCCGTTCCCTATGTCATAAAGAAAAGATTTTTGTTTTTCAAGGAAACTCTCAGTTTAACCGATAAAGTTTTTCTGACCAAATATCTTTCTTTAATGCTGAGAGTCGGTACTGATTTATTCAGCGCCATTGATATTTTAATTGAAGATTTTGAGTCCGGGCCCAGCAGGAGATTTCTATTAGAAGCCAGAGCTAATTTAGAGCAGGGAAAGCCGTTTTGGTATTCTTTCAGCCAACATCCGGAATATTTCTCTTCGGTGGTAGTCAATCTAATCAAAGCCGGCGAGAATTCTGGTAATTTAGAAACTACGCTCAATCAGGTTTCAGTTGACTTAGAGAGGGAAAGAAATCTGACCAGCAAAGTGAAGTCAGCTTTAATTTATCCGCTTTTGCTTGTTGTTGCCTCTTTTGCGATGGTGATTTTTCTTGTCACTTTTGCTATTCCCAAATTGGGAGATATGTTTCTTAATATGGGGAAGGATGTCCCGGTTTATACAAGAGTAGTTTTAACCGTTGGAATGTTT
>Ga0265297_10010969_pt1 | contig 11225 bp, 11 predicted proteins | sample Munlanlwell13791_FD_192502 | JGI IMG/M metagenome (GOLD analysis project Ga0265297, IMG submission 192502) | Leachate microbial communities from a municipal landfill in Southern Ontario, Canada - Leachate well 137-91 | ecosystem: Engineered > Solid waste > Landfill > Unclassified | place...
CTCAATGACCGCCACGCCTCTCCTCTCCTGCAGTTCGGTCACAGTTTTGATCTCTGAAATAAATACCATGACATTCTGAGTATCGGTAAGGTTTTTATCTTTAAGAATTACCGAATCGATTATAGTAAGATTTTCTATTCCCATCTTCTCTCCGGATTCTTTTAGCTTATCCTGGAAGTATATATATATTTCATCGCTCATAAACATATGCAGGAAAGTATTTGTTATTTGAGTGGTTGATATATCAACATCGAGGTCCTGCAACGCATTGAACAAAGCGGGTCTGAAATCCTCATAAGCTTTATTTCTGGTTGCAAAAACCAATTCCAGATATCCCTGAACCACTTCAAAAAATTCAGGAGGATTCAATCCTTTACTGTTTTCCAGAATTACTCTGCTTTCTTCTATTATTTCCAGGAGTTCGCTGTCCAGATCTTCACGTGATAATTCTCTGGCTCTATCCATTGTATTAAAGAACTTAACAGAGACTCTGTTTGACTGCTGAACCAGGACGGAAACAGAGTTCACATAATCGGATATAGTGAGTCTTTCCTCATCGGTCAGTTCTTTTCTGCCGCTCTCGCAGCTCCACAAACCGGAAAGCCAGCTTACAATCACAACAGCAATTATAACCATTATTATTAAAGTTATGATTGTTTCTCTTTTACCTCTTCTCTCCAAAGTGTCCTTCCCGGTTAATAAAAATATAGATTTTTATTTGCTTATAAGATTAAATCACATTATACAAATGAATATCGGAAAACTCAATTTATACACTGAATTTAAACAGGGCAACATCTCCATCTTTCATTATATAATCTTTTCCTTCCCGTCGGACCAGACCTTTTTCTTTCGCGGCTGTATATGAACCAGTATTTAAAAGAGTATCGTAATCAATAACCTCTACACAGATAAAACCTTTTTGAAAATCGGTATGGATCTTTCCCGCCGCATCTGGCGCCTTTGTCCCTTCCTTTATGGTCCATGCCCTGACCTCGGGGAGTTTTATTGTTAAAAAACTTATAAGTCCAAGCAGCTTGTAACAGGCTTTTATCAATCTATCCATGCCGGATAGAGGAATACAAAGTTCTCTCATGAACGATTCTCTTTCGCCGGGATTAAGGCGTATTATTTCTTCCTCAATTCCGGCACTTACCATTATCACTTCCGATTTTTCTTTTGATGCATACTGCAGAAGTTCCTTTATGGCAGCTACATCTTCCATTTTCTTTCCCAGCTCTGCTTCATCTACATTCGCGGTATAAATAACCGGCTTTCCGGAAAGCAAAAAAAGTTCGTCTGTAATTGTCTTTTCTCCGTCACTCAATTCCATATTCTTCAAGGGAACTCCCTTTTCCAGTTCCTCTTTTACCCTTGCCAGTAATTCAGTTTCGGTTATGTATTTTTTTTCGCCGGTTTTTACCATCCTTTGCGTTTTTTCGATCCTTTTTTCGATTGTTTCGATATCTGCGAGGATCAGTTCGAGGTTTACTATCTCGACATCTCTTACAGGATTTATATCAGGATATGTGTGTGATACATTCTCATCTTCAAAGCATCTTACAACATGGACTATGGCATCTACCTCGCGGATGTGAGACAGGAATTTATTTCCCAGACCCTCGCCGTGACTTGCACCTTTTACCAGTCCGGCAATATCGACAAACTCGATAGTAGTGGGGATGACTTTCTCCGGTTTGACCATTTTTGCCAGCTCCTCAAGCCTGCTGTCAGGAACAGGCACTATGGCAAGATTGGGCTCTACTGTGCAAAAAGGATAATTTGAAGCTTCGGCGCAGGCTGCAGTTATGGCATTAAATAGCGTGCTTTTACCTACATTGGGCAGACCTATTAATCCTAGTTTAATAATTAAACTCCTGCTTTAATTTTCTTATATCCATTTCCAATTCTTAAAGGAATTCGTCCGATCTTAAATCTATTTTACAATTATCTCCTTGATCCTTTAATCTTTTTTTAGCAGTCTTTTAATTTCCTTCAATTCTTCCAGCATATCATTAAAAACCGAAGTCTTTCCTGCCGATAGAGTTTCTTCTTGTGATTTTACTTCTCCTGCTGCGAGGTAAGTAGAATCCTTGACCTTTCTTATAATTATATCCCTTACTTCTTCAAGTTTTCTTATCCCGTTTACTTTAAGTTCGGCTTTTTCTCCCTGTTTTCCACCGGCACCCGCAGTTTGTACATGAATCGTGCCTATATTATAGTATCTCTGAAGGGGTCCCTGGGTTATATCGACATTCGTTATCTTGGAATACGGGACGGTGACCTGTTTTTTCCAAACCACTCCGCCCCTCATCTTGACGCCCTCATCATCTATAGAATATTCAAGAACCCTGAATGCAGCCGGAATCCATATAATTACAGGAATCATAATTATGATCCAGCCGGCAATCGAAACTCCAACGATCCATGGAGCGGCTTTAATTGCAAGAAGAGCTAAAAGTATTATTCCCAGTACAAGAGAAACCACCCAGGCTATGGTCCAGAGTGTTTTTAGTTCCTTTTCTGGCTTTAGTTTAATTGCGTTCATTATTGCTTATCTCCCTGATAAATTTTATAAAACAAAATAATTATAATAAAGATTCTCTTATAATAAGATATATAATAAGATATTTTAAACTCTATATAAACTCCATATTTTTATAATTCTTCTTTTTCAAGCAGTACTTTGAGATTTCTTGACATTACACCGGTATAATCCTCCAGGTTCAGAAGGTTTATTTTCCCAATAATTGAAGATGGCAGTTTTTCAGCCGGTGGATTTTGAAGTAGAATTTCAGTCTCTTCCGTAGTAAATTCTCCGGCATCTTCAATACGGCCAATAAAGGATTTATTATACGGGCACACAAACTGGCATCTCATACAACCGACAAGACAATTGTGCGACTCAGATTTAACCCATGCCGGGAAGTTTCCAGGTTCTTCGTTAAAAAAAGTCAGACATCTCTCCGCATGAATCAAGAATCGCCCGGCACTAATCGCGCCGGTTGGACAGTTTTTTAAACAGACTTTGCAATCCTGACAATTTTCTAATTCCTTTTTTTCATACCAGTTCTCATAATCACAATCAATATTTGAGAAAAAAGAAGTTAGATGAAAAAAACTGCCAAAATCCTTCGCATAGGAAATATTATTCTTTCCATAACAGCTCAAACCGCTATAAGCTGCAATTAACTTTTCCGGCAGCCGGGCAGGTAAAACCATATATCCCGTACCCGACAAATAGCAGTCGAGAATTACCTTGATTTTTTGATTTAATTTCCTCTGACCAATATAGACAGGTGGAATTATAACCGGAAAGCGTTTGTTTCCAATATTAAAATATATTCTGTTTTGGGGTCTGGGGGCAGCAATAATTATTACAGATTTCGGTTTAAAAGAACCTTCTTTAATATTATATGTAAAACTGCTAAGGTATAATTTATATATGGCCTCATCAATATATTTGTCTTTATAGAAACTCTTGATTTCATCTTCCAGCTCCCTCAATCTGCTAAAAGAGATAATTCCAGCTCTGTAATTATATTTCCTTAAGAAATTATTTAAATTCTCGATCAATTAAGTGGCCTTTTATTACTAAAATCTAATAAATGTTAAATACCCTTATTCGAGAACACTATTAAAAATGGTGGAGATGAGCGGAGTTGAACCGCCGACCTCTTGTCTGCCAGACAAGCGTTCTCCCACTGAACTACATCCCCATTATAATGGACTGACTCTCTCGCTTCGCTCAGTCTGTCCCTTCAAGTCCCGAAATATGCATTTCTGGCATGTTTTCATCAACTAACTTCACTGTTTTAACCATACTTAATAAATTTACTGGTGGGCGAAGGGGGACTTGAACCCCCATGTCCTTGCGAACACTAGGTCCTGAACCTAGCGCGTCTGCCAATTCCGCCATTCGCCCAGAATCAGCTAAATACTTGTTTTTGTACTGCTGGTGAGCTTCCATTTTATCTTTTTTATTTTCAAATTCAATAGGTTTAAAATTTTTATTTGTATTGATACAGAATAATACATAATATATAAATAACTTTTATAAAAATATGGAATATTCTAATAAATTTTTTAATAAAGCTCGTAATATTTTTTGGAATAAAGAATTGACAAACTTATCAAACTGTTAATGAATAATCCACATGTAACTGATTATATTTTTAATTTTACTATAAAACTGACAGATAATAATAATTCAAAATCTAATAAAAGAATATAGGACTTCTACTCTTTTTAATTTCCCGGGTAAGGTGCGTATCCTTAGTTATGCTTAATAATATTCTTATACGCTGCTCTGATATTTTATCAACTATAGGGATTCATTTCATATTCATTAAGGCATCTCCCTTATATCATCCAACTCCATAGAGTCGGCAACTCCTGTAATTGTAGACACTGAGGAAAAGTTTCCATACGAAAAGAGCCTGGGAAAGGCTGTTAAGTGATCCCATGCTAGCAATGTGCATGTATACCATGCCCATAGCTATCTTTACTGTAGCGATCTGTGGCTTCAGCCGTCTGTCAGTTACGGCTGAGAGTTTCTTTACCCGGGAAAAACGCTTTAGGCTGTATTTTATTATTATTTTGTACAACCTATCTTTTTATCTTCCTCCAGTTTCCGGTAGTTTAGCTCTGATATCTTCTCGACAAGCCTCTTTACTCTCTGGTAGGCATCAAGTTTTGCCCTTACCTCATCTTCCAGGCGCCTGGGTATATAGATCATCTTTCTTTTCCCGGCTTTGTTTTTTGATATATAAATGGATTGGTGTTTTTTACCCTTCAGGTAGCAACTGCATTTCTTGTTCCCGCATACTCTTTTCATGACAACCGGGTTTCCTCTTAAAAAGCTTCCCTTGTGTACCAGTTTGTCTAGATGGGAAGTGGTCTTTTTCATCTCTTGTTCCATGAATTTCCTGTTAATATGAGACCATCCGTAATAGTAATATGATATGTAATATACATATCATAATTTTAGTTAAAAACCGATACTTTCTCCAAATCGAATTTGTTTTTGGATTAAATTATGCTATTTGTAACCCGTATAGTGAGATTATTCAGAAAATTATTTTAAAATGATTAATTGCTGTGTCCACAGATAATCCTGTAATTTTTTAATCACTTGTATTTGAATCTATTTATTTATAATCTATATTATTTTATTATACTCTTTCAATAACTTGTTCTGCACCTGTAATATATTTTATAATATCATTTGCAGTTACATCATGAACATTTTGAACAGTTATCAGTTTACCTCTTCTTAAAACTAAAATTCTATCAACAATACTAAATACATGCTGCATATTATGGCTAATAATTATGACTGAAATGTGTGACTCTTCTTTCATTAATTTTATTAGTTCCAATGCTTTTCTCGATTCATTTACTCCAAGTGCAGCAGTTGGCTCATCTAATATTACCACTTTTATACCCCAATATATTGCTCTACTAATAGCAACTGCCTGACGCTGTCCTCCGGAATATTCCAGCATGGGCCTTTGCAAATTACCCAAGTTAACATTTAATCTTTTCATTAAATCTTTTGTCTTTTTGATCATCAATCTGTCATTTGCCATACGCAAAAATTTTAATATTCCGCCATAGCATAATTCACGTCCTAAAAAAATATTAAATGCTGGATTTTTTTGATCTACTAAACTGAGATTCTGATAAACTGTTTCTATACCAAGATCGCGCGCATCTTTTGTACTATTAATATTTACCTTATTATTATCAAAATATATTTGCCCTTTATCCTTTTTTAGTACCCCACTAAGTATTTTTATTAAAGTAGATTTGCCGGCACCATTATCACCAACTACTCCCAATATCTCATTTTGCTTTAGTTTTATGTCAACATTATCCAATGCATAAACTCCTCCAAAACGCTTCGTTATTCCAATGCCCTCTAAAATATATTCATTATCACCAACCATAAAAACCTCCAAATTATTTTAAAATACCAGTTAAGGGTTATGTTTCTTTATGTCCGGAAAACTTTCTGTGAAATATACTTAGAATTCTTTAATTTTCACCTTTCTTTTCTAAAATAAGGTTCTCAAGCTCATTTTCAAATTCCTTACCTTTCACATACATTTTGGTTTTAAAATTCCCATCTTCTCTTATTATTTCTTCTCTTGCACCGTCTTTTAATGATGTAAATACCTCATCAAAAACATATTCTTCATCTTGAATTTCGATGCCTATTATAGACATCCAAGGATCTACAACTTCAAAATCATAACATTCTGTAAATTTAACTGTGTCCGTATCATGCGATTTTCGCGCTAGTACTATATAATGCTTGCAAAATTCCATTTCTATTGTGCCTTCGATCCAATTGTTTGAACAACTTTCGTTACCAATCTTAATAATATCATCATTTTCTATAGAAGGGTCGTTTGAATAATATACTTTTGATATTCTAAATGTAAAAACATCTCTATAATATGTATTATTAAGCTCTCCATCGATATATTCCTCTATACCAATCTCTTTTTCAATAATAACAATTCCATCAAAAATAAGGTCGGCTTCTTCAAGAAGCTTATCCTCATCATAGTAAGCCAACTCTACTTCTGAAATTTTTTTTGGTTTACTTTCTGCTACTTCACTACATGGATCATCTATATTTTGTTCATCCTGGGTAACTCCATTGTCTGAACAACCAAAAAGAATTATAGAACTACCCAGAATAATAGTAGCTATCAGAATTAAAAGTTTCCTTTTTATTATCATATGCACTCCTTTCCTTTAATCTTATTTTTTATCTGGGTTCCTATCCTAATCAGGGCTATTTTAGTTTTCAATAGCATTTTACTTTCCATAGTATTCACCGGTAGAATTATTCCATTTGCATAGTATAAAATAACTTTAATTAACATCCTATTTCTTTTAGTTTCTCATCAACGAATTTCTTTGCACGTTTTATATCATCAAAATCTAAATGCTCAACAATAAGAGGCATATTTGGATCAATCTTGTAAAGTCTATTCAAGAATTTATTATAATTGAGCACTCCCAATCCAGGTCCATTTAATTCGACTCCCCCGCTGTTTACGAATGTGCGTTCTATATTTTTACTATTTCTAATATTAATCTCATCATGCTTTACCGTCATATCATCTGCTTTCTTAATATCCTTTGCATGAGCGACCTTTACTTTATCTCCAAGAGCATTAAATATTCTATCCAGTTCACTATCAATACTATCTAGATTATCAAGATTAAAATAGTTTACAGGATCCATCAGAAGACCTAACGATTTGTGGTTGACATCCGCAAAAAGACGTTGTACTGATTCAACAGAGTTAATAACAGCATTTATATAAACTTCTACTAAAAAGACAGCCCCATAGTCGTAAGCATATTTCACTATATCAATAATAGTTTTAAGTGTTTCCTCGTAAGCTTCTTCAGTATCATTTTTCGAATGATATATCCAGTTACGAGTAGGATGAAAAGTACCACTTTCACTAACAACATAGCTACATCCCAAATCATGTGAAAACTTGATTAAGGTCTTGACCCTCTCTATATTTTTTTTCCTTTTATCAGGATCGGCTTGTACAAGATTTCCGTCCGCAGAAATGGCTGCAACTAAAAGATTCTCATCACGGAATGCATCTCTGATCTTTTTACATTTCTTCTTGTCTAAAGTATCAATGTTGTTATCCATGTCTGTAAAATCAATTTCTAGCGCAACACATGTAAAGCCGTCCTCTTTGATTCTTTTAATAGTTTCCCTTAATGAGTAACGATATATATTAGTCACAATTCCAACCGATATCAATCCTCATGCACCCCCTTTTTTTTAAAACTGTTTTCCAAAATTTTGTCGTCTAAATTTATACAAAAACCGATTTTTATACTCATCAAACCCCCATCAGCTTTTTTAAGGACACAATTATTGATAAATTAATGAGTTATTTATTATTTGGATTAATCCCAAGTCAAATCTCGCATCTTTTTCAAGTTGGATAGACTCCTTTTAATGCTATCTATTTCACTCAATGTAGAAAAATCCTGCTCTAATAACATATACCCAACATTGAATTCATTGCAGGCATCGATAATACTCTGTATTTTCATGATACCGTCTCCGATTTCGATAAAATACTCTGGTTCCATAACTGACCGGAAGGTTTCAGAATCCATAGTTTTTTTCTGGTCCAGGAAAGCCCATGCATTGAGATACTGTACATATTTAAGCGGGAAGTCTTTTTGATGAATAACATCGATACGCTTTCCATATTCACGAATCTTTTCGACGGGATCATATGCGCCACGCATAGTCCAGTAAGTATCCAGTTCGATGCCTACATACTCAGGATCAGTATTTTCCAGAAATAAATCCATTGTTACCTTACCGTCTAAGAACTGAAAATCATGATAATGATTATGGTAAAGAAGCCTCATACCAAATTCATTGCACACCTTACCGATCTTATTATATAATGAGCAACGCTCGAGTAAATAATCCTTTGTGCGAAAGTAATCAATAGGAATTGAAATACTTGAACTACCCAATTCGCCGTAATACTCAATAATACTTTTTACGGTATCCTCCTGTTTGTAAAATTCTTCAACCATACTTTCACTTTCAGGCATAACCTGAACACCTAGAATTTTGATACCAAGCTCATTAGCTTTAGCTTTAAGCTTATTAGCGGGAATACCGATTCCTGAACCTGGGTCTATATTAGCCCGATGATTTACAAGTTCAACAGTTTTATAACCTACGTCTGAAACTTTTTCAAGTGTTCCCAGAGGATCCTTATTATACATATTACGAACAGTATACATCTGCAGACCAACTCTCATAGACATAATTACTCCTTCTTTAATATCTTTATTAATTAATTAAAATCACTTATCAAACAATCACATTAAAAACAATTTAATATCTCTAAAGTTTAAACATAATTAAGCATTAATAGAATATTCATCCGTCTTTAAGTTACATACTTGGTAACTTCTTGTAGTTTTTGGGATCATATCCTTTCCATGTAATAAACTCGATGCTCTCTCCATCTATTCCATAGACATGGCAAAACCTTGATTCTATGGTTTTACTCTTACCCCGTAATGGAAAATTCTGCGGCACCATTTTTGTACTTGCGCCATTTTCCAGTGCAGCCTGGTACGCAGCATCGACATCATCCACATAAAAGCATATATGTTGCATTCGACTCTCATGTAAATCAGTCTCGGAAGAAGAATGTAGCTCAAGATATGGTCCATCTCCAACATCTATAAAGCAATGTTTACCCTTTTCCTTACCGGAATCCGTAATCCATTCTATATAAATCTCCATTCCAAGTGCTTTATAAAAAGCAACAGATTTGTCATAATTCTTCACATTAAGTGATACATGGTGAAATGAACAATTTTTAATCTTTGTATTTTGCATATGCATATCCTTTATCCTGTTATATTTTGCATTTTTCCATAAAGCCTTGTAGAAAAAGTGTCTGTCATAACCGCAATGAGGATTAACAAGCCTTTAGCAACAACCTGCCAGTTGGAGTCAACCCCCATGAGATTGAGTCCATTGTTTACTATGCCAACAATTAAGCAGCCAAAAAGCGTACCTATCACATTTGCATTACCACCATATACTGGAGTACCGCCTATTACTACTGCCGTAATTGCATCCATCTCCATACCCTGACCAGCTCCTATTTGAGCAGAAGCAGCTCGAGCGGTCATTACAACTCCAGCAATGGAGGCGCAAGCGGCCGCAATAGCGTATACACCAATTCGAACTCGGCCCACATTTATACCAGCGAAACGAGCTGCCTCAATATTACCACCCTTTGCTATAGCATGTCGTCCAAATAAAGTTTTATTCACAATAATGTAAACAACAAGTACAACAAACACCAAAATAAACACCGGAATTGGAATCGGTCCCCAATATCCCTGTCCAATTTTGGCAAAATCTTTACTCAATTTAGCAATTGGAGCCATGCCTGTTATTAAGTAATTTGTACCTCTATAAACTTGTGCCATTGCCAGCGTAACGATAAAAGCAGGAATCTGAAACATTGTAATCAAGCCACCGCTGATCACGCCACAAACAGTGCCAAACAATAGTGCTAACAGAATAGCGAGCCATATTGGTAATCCAGCAACAAGCATCTTGCCTAAAACGACACCGACAAGTCCCAACAGAGCACCTACCGACAGGTCGATTTCACGTGATCCCAGTACGATAGTAAAACCAACAGACAAAATCGTCATGGTTGTAATTTGACGGAATACATTAAATAGATTAGTAGTCGTAAAAAAAAGCGGCGTCATCGATGCAAGAACTATTGCAAGAAGTAACGCAATAAAAAACGCCTTATTGTCTACAATAACTCTATTTATAATTTTTTTAAACAAATCTTTCTTTTCTTTTGTTAACATTATATTCCCTCGAAATTTTCTCCTTTATATGCAATAACGTATATACCCATAAGTAAACAATACGTTCTTTAGCTCTTATCACATTTAAATACTACTTTTCCTTTTCTTATAATACACTTTTAGAGTAATCTAAAAATGAACTTCCCCTTGCACTATACCAATTTCAATGCTCACTATATCTATAGGTTCTTTGATCCTTACCTATATCATTATATTCTTACTAAAAATACGCACAGATACTGCCCTTTTTACAGTAAATATTAAAGGAAATGTCCTGTCATGACAATTATAAAAATATCACGACAGGACTACTTTCCTTTTATCAAAGAAACCTTGTGTAAATATCTATCGTAGTAATATATACACAAATTTAATCAATACCTCTTACCATTTAGCAATTTCCTGATATTCATCTACGTTATCAATAGTAATTGCATACAAGCTTGGGAATATAAATGTTTTTGTACCTGGTTCAAAATCAATCGGATTGCCAAGTGTGAGGTCTACCGCTAAGTCTACGCAGTACCCTTTCATCGGGGTCATCAATAATCCTACTTCAGCATCTAGTGAGCCTTCTCGAAGAAGATCACATGCTTGAGGAGTACCATCATCGCTGGCAAGATAAAAATTATCTATTCTATTAGCAGATTTTAAAACATTAGCAACTCCAACTACCAGTTCATCAAAGGCGCATGCAATTGCATTCATTGTTGGATATTTCTGGAGCCAATCCTCAGTGACTGCCATAGCTTTATCAGTAGTACCAGTATACTGCTCACTCAGTATTGTGACACGGT
>Ga0265297_10010970_pt1 | contig 11225 bp, 11 predicted proteins | sample Munlanlwell13791_FD_192502 | JGI IMG/M metagenome (GOLD analysis project Ga0265297, IMG submission 192502) | Leachate microbial communities from a municipal landfill in Southern Ontario, Canada - Leachate well 137-91 | ecosystem: Engineered > Solid waste > Landfill > Unclassified | place...
TTTTTACTATGGTTTTGCTATTCTGTATTTGGACACAAAAAGGGCGTTGAGGGGCGTTACTTTTTGTAACCAAAAAGCGAGTGGCTGGCTGGTAACCAGTTCTGCAAAACAAACTTTTTTGTGTCCCCCAATTAAATTCTCTTAAATCTTAAAAAACTCCCTTCCCCTATTTAACAATAGTGTTAAAAAATAAAGACTTGTATTAAAACTTTTTGGATTAACAACAATGGTGTTAAAAAGTATATTTGTATTAAAAAAGAATAAAGATATATATAAAAGATTCTCGATTGATGAGTGTTCGAAGGTTTTGTTAAATATGCCTATAATTTTATGCATGTTCATCAAGGGCTGTCCATGTACTAAACATTAATATTTGATAAACATACTCTACATTATAGGAACTATGTTTATCACAGAAATCATAGCACTGTATATACAGTTTTGTCAAGATGGTCAAGAAATTTTTTTATGTTTTTTTTAATACGCATAAGCAAGATTAAAGTTGTTAATCTCATTATAATATTATGAATTAAAAAAACAATTGTTGAATGGAGGATTGTAATGAGGTATGCATTAAACAAATATAAGTTCAGTGCTGATGATTTTGTTGCTTATCATATTCCAGAGCACTGTAATGAGCCGTTTTCAAAGGCACTTACGAAACTTTTCAGAGCTTCCCCTATTACACAAAACGAATTAGGCAAAGCTTTGCATGTAAGCGGTGCTACTGTTTCTAATTATCTGCATGGATATAGGTTAAATCCGACTAAAGAATTTATACTTGAAGTATCAGAATTATTTGATATAAAACCTTCATATTTTAGGGAATATAGAATTATGCAACTCAATGATAAGTTATGCGAATATCCGGAGCTTATTGACTGTTTTTTAGACTTGGCAGACGACAGTAAAAGAGTTATAAAAGAATATAAACAAGTTATTAATCCTTGCAACCTTCCGTCGCTTAAGGAAATTGATGAAGAAATGAAAAGAATGTTTCCGAATAAAAAAGAAATGCGTAAAGCAATTAGAGAGATTAACAAATAACCCTTTTATTTTTACGTTTATGCAAAATATGGCTGTGGAGGTAGGACTCGAACCTACAACCAAGTGATTAACAGCCACCTGCTCTACCAATTGAGCTACTCCACAGTGGTAGCAGGTATGGGAATTGAACCCATCTATTGAGCTTATGAGACTCATGAGTAAACCACTACTCTAACCTGCATTGGGGTGATGGTGGGATTCGAACCCAATCCTATGATCCACAGTCATTTGGCTTACCAGTTAGCCTACCATCAACATATATAAAATTGGTGGATGCGGTGAGAGTTGAACTCACGTTAAGTTTAGATAGTATTGGCTGCACATCTAAATTTCTTTCCTGACGCACCCACAAAAAAAATACATGGCAAGTAAGCGTCGGTAACGTTGTAAGATTGCCATGCTTATTGCCATATATTAATCTTGACGTCTCAAGATGTAGGCATTTTGGTTTTAAACCCGACCGCTACTCAGAGGGGTGGGATTACCATAAACCCGAATTTAGTGTACACATTTTTACCGATGTTTTTTTTATTTTATCGGCAGTTATACCAAAATTGGTATAACCAGCTATCACAAAAATCCCATATTCTGGACTTTATGCATTAATGCACAAAATTATCAAAATCTGCTATATTGGTTCTATCACCTGCAATTTCAGTCAATTTTTCTCTGAGATTTTCAAGAAGCTTATACTGTGTCCTTGAGTATTTTGCACTATGATATTTAAGTTCTTCTCTTAAATAGTCATCAAAATCAACTATTGCGAAGTAAAAATCGGCTCCATGTGAGGCCAGTTTAAAATCATCTTCATCTTCCGGAAGATTAAATTCAAGTATTGCTTTCATTGTTTTAGTCTTTCATATAGTTGTAAACACTTTTAATTGTCCATTAATCGTCTAAAGATTGCCTATGGCAATTAGATATCATAAATATAATTACCAGATAGTATTAATAAAATTGATACTTTGCTGGTAATTATTCAAAATAATGTTTTCCGTAAATTATAAATAGGTCTTTGGGAATACAAATCTGTTGTATATTAAACCTGTCCTCATGCCATTTAATAACAGATATCCCCCGTTGCCAGTCAATTGTTTCTTTCCTGAACCATTCCATAGCATTTTCAAAGGCACATAAACACCCGTTCTCTACTCCGACTTTTGCACCGCTGTAATCCGTCTTATAATGCATACCAAGTCTGTGAGTATGTCCAGAAACTACACTCATGCCCAAATCATCAAGTAGGTTCTTTGCAGTATAGGCACTATATTTATTTATCTTATTGCCATGAGTATAAATGAGTTTATCTTTATAAATATAGTTTTTACCATATTCGTAAAATTTTATCTCAAGATTATTTAAATCAAGTTTTTTTTCTAGAGATATGCAACCATTAAGCACTGGATTATTCCACAGAAATTTTCTTAATCTGTCCTCGTGATTTCCCGCAATAAATATAATCTCACCATCAATTATATCTCTTATCTGCCAGAGCAGTTCCCTTCCTTGTTTAAATTCTGATTCAAGATTTACAACTCTTTCGGGATTGCGATCAAAGCGGGATATGGAATAAAAGTCTATAAAATCACCCAAAATAAATAATTTATCTGGCTTCAGATTTTTGGCAAATCTAAATATGAGTTCGAGCAAATCTTTATTATGATATGGGACATGCAGGTCATTTATAACTAATTGAACTTCTAGGCTATTTTTATCCGTTATAATACCTCCTTAATATGGTATATACAGTCAGCTAAAACAAACCATATTTATCTTCTTTCACAATGAACTCCCCAAGTATATAATTTAAAATAAGTAAATCTTGTCTTGCATTTAGTTTTGATAAAATCCATAAACTGTTTTGAGGTCATCCCTTTAGGATTAGCCAAGTCTACTGCCGTTCCTTTTTGATGGCCTGATATTTTTTTATAGCCATCGGCTGTTGTCTGTTTCTTTTTGTATAAATAATTCTGAAATGCAGTCTGCCTCCAGAAACTATTGATTATGGCCATAATTTCATTTAATTTATTTCTATATCCTATTTTTGGATCATTGCCATATTCCTCATTTAGCCTGTTTCTTACTATCTGTGTATCTTGGGCAGTCAGAAGAACATCGGGAATATATTTTTCTTCTGGCGGTATCTGTCTTTTTACTTCCTTGCCATTTATAACTTTCGTACTCCAGGATTCACCAAATATTATATTTTTGGTTAATTTATCGCTATAATCCATTATTTGTAACTTGCCTTTCTCGCTATCAACTGCAAAAATCTTATAATTCCGGTTTTAATATTCTCGATTATCCATTGCCAGGTTTCCTTTCCTACAACACCATCGACTTTTAAATTATTATCAGTTTGCCATTTAAGGATTGCTTCCTTTGTTTTATTTCCATAAATCCCGTCAGCTCCGTAACTTCCTAAATCATAACCTTCATCAATCATTATTTGCTGTATCGTTCTTGTTTCCTCATTTTTAGAGCCAGGTTTTACATAATTTAGTTCTATCATATCGATTATTCCTTTCGGTTTTTTAGAATTTATAAAATTAAACATATCATCCCAGTATTGACTAACCGGATTAAAGTTCCAGTTATAGCTCATGTTGTCGTCGTCTTCTTCACCGTTGTGCATCCAGTTGGCATAAACAAAACAGAAATCGCTGCACCCAATTAATTCGGCACCTAATATTTGATCTTTAAGCAGGCTATGCCCTTTTTCACTTGAGACATTATAAAAATTATTTCCTTCGGTAACAGCGATCTTAAGTTTGTATGCATTTTTAAGATATAAAATCCAGTTACAATAAGACCGAATATCATCAATATCATTAAGTCCGTCTTGCATATGGAAATCAAAATACTCATAATGTTTCTGATAAGATAGTTTTGCCAGAGATTCATACCAGTCTTTTCTTTGTGTTCTGAAATTTCCGGCGCCTAAATCAAACTCTCCGCCTAGTGCGTCATGGACTACACGTACACCATTCATGTAATCGTCAAAGCTCTCGTGTTCGTCAGATTCATTATCATATGTAAATCGGCAGTTTGATTTATTTGCACCTAAAGTTTTAAGCTTATTTTTGGTATCTATTACAAATTGCCTAAGCTCTGGGTTTGTGGGTCTCCAGCGCCCACCTGTTTTATAAGTATCGATATTTACGATAAGAAAAATTTTATTATTTATGCAAAATTTAGAGTCTTCCCAGAACATCTTATGTTCATTATTTTGCAAAATCCGATTTTCATAGCAGGTAATTCCCGTGATAGGTCTTGAATACCTGCCTCCGCAACTTCCACCTATACGTATACTCATTTAATCACCTATATAAACTTGCCGACAATTACACCAATAAAGCCCATAATTGCACCGATGAGTCCGGCAAGCCCCCATATCTTAATTTTTATATTGCTCATACTGTCTTTTACTTCTTTTATGCTATTTTCACTTTTTTCAAATCTCTTATCATTAGTACATTGCCTTTTATCACAGGCTTTTGAAAACATCTCAAAATTCGCAATGAGCGTATCTAATTTAGAATTGGTTTCGATGTGCAGATTATATACTTCCCTTATTGTTGCTTTCTCTCCGCTTGTCATATCTAAATGCCACCTTTGCTTGATTCAAGTTTATTAAAGAAATTTTGCTGATATGTTTTATCATAATTTTGCCTTTGTGTTTCTGCTTTCATTGCATTTTCTATTCCGGTCTGTGTCATTTCTTCAATATTTAAAGGTGTAAGAGATATGCCAAGAAGTTTAAGAAGTGTAAGCAACGGTTCTTTTTCATATTTATAATCCCCGACTTTTATGCCCTTTGCCTGAAGTTCTGCCAATGCTTTTTTAGTCTTAGGTTCTTTTACAAGTATTGGTTCGCCAGTATCATATCTTGCATATGGTTTTATTATATTTTCGATAGTTGTAAATTGCGGGAACTGGCTTGCAATATGCCTCCATAATGAAGGTAATGCTTTCTGATTTTGTCCATTTTCCACATTTTGATACGGAGATGAAAAATCCTTTCCAGTATATAAATTCTGCTTTGTCATCCTCTCAAGTATAATTTTAAGTATTGGATTTATACTTGATAGACTTGGCATTATATCAGCAAGTGGGTTTATACCACGTGTTGAAAAGAAATAGTTTTCCCCTTCTTTATTTGTAACCCCCGTGTCTATATATCCTTGCAAATAATCAGGCAAAAATCTGAAATCCATACCCTCATTTTTATTATCTTTAGTTAAAAGATTTGCTTTAGTTAAAAGCCATGTTCTTGTCGGGTTCTTAAATGGATACGTTAAGGCAAGTCTTGTTATATTTTTCTGCCATGCATAAAACGGAAGTATTCTCCTTGCCACTGATTTTTCAACAGAACTTAAAGCTGAATAATCAAATAAAAACTCATTTACTGAAGCCAAGGCTTTTGATGGTGAAAATCCTTTACCTATTTTATCAAGATAATGTGCCACTCTATAAAAGTTTTCAATAGTTCTATTTAAGCGATACATTCCTTTTACTATTTGAGGAAGTCCAGTATAATTTAATGCTTTGCCAAACATTGATTGAATCGGGGAAGTTTCAGCTACCCGTGCAAGCCCACGTGCTGCTTCCCTTGCCGAACCTGCATAAACACCAGTATCAACTACTCCGCTTCTTATGCCAAGTTTTGACATTGCCCTTGTTTCAGATACTCCGGTTTCTTTAACTATTTTTGAAGCCTGTCTTAATTTCTTAAAAGAATTTATATAAGCCATTGGGTCTGTTACTGCACCGAGAGTATTCAAAACAATATTCCCTATAAAGTTATTGAAAATCCACCTCGGAGACAAGGCGAGCACCGATGTTTTCCATACTTTTGTAACGGGGTCATATGTAGCACGCAGGAACTTTTCAAATTGACCTGGAGCATTAAACATCCTGTTCAGCTCATTAACCATAAAATCAGGTAGTTGAACCATTGTAGAAGTTTTAAGCTGTGGATTTTTAGTAAACATATTTTTTAAAAATCCCTCTGGATAATATTTCTTATATCCAGTTGCCAAAGCTTCGCCTTCTTTAAGAGGAAGTCCGAATTTATCAACTATCTTGTTTACAAGCTTATCTGTTAACTTCCATTTTAAACTTTGCAATTCATAGCGTGTCCATACCATATAAGGTTCTTCAATATATCCTTCGACACCTTTTGTTTTCTTAAGAAACGATGGTGTCTTTTTGTATATTGGCTGCTGTGTAAAGAATTCTGAATTATTAATATATTGATCAAACTGGTGAGGCATATATACTGGTTTTTTATAACCAAGCTTTTCCATTTCAGCTACAGATAAATCAAATTCATCTGATAATGTTTTTCCCCATCCATTTTCCTTATTTAAAATATCGTCAAGTTCCTGCATGGTGTATCTTCCAGTTTTAACCAGATGCTGTTTGACTGCCGGCATCCATGCACGTTTGTCTGCTTCTTCTACGGTAAGGATTCCTTTTTTAACAAGATAATTTGTTTCCTTGATAGACTTTGTCTTTATATAATCAAGCGCGGTATCAAAACTGGATTTAAATTCGTCATACCTTAAACTTGTTACTCCGGATTCTTTTGCAGCAAGATAAGCCTTATTTATGATATTCTCATCATATTTTGCAGTCCCCTCAAGAACCTTAAATAAATGCTGCTGTGCTTCAAGTGGCAACTCTGCACCCATTTTTGTAAGTTTAGCATATCCTGGTTGTAATATATTTTCCTTGCCCAAGAAATGATTTCTTTCATATTGGGAAATTAATGACTTGAATTCCTGCTGCAATCTGAATTTAGCTAACTGATTGCCTAAAAATTCAGTTGCTTTATTTGGTATATAATTTTTAACCTTCCCTATTGTCGATCCTACCTGTGTTGCTGTTTGTCCAAGCCTTGATTCTTCCAGAAATTTAAGGGACGCAGCTAAACCCGTCAGATTTCTTGTTGTAGATGGGACACCTGCCAATTTAAGGACTGGCTCACTGATATTTGTGTAGGGTTTGGCAGCACCAATTGCCCTACCAAAAGCTTTTGCAAAAGGTGCACCCACAATTGCCACATTGGTTAAATCTTCAAGTCCGGTCAAAAATGGGTGTTCTTTAAATTCCTGCCATCTTGAATTTTCTTCCGAGGGGCTTTGAAACCATCTTCTGCCTTCTGCTTCCGGGTTATATATCCATTTCCCGGTGTTTTTCATTAAACTGTTAAGGATTGCACTGTTTGCAAAACTTGATATTGGTGTTTTAGGTATAGCTTTACCAAATTTTGTGTTTTCAATATACGGTGCATGAGCTATGGTTTCAAGAAACTTATATCCAGGCACTAAACTTGTCAGTGCCTGAAGTCCTATATTTTTCTTATATAAATCCCTTGATTCTTGGTTGGTAAAAATATTATATCCTTCGCCCTGCTTCCAGAATGGCTTAGAAGTATCATAATTTCCTGTTTTCTCTAAATCTTTTTTATGCATATCCCACAATGTAGGGATAATTTTAGGTAATGAACTACTGAAAGTTTTTATATCTGAACCGATTTTACTCCAAAAAGAAGTCTGTGGTTGATATGACTGGACAAATTGTTGTTGTGCCAAATCTTTTGTATTATCAGTTTCACTTCTAGATATTGAAGCAAGCAGTTTTTTAGTATTTTCAGGTAAGAAATTGTAATATGATTTTTTTGTATAATCTACCATCCATTTTCAACCGCCTTAAAAATATTAATATACATAACTCTTCAACTGTTTAAAGTATTCTTCTGCTGCGCCAGGTACACCATTGTTCACTGCCTCTTTTAACATATCTGCATATGAGGATTGTTGCGCCCATGCTGATGTTTTATTTGCTAAATCCCTAGAGGAAGAACCGACATAATTAGATGTCCCAGATGGCTTAGGTTTAGTTGTACTAGGGTTAAGTTCCTTTTCTAATGCCAACCATGCCATATATTCATTATTTGTCATATAGGTATTAGTAGATTTATTGAAGATTTTATTTGTATTATCTACCCCAGAACTTCCTGCTGCTGCATTTCTAGCCTGTGTGTCATAATATTTAGTTTTATCCCAATTTAAAGCTTCGGTTGCTGCATTTGCGTTAATTTCCTGTGCCATTTTATCAAGACTAAGTGACTGCTCTTTATACCATATATCAACTGCTGCGCTCATTGAACTTAACCAGTTAGAAAATGTCTGGCTTTCCTGCGTCAAACCAAATTCAGCTATTGCCATCTGATTTGCAAATGCCTGCTGGTCTAGTTGTGTTTTCTGTGCAATGTAAGCGTCCCGTAAATCTGCCGCTCTTGTTGTTATATAAGAAGCTTTAGCAGATTCGGCTTGAGTTGTTTTCTCTCCGGCTTGTGTTTTTAATTGCTGAATTTGTGCCTCGATATCAGATTCTTTTCTTGCTTTTTCTGTAAGTGTTGACGTCTGTTGTTTTAAAGCTTCTTTTGCAATATCTGATTCAGTGCTAATTAATCCTCCGCCTTGTCCAAATCCTCTTGCATAAGCTCTGCCCTGTTCAGCTTTTAGTGTTTCCTGCTGCCATTTAACTATATTATCAAGTGCTTCCTGATATGATGGCGCTATTGCACCCTTAGCCTGTTGTGCTGCCAAAACTGCCTGATCCAACTGCTGCTGGATAGAAAGTATTTGAGGGTCATAAGTTAATCCTGCTTCCTCTTTTGCTCTTGCCTGCCATTCTGCAATCATTTCCGATGTTACTACGGGCTGTTGCGGTGCAGTAGGCATTGAAATATTACTACTTTGTGGCATCATGCCTTGTATCATACTCATCCAGTCCTGCAAACTGCTTACATTACTACTTGAACCACTTGGAGATTCATAAGTAGGTTGAGGGGTTGGTTGTGGTGGTGTGTATGTTTTGGTTTGTGTTGGTGGCTTATAGGTATTGCTTCCCGAAGTAACAGCTCCACCTATTTTGGGTTTAAGTTTGCTTAAAGATTCTTGCCATGAGGAAATTCCGCTGCTTGATTTATTAGAAGAACCAGCGTTCCATGCGTTCCATCTTGTTGCCATTCATAATTCACGTCCTTTATATAAATTTTTGTGTTATAATTTATTTGGTTGTAGCGTTGCCACGCTATAATCTCTTTCTTTAGGGAGGGATAAAACCCTCCCCTTGCAAATAAAAAGACACTCTTTCGAGTGCCTTAATAAAATATTAAATTTTAAATCTTAATTAACTATCTCTACCTCTTGTAGATATTCCTACTAAAATCATTCCAACCCAACCTAATATCCATACCAAAAATAATAATAATGGAAATTCTTTTGTAACTATCCAAGCCACTATTGGAAAAACTTCGGCAGCAGGAAACAAAATAAATGAGCCTATTACTCCCCATATTCCCCATAGTGCATAATAAAACATCAAGCTAATTACAAAAAGATATACACCGCAACCATAGAAAAGAATATAGCCTATTACTCGTAAATAAACCAGTAAAGCTCTCATTTATTTCCTTTCATTTTAAATTATCTATTGCTTCTAATATAATATTAATAGATGTAATACTTGTTGTGCCATAATATACGCCTACAACTTCTTGATTCAAATTTATTATTGGACTTCCGCACTCTCCATTTATACCATCCGCTGTAAATTCTCTTAGTACATTAAGTTTATTATTTGTAGTCCCCAAAATATATTTTTTGCCTTCTATATTGTCGCCATATTTGACAAACCCATTATCTATTTTATCGCTATAAAATATTGCATAATCCGAAGTGTTACCATTGTATTTATAATCCAGAAGTTTTGGATAAATCCATTCATCACTAAAATTAGCCTTAAACTTATGATTAGAAAATATCTGTCCCTCTTGTTCAACACAATGCCCTGCAGTTATAAGATAATATTTACCCTTATAATAAATACTAAATGCTGTAAAGCCATCTAATATATATTTGTCATTACTGGCATACCCATAATAAACATTTCTTAACAAATTATTTAAGTTTCTTATAAGATAATCGTATGCTTTATTCTCATCTTCAAGTTTCTGTTTATCTTCTACTAATTTATCATATTCTGCTTTTAAATTATTATAATCATAATTTATGGTATTATTACTATTATTTATGGTAGTTTCAGTAATAATAGTGGTTTTAGCAGTTGTTGAATCAATAGTATCTGCACTGACTACTTTTGTACAACTAATCAGAAATATACTTAATAATAATATTATGATTAATAATTTTTTCATAACGTCAATATACTACTAATGTAATAAATTATCAATACATCGCTGGTGAGCCTATTGCAAGTCCGCCCGTGGTAATTGGAATACCATAAACATAAAAACAAATATCCTGTGTTGTTGCAGTCCAAGAACTATCATAAAAAAATCCATTACCCGAATGTGCTGGTGATGAATTATCAGCTCCCATCATAATATAATTTGAAGAACTTCCGCCTGAATATTCAAGAGATATACAAAAATAGCCAGTATTAATTAGATATCTATTTACTCCGCTAAAATTAAATGTTACTAAAGCGTAAGAAGTAGTTAAGGTTGAAACATCAAAATTATCAGAAACCGCAAGTGCTGAACCTGTCGGGACACTTGAAGTTCCAAAAGTGCCTGAATGAGCATAAAGCTTAGCAACTGCATTACCTGTCGGGCTTCCGGTTTTTTTGAGATAGAAACTGCAAGATGATAGTTTAAGTTTTTTGCCAGTAAAAGATTGTCCTGTCCTCGTTCTCCAACCATTATATAAAGTATGTCCATAATCATTATTAGATTCGCTATAACTGTCTATTAATTGAGCCATAATTTACACCTCGATATACTGAATTTTAAAAAATTTGATTATTATTATGTTACTTCCCATTCTGCTTCAATCAGTATTACACTTATATCTGCTGCTGCATCATCTTCAGATGTATCTCTATGTACTTGTATAGTTGCAAGATTACCAGCTGTCCAGCCAGGATCGGCAGTTTTAGAAGCTACAAATACATCTCCTGCTGTACCATCAACAGTTTTTGCGTCAAATGTTATTGTAGTACCAAGTGAAGCATCAAAAGTTGCGGCATCCGCAACATCACCGGTTTTTATTACAAATACTACATTGCCACTTGTTACAGATGTTTTACACCATATATTAAATATTACATTACCGCCATCATACTGGTCTGGTACAACAAAA
>Ga0265297_10010971_pt1 | contig 11224 bp, 6 predicted proteins | sample Munlanlwell13791_FD_192502 | JGI IMG/M metagenome (GOLD analysis project Ga0265297, IMG submission 192502) | Leachate microbial communities from a municipal landfill in Southern Ontario, Canada - Leachate well 137-91 | ecosystem: Engineered > Solid waste > Landfill > Unclassified | place...
TGGAGATGGCTTTTTCAGACATCCACTCCGGCGCGGCGCCCGCGGCGGGCAGGTCGCTGATGTCGGTGCCCAGGCCGCCGGCCTTAACGCAAGCGGTGGCTGCCATCAGGATCCTCGAGTTATCCACGCAGGAGCCCATGTGCAGGACCGGCGGGATACCCACGGTCTCGCAGACCTCGGCCAAGCCGGGGCCGCAGTGCTCTTTGGCCGATTCCGGAGATAACAGGCCGAATTTGCCTGCGGTCATGGCGGAGCAGCCGGTGGTCAGGACGATAACGTCGTTCTTCAACAGTTCCTTGATCATGGTGAGATGCGAGTTGTCGTGCATGGTGCGGCAGTTGTTGCAGCCCACCACGCCGGCCACGCCCCGCACCCGGCCGTTGATGATGTTATCGTTCAGGGTGTAATACGAGCCGCGGATGGAGCCGCCCAGCAGGTACTGAATGGTCTCATAGCTGAAGCCCACCACGGTGGGATGGCTCTCGGAGGGGATCAGGACCTGCGCTCTACGGTTGGGGAAGTTGTCGACGGCTTCCCGTACCACCTTCCGGGCCACGTCCAGGGCATGGTGCTCGTCAAAGGGGATGTGCATGGTCTCCCCTTCGATGCGGGCCCGGTCGTCGGTGGTGATCAGCTTGGTGTGGTAGCATTTGGCCACGTTGGCCAGGGACTGCATCTCACACTGCACGTCCACCACCATTGCGTCAACCGCCCCGGTGATGATGGCCAGTTCCTGCTGCAGGTAGTTACCGGCCACGGGAATACCGTGGCGCATCAGGATTTCGTTGGCGGAGCAGCACATGCCGGCCAACTGGATGCCCTTGGCGCCCTTGTTCTGGGCGTAAGTGATGGCCTCTGGTTCCATGGAAGCGACGTAGATCATCTCGGGCAACAGCGGCTCATGGCCGTGGATGATGATGTTGACCATGTCTTCTTTCAGGACGCCCAGGTTGATCTCCCCGGCCACCGGCACGGGCATCCCGAACAGGATGTCCTGGAGGTCGGTGGAGATCATGGAGCCGCCCCAGCCGTCGGAAAGGGCGGCACGGGTGCACTGCTTGACGATGTTATGGTATTCCTGGTCCACGCCCATGTGGGTGCGGTGCATCAGTTCCACGATCTCGATGTCGTAGCCCCGGGGCACCACGCCCAACTTCCGCCAGATCTCCTGGCGTTTCTTGGGGGCCCGGTTCACATAGGTGATTTCGCCGGACTGCTGGCCGAACTCCAACAACACTTTGTCCGCCAGATCCTGGGCAATGGCTTCTTTGGTGCGGGGTTTGGCGTCGTCGCCTTCGCCTTCGCTGATAGCCACATTCCAATCCCGGGCGACCCTTTTCAACTTGGTGACATCTTTAATCTGGTAACCCTGGGCCTTGCCGTGGGCCACTTCCTTGAACAACAAGGCGGTCCCGCGAGAATGGTCATTGTGAGCCGCGGCCCCGCCGCAAACCATGCGGGCGAAGTTCCGGGCTACGATGGTCTCAGCGGTGGCGCCGCACAGCCCCACAGCCTGCTTCTTCTGCTCTTCGCCCTCTTTCGCCTTCTTGGGCGGGGGCACGCGGCAGGGACCCTGGGCGCAGATACGGCAGCAGGCCCCCTCCGCCCCGATGGGACAGGGCTTCATAGTCTGGGCCCGGTCAAAGATGGTTTCGATACCTTCCGCCTGGGCCTTCTTGAGCATTGCCTTGGTAGCGGGGTCTATGGTTACTTTATTCACGTCTAACTCAGCCATCAACTTTTCCTCCAGTTTCATACGTTAAGGGATGACCTTCATGGCCCCCCTTGAAAACAGAGCCCTCTGCCCGGCGTGAGACATGCAAAGCGACGGTGATCGGGGCTGAGCTCTGGATAAGATGGTAAGCTAATCCAGGGTGCCGCAGCTCCTTAGCCGGCCATATCCTGGATGATGGATTTCACCATTTTCACCGACTGGGGATGGCGCATGATGAGCAGATCGCTCCCCGCCAGCAGCAGGTCTACCGCGGTGATGGCTTCCATCAGGATGCCCCGTTTGGCTTGGTCGCCCAGTTGCGGCGCTTCAGCGTTGGTCTGTTTGCACTCTTTAACTTTCCAAACTTCTTGACCGACATAGTTGAGGATGGGGAGCTGCAGTTTGTCGTCTTCCTGGGTCAGGGCGGCCATGCGGTCCCGCTCCATAACGGAATAGGAATATTCCATGCCGTAACCCAGTCCGCCGGTGGTCGGATCCACCAAAATCTGAGTGTCTTTAACACCCAACTGCCCCAGAAGGATATTCAACTGTTTGGCCAGGTTGACGTCGATGGGGGAGTTGGCCGACACGGTGTGGCCATAAGCCAGAGCGGCGGCGCCGATCTTCTTGTAGTTCTTGTCCTGCACCGGGCCCAGCACGATGTTCTTGTCGGCGCAGGCTTCGGCCACGGCAGGCAAGACTTCCTGGTCCTTTTCCACGTTGCTGGTGCCGTAAACGATCAACGGCACGTCAATGGCGTCCGCCACTTTCTTGGCCGTGGCCGCGGCGGCTTCCGCCGAGGCGTTGTCTCCGTTGGGATCAGTGCTGTTGAGGATCAGGGCAATGGCTTCGGCGCCGAATTCCTTAATGCACTTCTGGGCCCAGGCCACGGGATCACCCGCCACGTCCTTAATGGTTTCATACACCGGGCCCGCCCAATCCTCGCCCGGATCCCGGTCCCATATCTCCATGGCAATCCGGGGTTTGTTCGGCATTGGCCCTTCGAATACATAGAAGGGGTAGGAGGTTTCTCCTCCCAGGGTAATGGCTTTAGCGCCTTTACCAATAGTCACCGTCTTGATCGCGCCAGAATACTTCTGTTTGGGAATTTCAAACGCCAAGGTAGTTCCCTCCTTAATTTTTTCCGGAATTGCCGGCATCTTATCGCTTCGTAAAGTCGCGGAGGTATAAACATTGTGAAAATAATAATTAATTAGGCAACCTGTCAAGCAAAAAATCACGCCCGGCAGGTTTCTCGTTATGAACTTAGGTAAACAAGTCGCCGAAGATGGCGTAAGCACCTTGTAATGCTCGGGAATCAGCCGGGAGGGTAAAAGTGGGGCGACCCTGGCTATCGTACTCCGCCACCTGGGGATCTTCAGGAATCAGACCGGCCAATTCCAATCCTTGGGTAGCGATTTCCTCGCTGGTCCTTGAACTGAGACCGTTGGTCACCCGGTTGACGATGAGGACGCACCGGCCCACCACCACTTTCAAGGCCTGGGCCAGGTCCTTGAGGCGCCGGGCCGCCTGGATGCCCCGCCAGGACGGGTCGCTCACCAGCACCAACAGATCCACCTTGTGGGTGGTGAGGCGGCTCATGTGCTCCATCCCCGCTTCGTTATCCATCAGGATGTAGGGATAATTCTTCGCCAGGACATCCATGAAGTGGGCCACCAGGTTATTGGCGGCGCAATAGCAGCCCGCGCCTTCCGGTTGGCCCATGGCGATGAGGTCGAAGCCGTCGGCCTCCACCAGGCACTGGTTGATGCGCATCTCGATGAGCTGATCTTTGGTCATGTCCACCATGCCGCCGCCTCTTTTCATCTCTTCCCGGGCCGCGCCCACGGTGCTGTCCACTTCGACCCCCAGGACTTCATTGAGATTGCTGTTGGCGTCGGCGTCCACCGCCAGCACCGGTTTTTTGCCCTGCTCCAAGAGGTAGCGCAGCAGCATGCCGGCCACGGTAGTCTTGCCGGTGCCGCCTTTGCCGGCCATGGCGATAAGAAAACTCACGGTTGGCTCTCCCTTACTGTGAAAGTATTCACATGTATTATATGATAACCATGGTACGAAGGTAAAGGCCTTTATGAAGGGCTGTTTCCCTGCTCGCCGGAGTACTTGCGCCTGGCCAGGCCGGGGGGGCCGGGTGATTTGCCGCGCCGGGGACAAAATACTTGCGCAGCCTGGGGCGGAATCATTATAATTCTGCAGGAGATTATGACCGGGAAAACCCCGCCGCGGGTTCTTCTCTCCCGCTCAACCGTTGGGGGATCGTCCAATGGCAGGACAGCGGCCTTTGGAGTCGCCGATAGAGGTTCGAATCCTCTTCCCCCAGCCAGCCGCAAGGCCCCAGCCCAGCACTTCCTCTGCCAGAAAAACGTTCCCCTGAAGCAATCTCCGGGATGATTTAATCTAAAGGGTTACCTTAATAATTCATAATTACGGTGAATATCGGGGTATAGCTGTAAAAGCTGTTTTTGCCGACCAGGTCCATCGCGACCCCCAGGGCGGCGGACCACCTGGAATTGAAGATATACTCGATTCCCGGCAGGACCCCGATGTCATGGGTGATGACTTCCCGGGAAACCCGGAACAGGGGGCCGACGTTCCAGGTGGTGTAGATTTCCAGCAAGGCCACCCAATTCGAGGTTAAGGGCAGCTCCGCCGCCAGGTTCACCGTGACCAGGTCCCGGCCATGCACCGCAGGGAGCATCGGTGAGGCTTGCTGGTTAGGAACCGCCCCCGGGGATAGGGTGGGGAAGCTGTACCAAAAATTGGCATAGAGATAGACCGGCCCCGCCCACTTGGACAGGTTGACCCCTGGGGTGAAGGCAAAAGTGCCGCCCCCCACGGCATCGGTGCCCAGTCTGGCAGGATTGAGCCGGTAATGGTGGCCGGTGGGAAAATTCACGGCGAACAGCGCGGTCAACGTGGGCTGCCAGGCGGTCTCCTCCAAAAGCTGGTATTTTGCCGTAAGGTAGAGATCCCCCAGGCCGGTGAAACTGGCCGAACGGCTGCCGCCCAACCTGGTTCCTTCCACCTGGCCGGCCCAATTCTGGAACAGGACCCCCATCAAATTGACCTCGGTGTGGGGGGCCGGACCGTAGATCAGTTTTACCGGGATTTCCAGGGAGACGAAATTGCCCCGGGCGCTGACGCGGCGCCAGTTGGTCGAAAAATTTCCCGCCACGAAGCCGAGGCTCCAGTAAGGTTGGAGACTGAATTGGCCCGTCGGTTGCGGCACGGCGCTGTCAGTTATGATGGGGCCGGTGGTGGCGGGATGTTCCGGGGGCGGCTGCCCCGCCGCGTGCCAGGGAGGCATGACTAGCGCCCACAGGCCCAAGAATATGGTGAGGAGAATCCCGCTCAAGGTGGCCCCATTATAGCAAAATACCGGAAAAGTTGGCGATGAATTGGCGGCGCCAGCCGGACCGCACGGTTTGCCCTCGCGCCCGGAACTTTTTTCTTGACATCCGGATGAGATTCACAATATTTTGTGGTCATAAAGATTCGGGTGCCCCATATAGGGCATAATAGGGAAGCCGGTGAAAAACCGGCACGGTCCCGCCGCTGTAACCGGGGACGAAACCTGCAGCAGGCCACTGTCTCGATGACCGGGATGGGAAGGCGCAGGCGCTAGGAAGATCCGGAAGTCAGAAGACCTGCCCGAATAAAGGCTTACGCCCCTACGAGGCTTAGGAGGCGGGAAGCTCCGTTAAGGATAAAGAAGCTGGGTGCAATCCTTAAGTCCTTGTGACTTAAGGATTTTTTTTTGAACAAACTAAATCAAGGAGAGCGACATGGGAAAGCAACGGAGATGGTTGGTTTTGGCCCTTATCTTCTCAATGATAAGCGCCCCATGGACCCTGAACGCCGCCTCAACGGCAACACCCGCCATCGTTTTGGCGGCCTTTGGCACCACTACGGAAGCCTTTGACACTTACAACCATTTTGAAGAAAGAGTCAAAGCGCGTTTCCCTGGCTATGAAATCCGCTGGGCCTTCACTTCCCATAAAGTCCGGAACAAGGTCGCGCAGGAAAAGGGCCAGAAGCTCAACGACCTGGGCACGACCTTGCGGGAATTAAAAGCCGCGGGGTATTCCCGGGTGGTGATCCAGTCCCTCCATATCGTGCCGGGAGAGGAATGGGACAAAAAGGTCGTGCAGGTAAGCCGGGAGATCCCCGGCCTAAAAGTCGCCTTGGGAAAACCGCTGCTGAGTAGTCCAAAAGATCAAGAGCGTACTCTCCAGAACATAGCCCGGACCTTCCCCCTGGATTCAAAGAACACCGCGGTGGTCCTGATGGCCCACGGCAGCCCCGTCCCTGAGGGCGAGAAGGCCTATTCTGCCTTTGACCGGCTGGTGCGTGCCCATTACCAGAATGTCTTTCTGGGAACCGTGGAAAGCAAACCCGGCAAGGAAGAGGCCTTTGAGGCCGTCAAAAAGGCCAACCCCGACACCGTGGTCCTGATGCCCTTCATGTTTGTAGCCGGTGAACATGTCGCCAAGGATATGTTGGGAGATGATCCGGAAAGCTGGAAATCGGAGCTGCTTAAGCAAAAAGCCTATCGCATCGTGGGGGTTAAAAAGGGGTTGGGCTATCAGGATGGAATCATCGATATCTATCTGGACCATCTGGCTCAGGCGCTCAAGGGCCTGTGACGCGTCAGCCGGGAGCCCGGGAACTCCCATCGGCCGCCGGAAAGAATTAGGTTATTGCAATTGCAATTCAATAATGATAATAACCTGACTCAGATCAGGCAAATTCTCAAAGAGGCGCTTTTTTTCGGCGGCGCTCATAAAACCTGTTGACAAGAAGCACACTCTTGCCATAAGGTCTTGGAGACACCGGGAATGAACCCCGGACGGGCATACCGCAAAACTAACTATTGAATTGAAGCCACGAAGGCTTTGGCGCTCCTGGGCGCCGGGTTTTCGTGGCTTTTTGTTTTTCCGCCCCGGCCCAGGTCTGGGGTAGCCGGGCAGCCCCCCCTTCCCGGGGTGGCGACGTTTAAGTGGGCCTGAGGAGTCAGCAGGAGTCTGGTTTGGGCTTGCCGCCGGCAGTCTTTGTCCAAGTGGCTGGCCATAGCCATTAAGGCTTTTTCCCTACCCAGCCATTTTGGGCTTGCAGTTTGCCTGGCGGTATAGTATTGGCATGGGAGCTTTATGCAACTAAGTTGCATATTAAATGCCTGTTGGAATCGCCTCAAGTATTGCAGTTTCAGGACCGCAGCCATGCAGATATTGAAAGGAGAGAGTGAGATGAGGTCTTTAAGAAGCTGGTTATTTTTGGTACCGATTTGCTTTTTATCCTGCCTGGCGCTCGGGTGGGTCAGCCCTGCCGGCGCAGCCGGCGATACCGCGAAAACCCCGCCGCCCGCGGCGGTGGAGGGAGAAATTCAATTCGAAAAACCCCAGGAACCCTGTGAGCCTAAAGCCAAGGAAGAAGAGTGCCCCACCACCTTTGGCCCCATCATCACCGACACCGCCATCCCCATCGACAAGGGGAAATTCGCCATTCAGCCCACCTTCGGCCTTAGCGTAGTCACCGACGCCCTGACCCGGAACTGGCGGCGGGTCTCGGCGGGCGGTAATTTAAAGACTTATAGTATGGATTGGAAATTCACTTATGGGCTGTGGGATAACCTGGAGGTCTTCGCGGTGATCCCCTACGTCCACAACTGGGCCGGGAACGTCAATGAACCGGGGCCGAACGGGGAGCGCTTTGCCGGCTTCGGAGGCTTGGGCGACATCAATCTGACCTTTAAATATCGCCTGGTGGAAGAGACCGAAACCAGACCTACGGTGACCGCGCTCTTCGCCACCGATTTCCCCACCGGTCATTTCCGTCACCTCAATCCCGGGCGGTTGGGAACCGATGAGCTGGGAGGCGGGGCCTATGCCTTCACTACCGGCATCAATATGTCCAAGTTTGTGAAACCATTCATCATTTATGCTAACGTCTGGTATACTATGCAGACCGCTTACAGCAGCAGGGAGGACCGAGCCGGGTTGGTTCTTGATGAAGACGGCAACCTGGTGGAGGGTGACCCCGTGGCCAGCCAGTTGCGCAACTATCCCCGGGACTTTGTCACTTTAAATCTGGCCGCGGAATATCCCCTCACCCAGAAGTGGGTGGCGCTCCTGGAACTCACCAGTTATTGGGGCGCCGGGCGTCTGTTCGGTCACCGGGCCAATCTGCCCGCCGAGGCCTTGATCTCGGTCTCTCCGGGCATCGAGTACATGGCCACGGATAAATTTTCCCTGGCCCTGGGGTTGAATATCGACGTGGCGGGTAAAAACACCGAGGCCGCGATCACGCCCCTATTATCCATGGTTTACGCTTTCTAAACCTGACGAAAGGAGAACATCATATGAAAAGAGGGCAGATAATTGGCGCCGGTGTTTTAGCCCTGTTGGTGTGGAGTGGGGCGGTGGCCGGCCCCGCGTGGGGCCAGGGGCGGGGCCAGGGATTCCGTCCCTGCCCCTATTCCCCCTATGAATGCGCCGCCAAGGGGGTCTGCAAACCGCTGACCATCGCGGGAAAGGTGAGCCGGGTCTTTACGGAGACCCTGCAAGACAATATGTATCCCGGCATGGCCATTGTCGTGGACACCCCGGACCGGGGGCGGGTCCATGTCCATCTGGGACCCGTATGGTATCTGGAGCGCCAGGCCTTTTCCCTGGACCCGGGCCAGGAAGTGCGGGTCCAGGGCATCTGCCTGGAAGACAAAGGGCAAACCCGCCTGATCGCCGCTGAGGTGTCGGTGGGCGATTCCGTGTTGAAGCTTAGGGACCCGGAAGGCAAGCCCATGTGGGAAGCCTGGCGTAAGCGCTGAGCCGGGTAAAAAGCAGGCCTGCCGTCAGATTGTCATCCTGAGTGAAGCGTAGGATCCTGCGCTTCACTCAGGATGACCCCTACCCGTTTTTCTCTAACCTCCCGATCCGCCAGCCTCCACCGACTATGGCCTGGAGCCGGCCAATCCCTTGCTTCAAGTACTTTTCTTTATTATTCAAGACAGGTTTAGCGAAATTATGTCCTAGGTGAGACTCCCTTGCCAAAATCAGGAGTTTTTCCCTGCCTTATCAGGAGATATCCGGATTTACCCCGCCTCTATTCAGGTGCATGATTCAATCAAAAGATGATAAAGTTTGCATCGCTGATGGTAAAATGAACGCACCCCGGGGAAGACCGGGGGATTTCCCGCACCTGGAAAAACTGTTCTAATTGAGGTTAGGCCGGCTTATGAGTATCTGGTTGCAGGGACAACTTGATTACATCTTCTTCTTTTACGGCCTGGCCTTTATCTGTCTGGGGGCAGTCTCCTATATTCTCTCCAAAGAGGACAAGCAGCGGCTGGCCTGGATATACCTGGCCGGTTTCGGGTTGGTCCATGGGCTCAACGAATGGCTGGACCTCCTGGCTCTGCGGCTGCCGGAAGAGGTCTGGTTTACCGCCCTCCGGGCGGCCGTCTTGGCCCTGTCCTTTCTCTGCCTGGCAGAATTCGGCCGTCTCAGCGGCATCCGGCGGCAGGGCCGGGGCCCGGGACGCTGGGTCCTGGGAATTCTCCTCCTGGGCACCGGCCTGGGGGCCTTCTCCGGCTGGGCCGGCCTGAACGCCGCCACCCGGTATACCCTGGGACTGGTGGGCAGCCTATGGGCGGCCTGGGCCTTATTCAAAGAAGGGCAAGAGGCCGGCCCCCCCCGCCGCGTCTGGCTGATGGCCGGCGGCGCCGGTTTCCTGCTCTACGGCCTGGCGACCGGGTTGGTCGTGCCCGCGGCCCCATTTTTCCCCGCCTCCCTGGTCAACTACGAAACCTTCACCGGCGTAACCGGCCTGCCGGTGCAGTTGGTGCGCGGGCTGCTGGCGGTGGCCATTGCCGTCACGATTGCCGTGTATTTTCAGGTGGCCTGGCCGGCGGAGTATAAAGGCAACCATCGGCACCGGGCCCGCTTCATGCTGGGCATCGGAGTCGCCCTGGCAGTCATTTTGGTTTCAGGCTGGTTCCTTACCCAATTCCTGGGCCACGTGGCCCGGGCCCAGATCCGCAAGGACGGCATCGCTCAGAGTAAAGTCATCATCCAACGCTTGACCTTCGAACTGGGGGTAGCCGAGGAAGCCGTAAAGGCCCTGGCCGGTTCGCCCTGGATCGGCCCGGCCCTGTGGTGGAAGTCCGCCGAGACCGTGGCCCGGGCCAACTCGGTGCTGGATCGCTATCAGCATCGCTTCGGGGCCTCAGTGGCTTATCTCCTGGATAGCAACGGTGTCACCATTGCCTCATCCAACCGTGGCGCCCCTGATAGCTTTATGGGTCAATCCTATGCCTTCCGGCCTTACTTTCAAAAGGCCATGGCCGGCCAGACCGCCCGCTATTTCGCCCTGGGCGTGACCTCCAAAAAGCGGGGCTTTTACGCCGCCCATCCGGTGCGGGATCAGGCCGGCAGGATCGCGGGGGTGGCGGTCCTCAAAATGACGCTGGATAAATTTCAGCAGGACCTGCGTGATTTCGACCCTGCCTTTCTCATCGATCCCCAAGGGGTGATATTCGCGGGCAGCCGCCCCGGCCTCGACTATCAGAATCTGTGGCCGTCCACCCAAGCCCGGGAGAATGGCAAGGCTCAGGGTGGCGACGTCTTTTCCGAGTCGGTCTTTCCCGAGCCCCTGGCGGACGGCGCCAACGCCACCCTCTACGGCAAACGCTATTTCCTCTATCGGGCCGACATCGACCCCGTGATGGCCCCGGGGTGGACCCTGGTATTTTTGGCCCCGGTCCATCTGGAAGTGTTCTACCGCTCTCTGGGCATCGCCCTGGCCTTTATCATCGTGCTGCTGACCCTGATCGCGACCGGCAGCAACCTGTCCCTGCGCGAGGGGGCCAATCGCGTCGAGGCCTCGGAAGCGCGCTTCCGGGCCATGTTCGCCGCCGCTCCCGAAGCGGTGTTTGTCTATGACCCGGAAAACCGCAAGGTCCTCGACGCCAATCCCTTCATGGCCCAGTGGCTGGGATATACCCCGGCGGAACTGGCTCACCTGAATATCGACGAGCTTCTCGAGCCCGACTCCGAGGATACCGGAGAAGACGCGGCCGCGGCAGACCTGAATGGTCCGGCTTGCATGTTGCAGCGGCGTTATCGGCGCCGGGACGGCACTCTCGTGGATGTGGAACTCACCGGGGCCAAAATCTTTTATGGGCAGAGGATCCAGGAACTCGTGTTCGCTCGGGACGTCACTGCGCGCAAGCGCGCCGAGGCCGAGCTGGCTTGGGAAGCCACGGTCAACGCCTCCATCGCCGAACTTTCCCGGGCCTTGCTGACCGCCTTGCCCCTGGAGGAGATCGCCTCCTTGGTGTATGAACGCGCCAGGCTTCTCACCGACAGCGCCCTGGGGTTTGCCGGATTTATCCACCCCCAGACCGGGGCACTGACGATACCCGAGATGACCGGAGAGGTGGCCGGGAACGCGGCGGGTCGGCAGCACGCCGCCCTCTTCAATAATTGCTGCGGGCTC
>Ga0265297_10010972_pt1 | contig 11223 bp, 13 predicted proteins | sample Munlanlwell13791_FD_192502 | JGI IMG/M metagenome (GOLD analysis project Ga0265297, IMG submission 192502) | Leachate microbial communities from a municipal landfill in Southern Ontario, Canada - Leachate well 137-91 | ecosystem: Engineered > Solid waste > Landfill > Unclassified | place...
AATAGATTTAGCGTATTGCTTTATGTTTTCGGATACAGCAGGAATACTGCTTTTCCCGCGATGCCAAAAATACGCATTATTACCGCGGGGAAGAAACTCCGGGTATTTAACGGCCAGAAGAGAGTGGTTAACTCCGGGGTAATATTTGAATTTGGCAGGAATTATTTAGTTATAAAGATTCCACTTAAGCTTTTGGGTGAGCCAGATTATGTCTTGACTGCCCTTAAGGCTTTTCATGGCAACCTGCCTATTGACGCCGTAGGTTTCCGTAAGGTTAAAGTCAGAAAGTAAGGAGGGGGGTATGCTAGAGTTAAAAATAGTAAAAATAGATAAGCCCGATGATTTAAATTTTATTTTAGGCCAGGCTCATTTTATTAAAACAGTGGAAGATCTTTATGAATCTTTGATTAATGTCCCTAAGGCAAAATTTGGCCTGGCTTTTAGCGAGGCATCCGGTGCCTGCAAGGTACGCTGCGAAGGCAATGATACAGCGCTTAAAGAACTGGCCTGCAAGAACGCGCTTGAGCTTGCCTGCGGACATAGTTTTATTATCTTTATCAAGGATGCATATCCCATCAGTGTCTTAAATGCTATAAAGAATGTTCCTGAAGTCTGTAATATATATTGCGCTACGGCTAACCCCGCGGAAGTAATTATTGCTCAAGACCAAGGCGGAAGGGGTATATTAGGGGTAATCGATGGGTTAAGCCCTAAAGGAGCAGAAACGCCTGAGGATATTGCTTGGCGTAAGGATTTATTGCGTAAGATCGGCTATAAGCTTTAAATTATCATTTACAATTTATAGGCAGTTTGTTATAATTATCTAACTTAAAATCAAAATGGATTCTAAGAAAATACGTAAGGGCTTAAACCATTTTTTGGCCTGGCTCGGTTTAAATATATGTTCTTTGATAGTTAGAGTGATCCCTGCAAGCTATCTTTATGCCTTTGCCAGTAATATATCTGTTTTGGCATATTTGTTTGCGAAAAAACACAGGAATATCGCCTTAGACAGTTTACATATTGCTTTTGGCAAAGAGAAATCCTCCCGAGAGATTCAACAGATAGCCAAAGATTGTTTTGCTAATATAGCCAAAAGTGCGGTGGAGTTGATGTTCTTTTTTGATAAACCCCACCTTTTGGAGAAGAGGGTTGAGCTTTCTGGCAGGGAACATTTGGATAAAGCTTTAGCTAAAGGCAAAGGAGTGATTTTAGTCAGCGCGCATTTTGGTAATTTCCCTCTTCTTTTAGGCAGGCTGGCGGTAGGTGGGTATAAGGCAGGGGGGATCATGAAGCCGATGCATGATGCTAAGATGGAAGAGATCTTCCGTAAAAAAAGAGAGAAGTATGGAGTGCGGACGATCTATAGCCAACCGCGCAACGCATGCGTGAATAATACTATCCAGGTTTTGCGCAACAATGAGCTTGTTTTTATTCCTATAGACCAGAATTTTGGTTCCGGTGGCGTATTTGTGGATTTCTTCGGTCAGAAAGCAGCTACGGCTACAGGGCCAGTGGTTTTGGCTCAGCGCACTGGGGCAGCCTTGATTCCTTGCTTTATTATCCGTCAGCCAAGTGACCGGCACATAGCAATCTTTGAACCGGAGATGGAACCGGATACAGGCTTGAGTGCGCAGGAAACAGTTTTGGTAAATATACAAAAGCTTACTTCTATTGTTGAGGCTTATATACGCAAGTATCCTGCGGAGTGGGGTTGGATTCACCGCAGATGGAAAAGTAAACCCAGTTAAAGGAGGTGTTTAAATGGCAGGAGAAGAGAAAAAGTGTTGTGATGCAAAGAAGACGCTGTCTACGCTTTTTAAGGTTGTTTTAGGTCTTGCTTTTTTAGTCTTAGGAGGTTTGGCAATTTTAAAATGGTGGAAAGCGCTTCTTTTGATCGTTAAGGGCGGTATTGGATTGTTTCTGATTTTGGCTGGCGTGATTACTTTAGCTATAGCTAAGGAATAAATAGAGAATGGGGAGAGTGGCGGGGCCGGGAATATTTTTCAGAAAATAAAATATATCCGGCCCCATTTACCCCTACCATTATTTTTATAGGAGAGCATATGGAGTCAACTTTAAGCAGGGAAGTCATTATTAATAAAAGAATTCTCCGGTTTTTAGCCGTGGCAGTTTTTATAACTTTAATTACCTTATCCGCCTTTGTGCGCATACCCTTACCTTTGACTCCTGTGCCGCTTACGCTACAGACATTATTTGTTTTGCTTTCAGGTGCGTTATTAGGTAGAAGATTGGGTGTATTTGCGCAGGTTGGATACTTGGTTTTGGGATTGACTGGTTTTCAGGTGTTTACTGGCTTGGGCAGCGGGTCCCTGTATCTTTTTGGGCCTACCGGAGGCTATATTGTTGGGTTCGTTTTAGCATCTTTTTTTACCGGTAGCTTATTTTCGGAAGGTAAGCCTAATAGGCGGAATACGTTGTTAAAGTTTTTATGTGCAGATTTTATAATCTTGTTTAGCGGGATGCTTTGGCTTAAAGTCGCTCTGTCCTGTTCATTTAGCCAGGCATTTTTGCTTGCTTTCTTGCCTTTTGTGCCAGGTGACCTGTTAAAGGTTATGTTCGCAACAGTTGTTTTTGATAAAATACATTCGCGAATCAAGGCATCTCTTTATTAATCAATATGCTGCAAAAAAACTTACTTTAATCAATGAAAAGCTTGGTTCTTAAGCTATGCTCCCTGCTTTCTCTTTCCCTCTGCCTTGGATTTTACGCCAGGTCTTCCGGAATGAATACGCATCAGGCATTATCTATAACTATATTTTCCGCCTCAATCCTCGGAACCCTTTTCTTTTGGGATTTTCGTCTTAGTTTTGCATTTATCGGCACCTCCGTATTATTGATGACTAAAACCATTGACTTAGAGCATGTTATTGAATTTTCTTCGCTTGAGGTAATCCTTTTCCTTATAGGCATGATGGTGATTATTGGGTTGCTTAAAGATTCCGGAGTTTTTGCTTGGATTGTCAGCCTTATTTTACGTATCCCCAAATTAACCGGCAAGAAGTTTGTCATTATCGTCGGACTCATGTCAGCTTTACTTGCCTGTACTATCGATGAAGTAACTTCAATTATTTTTATGGTTGTTGCGGTATTAGAGATTTGTGATTATTTTGAAGTTAACCCTGTGCCTTTTGTCATAATTTCAGTTTTGGCTACAAACATAGGGTCTTCGGCTACAGTGTTAGGCAACCCCATAGGTATACTTATTGCTTCAAAATCCGGACTAAGCTTTGAAGACTTTATAGTTAAGGCCTTTCCTTTGGCTGCACTGTGTTTACTAGTTACTGTTTTTATTCTCTTGTTTTGGTATAGAAAACCGATCAGGTTCCTCAATGAGCAAATGCAGAGGTTGGGGGCTAATGAGATACTGGTTAGGCTGATCTCTGTGCCTCCGGAAAAAACCCTAAGATTAAGTTTGGGGATATTTGCAACTATGCTGGTTTTTATATCCCTACACCGGCGCATGGAAATAGTCTTGGGCCTGCCTGCGAATACTGTCTTGCTGGTTGTGCCGCTTATAGCCAGCGGCCTGATAATGATCTGGAAACATAATAAGGCCAGAAAGTATATCGAAAAAGATGTGGAATGGTGGACGCTGCTTTTCTTTTTGCTTTTATTCGTCCAGGCGGGCACGTTAAAATACACCGGAGCAACTGAGTTTATTGCCAAGCATATGCTGGCAGCATGCGGCAATAGCTTGGATTTCTTGATTTCTGCTATTCTTTGGATAGGCGCGATAGGTTCTAGTGTTTTAGATAATGTAGTTTTAGTGGCAGCTTTTATTCCTGTGGTACAGGGATTCCATAATTTGAACATAAATCTGCAACCATTATGGTGGGCTTTGCTTTTTGGCGGGTGCCTGGGAGGGAATATAACTCTTATTGGGTCTACGGCTAATATTGTAGCCATAGGTATCGTTGAGAAAGAAAAGCGTGTTAAGATAACTTTCCTCAATTGGTTTTGGGTAGGCTTAAGCGTGGGCTTGTCTACTACATTTATTGTAATGATAGCGTTGATTTTTCTGCCCTTTTACAGATAACTTGACAAATTAAGAAATCTGTGTTAATTTAATCCCTAATAAAGGAGGGGGTAAGATGGATTTAAGGAAAATTATAGCTGTTTTTGTGTTTGCTGCCTTAATTGCGCTAACTACTCTTATTGCCTTTGCTGCTGAAGAAGTTGCGGTTGGCGTTGAAAATCCTGCTGCTAGTGCTGTAGAATCCGTAGCCGCTGTTTCTGCTCCCCAGGCTCCTTCGCAGAATGAGAATGATACGCAATGGATTTGGGGAGAGGTGACCAGCTTAGACAGCGCAGGAAAGATAGTTACCTTAAAATACCTTGATTATGAAACAGACCAGGAGAAGGATATTATTTTAACTGTTGATGAAAAGACTACCTTTGAGAATATTGGAAGTTTTGATGAAATAAAGGTTAAGGATACCTTGAGCATAGATTATGTTGTTGGTTCAGACGGTAAGAATGTCGCCAAGAATATTGGCCGTGAGAGTCCGGATTCTTCTGCCGCTGTTCCTGCGCAGGCTGTTGAAGATACTAAGCAGGATAATGTCCAGGCTTCTCCGGAAGAACCAGTAGCCAGCCCAGATGCAGCTGTTGAGCAGGCGCTTTCTCCGGAAGGTGCAACATCAGATTCTGTTACTCAAAAATAGGAATATACTTTAAACATTAAATATTACTTTAAATAGGCAGGGCTTCTAAACCCTGCCTATGTTTTCATTATGCAGAATATTGAATTGATTATTTTTGATCTGGATGGAACTTTAATAAATGCCTATGCAGCCATATGCAGCAGTTTTAATTACGTAATGCGTAAGCTGGGCTTAAAACCTAAAAGCTCAAGACTTATCCGTAGCTTGGTAGGATGGGGAGATGCGAATTTACTTAAACCATATGTTCCCGGACATGATTTAAAGCGATCTTTGCGCCTATACCGCAGTCATCATAAGATTAGTCTGCTTAAACAATCGCATCTTTATCCGCATGTCAGGATGCTTTTACGCAAACTTAAATCCCGGGGCTGCAAGTTAGCAGTAGCAAGCAACCGGCCAAGCAGGTTTTCCTTTATTTTATTAAGACACCTGCGTATAATTAATTTCTTTGATTATGTGCTTTGCGCTGATAAATTAAAACGCGGCAAGCCGGATCCTGAAATATTGAATAAAATAATCAAAAGGTTTGCTCTTAATAAATCGAAAGTTTTATATGTAGGGGATATGGCTATTGATGCGCAAGCCGGAAGGCGCGCAATGGTCAAGACAATAATCGTAACCAGCGGTTCAAGCAGTATAGCTGAAATCAAAAGAGAGCATCCGTTTAAGATAATCTCTAGGGTTAGCCAGCTTGCAGGTAAGTGTTGCAATTAGGTTTCCCTTGACAGCCAGGCTAATCAGTAATATATTAAAAACAAACATGAAAAAAAGTTCTAAGTTATTCGGTTGTTTGATTTTGTCGCTATTTATCGTAGGATGCTCCTCAATAAAAATGCAGTCTGGGAGCAATAAATATCTGGCAGATGAGCCTTTGGAAGGATACTCCGGCCCCAAAGCCAAAATAGCAGTTAGCGATTTTGAATTAAAGACCTCCGGGATTAATACGGATGTTAGCCAGGCAATAAAAGAATATTTCGTCAGTATTTTAAGCAATACCAAGCGTTTTATAATGGTTTCTCCTTCGGATACGGATTTGATTATTAGTATAGGGATTATAGAGTTTGTTCCGGAGAATTCAGGCGGTAAATCAGGAGTAGCAGGTGGGGGAAGTGCCGCCAGCAGTTTTATGGGAGGCTTATTAGGAACTCCTTTAAACAAGGCAACTATGCAGCTGAGCCTGCGTATTGTTGACCGCGCTACTTCAAATGTAATCAGTAGCCGGGATATTCGAAGCCAGGCAGTGGAAAACCCCAGGAATAAAATTAATACTCCCCACGATAAGTTTTTTAAGACAGGGTTAAGTGAATATGCCGGCACGCCCATGGGGAAGGTTATTTATGAATGTCTGCTTGAAGCAGCGCGTTATATCGTTTTAAATGTACCGCAAACTTATTACAAGGACTAAATATGGGAAAAAGAAAACGTAGAGGAAAACTTAACTGGCGTTCTAAGAAAGCCAATAAAGGCAGAAAGCCCTGTTTAGGCTAATTCCCTATATATGGTTTTATTCTGGATCCTGGCCAGCACAACCTTAGTCAGCCTTATATCCTTGGTGGGTATTTTTACCCTTTCCATTAAGGGTAACCTGCTGCATAAAATCCTTTTTTGCCTGATTGGTTTCTCCGCAGGCGCGCTCATCGGAGGCGCCTTTTTGCATATCCTACCGGAATGCCTGGAAAACAATAAAAGCGAGGCGGTATTCTCTTATCTTATTCTTGGCATCATAATCTTTTTCCTTATGGAAAGATATCTGCATTGGCGGCATTGTCATGAGGAAGGCGGCTGTAAGATACATGCCTTTACCTATTTGAATCTTGTGGGAGATGGGTTCCATAATTTTATTGATGGCATGGTTATTGCCGCAAGTTTTATGGTTTCTTTGAAGCTGGGCCTGATTACTACCCTGGCAATCGTATTGCATGAGATTCCTCAGGAGTTAGGCGATTTTGCTGTATTGGTATATGGCGGATTTACCAAAAAAAAGGCCCTTTTATTTAATTTTGCCTCGGCGCTTATGGCTGTACTCGGAGCGGTGATCGGTTATTTTGTAGCTGACCTGGTTAAGAATTTTACGAACTTTATATTGCCGTTTACTGCCGGAGGTTTTATTTATATTGCCACCAGCGACCTTATCCCGGAACTGCATAAAGAAAATGACCTTAAGCGTTCAACCGCAGCTTTTATCGCATTCTTGTTAGGGATAATATTTATGGCATTAGCAAAGAACTTCTTACCAGAATAATCAAACCATTTAATTATTCAATATGAAGATAAGGGCATTGGCATTAATTTCTGGAGGCCTGGATAGTTTATTGGCGGCAAGGCTGATAAAGGAGCAAGGCGTCGAGGTTATTGGAGTGCACTTTAAGATTCCGTTCTGTAAGCTTGATATTAGGAATAGCTTTGTTGGTATAGGGATAAAACTGCTCGAGTTTGATTTAGGAGCTGAATTTCTCTCCCTTATAAAAAATCCCCGGTATGGTTTTGGTTCTAATATGAATCCGTGCATTGATTGCAAGATACTTATGTTTTCCAGGGCCAAGGAGTTGCTGCAGGAATTAAAGGCGGATTTTATTATTACCGGAGAAGTGTTAGGTCAGCGGCCGATGTCTCAAAATAAACAAGCCCTAAGGCTGATTAAGTTAAGGAGCGGGCTCGATGATTTATTATTGCGTCCTTTATCCGCGCAGTTCTTTAATCCCAGCTTGCCGGAAAGGGAAGGCTGGGTTAAACGGGATAAACTGCTTAATTTTAACGGACGCATACGTACTCCGCAGATGCGAATGGCGAAGAAATTAGGCATAAGCGGGTATTCCAATCCTGCAGGCGGCTGTTTATTGACTGACCCCTGTTTTTCTAAAAGATTAAAGGAGTTGCTTTGCCATGAAGAATTAAACCTGGATAATCTGGAGCTTTTAAAAGTAGGCAGGCATTTTCGATTAGGGCAAAAGTCCAGGCTGGTTGTCGGCAGGGATAAAGACGAGAACATATTGCTAATGCAGTTGGCCAAGCCAGGAGATTGCCTGTTTTTCCCCCAAAGGGATTTAGCCGGCCCGACTTCTTTAGCCAGAGGCTTAATCAACGATGAGCTTATTTATCTATTTTCTCAAATAACCTCTGCGTATTCTGATACCCTTGGTTTAAGAAATATGGAAGTTTTCTACCGGAATATTCCTGGAGTTGAGGATAAAGTGCATAAGATTGCCTGTTTACCAAAAAGCAGGTTCGCGCACTTGTTAATATGAAAAGCAGATGAAGGAAGCTTTACTTTATACCACCTTAGAATCCTTAAAGGTGCGTTGCCAGCTTTGCAGCCACAACTGCCTGATTCAGGAAGGTAAGTTTGGTTTTTGCGGAGTAAGGCAGAACATCAAAGGGGTTTTATATACTCATAGTTATGGCAAGCTGGTTGCCGTTAATATAGATCCCGTTGAAAAGAAACCGTTATATCATTTCTTGCCCGGCAGCCTTGCTTTTTCTATCGCTAGCGCAGGGTGCAATTTTCGTTGCGGATTTTGTCAGAATTGGCAGATTTCTCAGTTTGATCCCGTTAGCCAGCAGCCAGGAGAAGATTTTAGCGCGCAGCAAGTTGTTAGATTAGCCAAGGAGAATAACTGTAAAAGCATAGCCTATACTTATACTGAACCTACAGTCTATTTTGAGTTTGCTTTAGAAACGGCAAGGCTTGCAAAAGAAGCGGGTTTATATAACATATTTGTAAGCAATGGCTATATGTCTGCCGGGGCGATTGATTTGCTTAAACCCTACCTGGATGCGGCTAATATTGATTTAAAGTTTTTTAAAGACAATTCTTATCAAAAGATTTGCTCTGCCCATCTTAAGCCTGTACTTGATTCGATCTTGCGGTTAAGGGATGCCGGTATCTGGATTGAGGTTACTACTTTGGTAATTCCTGGCGAGAATGATACCTTAGATGAGCTTTCTGGAATTGCAAGGTTTATTGCTAGCGTAAACAGGGATATCCCATGGCATGTTTCCCGGTTCCATGCGGATTATAAATTTTACGCTTATCGTGATACTCCTGAGGAAACTATTAGATTAGCCTGTGATTTAGGCAATGCCGCAGGGCTGCATTATATTTATGCCGGCAATGTCAACTCCTGGGGGCTGGATACTTTCTGTCCTGCATGTAAGAAAGTACTTATTAAAAGAAAAGGGTTTAGAATAAGCGAAATTAGCCTGGCTAATAACAGGTGTGTATTTTGTCAGGCAAATTTGGCCGGGGTCTTTAATTCAGCATAAATCAGGATTAGTTTCCGAGTTTAAAATGTGTATTGACAGTTATAGGGCTTAGCGGTAAAATAACAAATAAATTTGGCTCACCATAAGATTACCCCTATTTAGGCACTAGGGGTAATATTTTACCTTGTATATGCTAGATAAAAACAGTCAATTTAATACTAAAAAGTGCATTGTATTCTTTGATTTTGATAATACTATCGCTACTTGCGATGTCTTTGATAACATGCTTTTGCTTTTTTCACGGGATGACCGTTGGGTAGAATTGGAAAAAAGATGGAAAAGCGGCAGGATTGGCTCAAAGACCTGCATGGAGGGGCAACTCAGGGGCATGGATTTGAATAAGAAATCTTTAGACGCTTATCTGCCTAAGATAAAGCTTGACCCTTATTTTAAAACACTCTATAAATTCCTGCAGTCCAAGAAAGTAAAAACTGTAGTTTTAAGTGATAACTTTGATTATATACTTAACCGGATTTTAAAGATTAACGGGGTAAAGAAGCTAAAGGTTTTGGCTAATAAATTAAGTTTCCCCCGGGATAAAGTTGTTACGGATTACCCCTTTAAGAATAAAGATTGCCAGATTTGCGCGCATTGCAAGACGAAAAACCTTTTGGCAAATTCGCCAAAAGGCTCTACAATAATCTACGTCGGGGATGGTTCTTCAGATATCTGTCCTGCTAAACATGCCCAGCTGGTTTTCGCAAAGGATAATTTACTCAGGTATTTTAAGGATAATAAACTGGATCATGCGGTTTTTCATAATTTAAAAGAAGTGTTTAACCAATTAAAAAGGAAATTAACATGAGCCAAAAGCAACTGACTAAGCCGAACAAGAATGAAAAAGTTTTTACCCATGACCAATTGTTGGATCTGGAGGCAAAATACTGCTCTTGGGGTGATACAGTGCATTATGCCGAGAAATTAAATGTATTTAAAAGCTCTAAGGGGAGTTATCTTTATGACCGGGAAGGTGTAGAATTCTTGGATTTACAGATGTGGTATTCGGCAGCTAATTTTGGGTATAAGAACAAACGCTTAAACGCCGCATTAAAAAAACAAGTTGATACCTTACCGCAGCTTGCCTGTCAGTACCTGCATGAAGAGAAGATTCAGCTTGCCGCAAAATTAGCGCAGAAAAATGAACGTACCTTTGAGGAAAAAGGCAGGATTCATTTCAATGTTGGAGGTTCAAGCGCCCTGGAAGATTCCTTGAAATTAGTACGCAACCATTCTGGAAGAAGCCTGGTATTTGCTTTTATGGGCGGTTATCATGGAAGGACTTTGGCGGCATCAGCGATAACTTCAAGTTTCAGGTACAGGGAAAGATTTGGCCATTTTGGGGACAGGGCAATGTTTGTTCCCTACCCGTATTGTTTCAGGTGTCCGTATGATAAGAAAAAGGATTTTTGTGATCTATACTGCCTGAAGCAGTTTGAGAAACTTTTTGAAACCGAGTACCATTCAGTAGTGAATAAAAAGAACAATAGATGTGAATTTGTCGCTTTCTATGCGGAGGCTGTCCAGGGTACAGGTGGCTATATTGTCCCTCCACAGGATTATTTCTCAGGGTTAAAAGAAATACTTGATCATTATGGCATACTTTTTATTGATGATGAAATACAAATGGGATTTTTCCGTACGGGTAAGTTCTGGGCGATTGAGCATTTTAATATTACCCCTGATATAATTGTATTCGGCAAGGCCCTTACCAATGGCTTAAATCCTATTTCAGGGGTTTGGGCTAAAGAAAAACTTATCTCTCCGGATGCCTTTCCTCCGGGTTCAACCCACGCAACATTTTCAAGCAATCCCTTAGGCACGGCTGCTGGCCTTGAGGTAATGAAATTAATTGAAGAATCTGATTTTTCTACCTCTGTGAATAAAAAGGGGCAGTATTTTATCTCGCAACTTAAGAAGCTGCAGAAAAAGTACCCGCAGATAGGAGATGTGGATGGGCTTGGCCTGGCTTTAAGAATAGAGATGTGCGGTAAAGACGGTTATACCCCGGATAAAGAATTAACCGATAAGATCGTAAATATAGGGTTGAGTGGATCTTTAAGCGCCGGAGGAAAGAGGCGGGGTTTAATCCTTGATGTCGGCGGTTACTATAAAAATGTATTTACCATTGCCCCGTCATTTTATATTACTGAGAAAGAGATTGATTTAGGTATTGATCTTTTTGAAGAGGCATTAAATAGGGCGCTTAAGAAATCATAGAATTCTTGCTTGCCGTAAAAGACAGGAGCTGAAAATTCCTGCATGCTGAATAAGT
>Ga0265297_10010974_pt1 | contig 11222 bp, 11 predicted proteins | sample Munlanlwell13791_FD_192502 | JGI IMG/M metagenome (GOLD analysis project Ga0265297, IMG submission 192502) | Leachate microbial communities from a municipal landfill in Southern Ontario, Canada - Leachate well 137-91 | ecosystem: Engineered > Solid waste > Landfill > Unclassified | place...
GCCCTTCCTGCACAGCGGATAGACCTTCGCCTCGTGGGGAGAACCCGTCCGAAGGGTCTCCATCAGCGGGCAGCCGGACTTGCAGAGCAGGCGCCCGTTCTCGTCGATATGGTTCAGGATGCCCTCGGAGCAGCGCCGCCCCAGGACCATCCGGCGAGGGTAGCCGGTGATGGCCTCGGCGCCGCGGTTCCAGAAGAGGATGCGCCGCTGGCGGTCTACGATGTAGACTCCGTCGAATAGGCTGTCCAGCAGCGCGGCCAAAGCCGTCTTGGGCCTGCGGACATACTCGAGGGAAAGGGACTCCGTCTTGTTGCGCATGCGGGGGTCTGCCAAGACAGGATAGCACCCCGTCGCTCCCCGCACAATGGCCCCCCCGGCGGAGTCAATCCCAATCAGCGGGGATATCGCCGAGCGCGTCCAGCAGGGGAGTTTCGCGCACATCGTACTGCACGCGGCGGCCCTTGCGGGCCTGCTCGGAGACGAACCTGTTGAGCAGCTCGAGGCAGTCGGGCCGCACCTTGACGCAGCCGTTGGTGTCGCGGAACCGGAAATCCGAAAGCTCCGGGCGGCCGGCGAACTCAGGATCGGCCCTCCGGTCGGGATCGTCCCAGCGGTCCGCATGGTTGGCGAAGCCGTGGCGGCCGAAAGGCCCGCGGAAGTATCGTCCATCCCGGGAGAGCTGCTTCTCCAGGCGCCGCCGGGCCGCCTCGTCCTTGGCCTTGGGTCGGCGCTCGAAGACCGGCAGCCCGGCTCCCTGGGAGTAGGGCTGGTACCGCTCGGACCAGCTCATGTCTATGGGCACGGCCATGTTGTTCCTCGAGTACCAGTGCTTCCAGACGCCCGAGAAGCGCGGCCGGAGGCCCTCGCCTTGGACGCGGGCCAGGACATCGTCCTCTCCCAGCAGTTCCTCGGGGCGGTTCAAAAGCTCTATCTCGTACTGATCAGGGGTGATGTTCCGGACGTCGTAAACGCCGGGGATCGCGGCCCCTCCCTCCGCGTCCATGGGGGCGTAGAAGAGGGTCTCCCCCCTGATGGAGCCGCGGACCCAGCCCGGCTTGGGCTCCCGCGAGGTCTCCCCACGGCCCAGAGCCTCGCACTGGTAGAGGCCCGCGTCCGCACCCTCCTCCAGTTCGAAGCTGATGAGGCCGGGCTTGGTCCGATCCTTGGGCAGGAGCACGAGCGCGCGGGAGACCCGCTCTCCACCGAGCCCGGGCAGGCCGTCGAGCCCGAGGGTCTCGGTCCTGGCCCGGAGAGCCGCCGTCAGAGGCTCAAGGCCCGAGCGGTCCGCGGGGATGGAAGCGGGCAGGATGCGGTCCAGGCCCACGGCGGGGTCCAGCTTGGGCAAAGCGACGGCGCAGGCGGCCAGAAGCCAGGCAAAGAGAAGGGGCACCGGGAAAGCGATACGGCTCCCGGTGCCCCACACCACTTCCGCCCCACAAGCCCGCCCAAGGGGGCGGGCGACCGCCGAACGACTTCTGCCTACCACCACCGTTCTCACCTAAGCTTAACCGGATTCCATGTTTTGTCAAGGCCCAACCCGGCTTGACACACGCCGGGGTCAGGGGTATTCTTTGGAGGCCGCGAACGGAGGCTCCCCATGCCGATCACCCAGACGGACTGGCTCGATTCCCTGCACGTGCCGAAGAGACTGAACTCCGCGGACTACGAGTACTCCGGCGACCGCAAGGCGCTGGAGGCCTTCCAGTCCATCCCGGGCGTCAGCTGGCTGTGCTCCAAGATCATCTCCTTCTTCCTCGAGATCGAGAAGGCCGGGATGCTGGGCCGCGCCGTGCGCGTGACGCCCAAGCAGTTCCCCGAGATCGACCGACTCAAGGCCAAGTGCGCCGAGGTCCTCGGCATCACCCCCCCGCCGATGTTCGTCTTCGAGGTGCCGATGCTCAACGCCTTCACCCTGGGGCCCGACGCGGAGAACTCCTTCGTCCTGCTGACCCGGGCGCTGGCCGACACGGCCACGGAGAAGGAGCTGATGTTCGTCATCGGCCACGAGATGGGGCACATCAAGTCCCAGCACTCGCTCTACCACACGGTCGCCATACTGCTGGCCAACAGCGGCGTGCTGGCCGCGCGCATGCTCCAGCTGCCCGGCGTGCGCTACCTCCTCATCCTCTTCGGCCCCTCGGTCGAGCTCGCCCTCAACGCGTGGGCGCGCCGCTCCGAGATCACGTGCGACCGGGCCGGGCTCGTCTGCTGCCAGGACGTCGAGGCCGCCCGAAAGGCCCTGCTGCTGCTGGGCTGCGGCTCGCGCAGGCTCATGGAGCGCATCGACCTCGACGAGTTCCAGACGCAGCGCGACGACCTTTCCAAGTCCTACGGCAAGTGGGGAGAGCTCTTCCAGACGCATCCCTACCTGCCGCGCCGCGTGAAGGCCCTCGAGGTGTTCGGGGACGGCGCGTTCTACCAGGGCAGCATCCTACGCAAGGGCAACAAGGGAAAGGAGCTGGGATCCATCGACAACGAGGTGGCCAAGGTCCTGGGCGACCTCGAGCCCGTGACCGAGGGCGCCGCCGCCTTCAAGGACTGGAGCAAGAAGCGGCTCAGCCAGGGCCTGGGCGCGGTGGCCAAGGGGCTCGACAAGGCGTCCAAGCAGCTCGACAAGCAGGCGCCCAAGTCCAAGCCGAAGGCCAAGCGGGCCTCTAGGCCTGCCGGGAAGAAGCGGAAAGCCTAGCCGTCAGCATCTCGAGCAGCTGCACTCCCCGGCTGAAGATAAGCGAGGCGTAGCCGTGCGCCAGCACCACGATGGGCGGCGCGACTTGGTGCGTATAGTAAACCCAGCAGCTCCGGGAGTTCCCCCAGTACTCCAGGAAGAAACCCAGGATGGAGCCGCCGAAGAAGATGCACAGGTCCCGGTCCGGCTTGGGCCTCCAGAACAGCGCGAAGAACAGGACGCCGAGGATGACCCAGGAGGAGGGGTCCCCGATCTTGGGCCACATGAACAGCACGGCGCCCGCGATGAAGGCCGGCATGGCGCACCAGTAGGTCAGGCGCGGCTCCCCGAGCTTCGGAATGAGCGGCGTCAGGAGCCTGCCCATGCGGTCTATGGCCAGGGCCGCCACGGGCCAGGACGGGATGATCCAAACCGGCGGCCTCTCGGCCGTGAAGTAGTCCCACAGCCGCGTGCTGGTCCCCCACCACTCCACCACGAAGCCTCCGGCCAGGCCCATCAGGATGAGGAGCGCGTCGCGCTTGGGTCGGATGTCCCAGGTCAGCAGGGCCGTCATCAACAGCCAGGTGAAGCCCAGGAGCTTGTCTCCCCACATCCAGGAGTTCCGGGCGATGAGGTCCCGGATATAGAGGCCGACCCAGATCTGGGACAGGACCAGCAGCGCGAGAGCCGCCAGGCTCCTGCGGTCGTAGCGCGCCAGCAGCTCCCGCGCGTTCCTATATATGGGAAGGTCCGATGTCCTCGCCGATTCCATGGGACTCGAGACACTATAGCAAGTCGCGCCTGGAAGTCGCGCCTGCGGCGACTCTTTATTCTTGGGCATCTTCCTCTTCTGTCTGCCTGTCCTGGCTTCACTGCCGTTGAATGGCTCCGTTGTGGCAGAGGTCCAGCATCGAACAATATGGGTCCTTGGTCCCGCCTGTCAAGGGCCCACTCGGCCCTTTCGTCTAGGCCTTTTGGGGGCCACACTTGTCCTAGAGTCCCGGAAGGCTGGTGGGCCTTTTGGGGACGGCAAAGAAGGATCGGAGGTGGTGGCATGAGAGAAGCCAAGGCTGTGGCCCTTCGTGCGGTTCTGGCGTTCGCGGTAGTCCTTTCGATGGCGGGCGCGGCCTTCAGCGAGGCCGCGAAGCCATCGTCCAACAGCAAGATCGTGACCTTCGCGGCCGATACCCCGGCCGATGCGCGCAAAGATATCATCGCGAAAGCGGGCGGCACCATCGTCCGCGAGCTGTCCATCATCAACGGCTACGAGGTGGAGTTCCGCGCCGGCCTCAAGGCCATGGGCGACGCCGTGCTCAAGTCCAAGCGCGAGATCAAGAACGTCGCGCCCAACACGTACGTGAAGTGGATCGAGGTGGCGATGCCGAGCCTGCGCTCGGTCACCCTCCCCTCGGTGCAGCAAGTCCTCCGCCAGGCGCGCCAGAACACGACCGGCGCCCCGAAGGTCGGCGCCTCCAGCAAGCAGGCCGAGCCGGAGCCGGAAGCGGCCTCCAAGGTGCCGTGGGGCGTCCAGCGGGTAGGCGCTCCGGCGGCCTGGGACCAGGGCGTCACCGGGGCGGGCATCAAGGTCGGCGTCATCGACACGGGCATCGACTACACCCATCCGGCTCTGGCCGGGAACTACAAGGGCGGCTATAACGCCGTGAAGCCCGGAGAGGACCCGAAGGACGACCACGGGCACGGGACCCACGTCTCCGGCACCATCGCGGCCGACGGCGACGACATCGTGGGCGTGGCCCCGAAGGCGAGCCTCTACGCGATCAAGGTCCTGGACGGCAGCGGCGGCGGCACCATCGCCGGCGTCATCGACGGCATCGGTTGGGCCGTCAAGAACGGGATGCAGATCGTCAACATGAGCCTCGGCGGGCCCTCCAGCGAGGAGCTCGAAGCGGCCGTGAAGGCGGCCTACGACGCCGGCGTGACGGTCGTAGCGGCCGCCGGCAACGACCCCGAGGCCGAGGTCTCCGCCCCGGCCTGCTACGCGCAGGCCATCGCCATCAGCGCGAGCGACTCGGGCGACGCCCTGGCGAGCTTCTCGACGACCGGCCCGCAGGTGGCCTTCATCGCCCCGGGCGTGAAGGTCCCCTCGACCTGGCTCGGAGGCGGGCTCAAGAGCATCTCGGGAACCTCGATGGCCACCCCGCACGTGACGGGGCTCGCAGTGCTGGCCTATTCGATGGGCGCGCGCTCCCCGGACGCCATCCGGAACGCGCTCAAGGCGGCGGCCAAGCCGCTGCCCAACCTGAAGCCCGAGCAGCAGGGCGCGGGCATGATCGACGCCGGCCTCCTGGGGCGCTAGTCCGGCCCGGGGAGACGGTCAAGGAGCCGGGGGAGAGATCCCCCGGCTCTTTTCTTTGCGCCTGCGTGGATTTTTCCTAAAAATTGATGCGGATTTAACTTGCCGGACAGACGGCCTTCCACTATATTATCAAGAGATACTCTCCGTACGCTGACCATGCCCAATATCCGACCTCCGGGACAGAAGCTCGAATCCGCGCTCAAGGACCTCAAGGACCTGCGATTCGCGCTCGACCAATCCACCGAAGTAGCCATCACCGACAGCCGCGGCAGGATCGTGTACGTCAACGACGGCTTCTGCCGGATATCGAAGTACTCCAAGGAGGAGCTCCTGGGCCAGAACCACCGCTTGCTGAACTCCAGGACGCATCCAAAAGAGTTCTTCAAGGATATGTGGGACACCATCTCCAACGGCCGGGTCTGGCACGGCGACATCTGCAACAAGGCCAAGGATGGGACGCTCCACTGGATGGCCACGACCATCACCCCGTTCCTCGGGGCGGACGGCCGGCCCGCGCAGTACGTGTGCATCCGCCACGACATCACGCGCATCAAGCACGCCGAGCTGGAGCTGGCCAAGGCCCGGGACCTCGCCCTCGAGGCGGCCCGCATCAAGGCGGACTTCATGGCGAACATGAGCCACGAGATCCGCACCCCCCTCAACGGGGTCATCGGCATGACGGACCTCCTGCAGACCACGCAGATCACGGCCGAGCAGCGCGACTATGTCGAGACGATCCGGAAGTCGAGTGATATCCTGCTCACCCTCATCAACGACATCCTCGACTTCTCCAAGATCGAATCAGGCAGGCTGGAGCTCGAGGAGATCGACTTCTCGCTCAAGATCATGGTCGAGGACGCGGCCGCGATATTCGCCTCCGAAGCGCGACAGAAGGGCCTCGAGCTGCTGTGCCGGATGGACCCGGGACTGCCGCCCGTCGTCCGGGGCGACCCCGCCCGCCTCAAGCAGGTGCTGCTGAACCTCATCGGCAACGCGGTGAAGTTCACGGATAGGGGGCGCGTCGAGGTCCGGGTGACCCCTGCGGAAGGGAACGGTCGCTCCCGGCCGGTACGGTTCGAGATCCAGGACACCGGCATCGGCATCGCCCCCAAGCTCCAGGCTCGCCTCTTCGAGGCCTTCCGGCAGGGCGACAGCTCCGTGACGCGCCGCTATGGCGGGACGGGCCTGGGGCTGGTCATCTCAAAGCGGCTCGTCCAGCGGATGGGCGGAGAGATCAGGCTGCGCAGCGAGCAGGGGGCCGGGAGCACGTTCTCCTTCACCGTCCCCTTCGCCCCCGGAGAGAAGTCCCCCGACGCGGGCCCCCGGGCCAAGGGTGCGGTCCTCAGGCCGAGCTCGTCCGGCCGCGTGCTGATCGCCGAGGACAACCTCGTGAACCAGAAGGTCCTCCTCTGCATGGCCCGCAAGCTCGGCTACGAGGCCGCAGTCGTAGCCAACGGGCGCGACGCCATGGCGGCGCTCGAGAAGAGCCGCTACGACGCCGTGGTCATGGACTGCGAGATGCCCGAGTTGGACGGCTACGCCGCGGCCCGCGCCATCCGGGCCAAGGGCGGGCGCCGCACCCCGATCATCGCGCTCACCGCCCACGCGCTGCCGGGGGACCGGGAAAAGGCCCTCGCCTCCGGCATGGACGACTACCTGGCCAAGCCGGTCCGCATGGAGGACCTCGAGTCCACCCTCGCGCAATGGATCCTTCGGACCCAGCCCCAGCCCCGCGCGGCGCCCGGGGACGCCCAGGTGCCAATGGACGAGAGCGTCCTCAAGAAGCTCGGCGCTCTCGACGAGGAGGCCGGCCCGGATGTTCTGGCCGGCATCCTTCGCACATTCCTGGTCGAGACCCAGAAACAGCTGGAGCAGCTCTCCCAGGGGCTGCGCGACCAGGACGGCGAGAAGGTGCGCCGCGGCGCCCACCTCCTCCACGGGGGAAGCCTGACCCTCGGGGCGACCCATCTGGGCAAGCTCTGCCGGAAACTGGAGGAGGACGCCCGGGCAGGCCGCCTGGACGTCGCCGCGCGGGACCTGAGCGAGACGCAGGACGAGTTCGGAAAGGTGCGGGCCTACCTCGAGCGGCGGCTGGCCGGGGACGGCGGCACGGAGGCGCACGATGGCGAAGATACTCATCGTTGACGACAACCCCACCATCCGCGCCATCGCGGCCGCGGCCCTGCAGCGCGCGGGCGACCAGACGCTGCCCGCGGCCACGGGCCAGGAAGCCCTGGCCCTATTCTCCAAGGAAAAACCGGACCTCGTCGTGCTCGACGTGGAGCTGCCGGACGCGGTGGGCTATGATGTCTGCCGCGCCATGCGCGCCGAGGACCAGGACGTTCCGGTCCTCTTCCTGACCGCCCACGTGAGCCTATCGAGCCGGCTCAAGGGCTTCGAAGCGGGCGGGCAGGACTATATCCCCAAACCTTTCTCGACCCAGGAGCTCCGGGCCAGGGTGCACGCCCACCTCGAGCTCAAGCACAAGCAGGAGGAGCTGTCCCGCAAGAACTGCGAGCTGGAGCTGCAGGATCGCATGCGCCGGGACATGGAGGACATGATCGTCCACGACCTGAAGTCCCCCTTGGCGGCCATCCAGGCGACGCTTGGGATCATCCGCCAGTCGGGCCTCATCGCGGACTCGGACTACCGGCGCCTGCTGGACACCTCCGAGCGGGCGGCCGGGCGCCTGCTGCTCATGATCAATGACCTGCTCGACGTCAGCAAGGCCGAGGCGGGCGGCCTCAGGGCCGAGTTCCAGGAAGTGGAAGTCTGCAAGGTCCTGGAGGGGGCCGGCGAGCTGCTGCGGCCCATGGCCCTGCGCTGCAACACGAAGTGCAGCGTCTCCTGCCCGCCCTCCATCGGCACGATCCACACCGACCAGAGCTTCCTGTTCCGCATCCTCGTCAACCTCGTCTCCAACGCTCTGCGCTTCAGCCGCGCCGGCGACGAGGTGCTCCTGGAGTGCGCGCGCGACGGCAAGAGCGTGCGCTTCAGCGTATCGGACCGGGGCCCGGGGATCCCCGATAAGTTCAAAAGCAAGGTCTTCGAGAAGTTCGTCCAGCTGAAGAAGGGCCGCATGACGATCCAACAGGGCACCGGGATAGGCCTCGCCTTCTGCCGCCTGGCCTCCCAGGCAATGGGCGCGAAGATCTGGGTCGAGGACCGCGAAGGCGGCGGCAGCCGCTTCGTATTAGAGCTCCCCGTCTAATAGTCGAAGACGACCGGATCGTTGACGGGCCGATACTCGACGTCGCACATGGAGACGTTCAGGCAGCGGATGTCCCCCTCCCGCGTCTCCCCGTAGCCCTCGTGGATGTGCCCGAACACGTGGACCTTGGGCCTCACACGGCGCAGTGCGTCGAGCAGGTCCGCGCAGCCCACCCGCTGTCCCGCGTTCTTCCCGCGGTCCACGGCGTCGCCGTGGCCGGCCGCCGGCCCATGCGTGAGGAGGATGTCTATCCCTTCCGGGATGAGGTCCCATTTCCCTCGAATCCGCTCGCCCCGCTCCAGGTTGAAGGCCCAGTCGAAGAACCACGGCTGCCAGGGCGAGCCGTAGACGCGCACACCCTCGATAGCAACCTCGGAGTCCTGCAGATAGGCGCAGCAGCCGGAGAGGGCGGCCCGGGCCTCCTCGGGACGCCGCTCGAACGGGAAGTCGTGGTTGCCGGCGATGACGACCTTGTGCCTGTGCGGCAGGGCGCTCAGGAACTCCGCGAAACTCCGGACCCCTTCGAAGTCCAGCCCCCCGAGCATGTCCCCGGCGAAGAGGAAGACGTCCCCCGGGGGGATGGCCCGCCGGTCGTGCATGCCGTGGGTGTCCGAAGTGCAGACGAAGCGCATGCGAAAGTCTACCAAACTGGGCATGGAACGCCCGCTGGCCCGGCTTGACTGGGGGGCTTTTATGTCGGAAGATGGTCCAAGAGCCGCATCATGTACTGGTACACGGACTGGCTCCAGCCGAAGGTCGTCCTGATCATCCTGGCCGTCCTGCTGCTCGCCGCGCTGGGGGCGGGCGCCTGGCTCGCCAGGGAGTGGAGGACGTTCCGGCATCGGCGCCGGCTGTCCCGCGCCCGGAGGGCCGAGGAAGACGCCCCGAAAGTGCTCGAGGAGTTGGGCTACGAAGTCCTCGAGACGCAGGCGCGGGGGACCATGGGCGTCCGGGTGGACGGGAAGGCCCATGAGACCGCCGTCATCGCCGACGTGCTGGCCTCCAAGGACGGATGCCGCTACGTCTTCGAGGTCAAAACCGGCGAGTCGGCCCCGGACCCTCTGCACCCCGAGACCCGCAGGCAGCTCCTGGAGTACGCCATCGCCTTCCGCCCCTCCCCGGTGATGCTGCTGGACATGGAGCGGGGCGAGGCGCACCGGGTCGAGTTCCCCGGCCTGAGCGCCGCGCCGCCTCCGCCGCCCGCGACCAAGGGGCTGTGGAAATGGCTTCTGCTGGCGCTGCTGCTCGGGCTGCTGGCCGGCATCGGGATCGGCGTGAAGCTGGTGTGACGCAGGAGGACGCATGGACGTCAACAAGATCGACTGCCCGAAATGCGGGGCCAAGATAGACCTCGGACAGAGGTTCTCCGCCCTCGTCGAAGAGCAGGCCCAGCGGGAGATGCAGCCCGCCCTCGAAAAGGCCCTGGCCGAGGCGTCCGCCCGCGAGCGGAAGCGGCTCGCCGATGAGGAGAAGCGCATGCGGTCCCGGCTCGAGGAGGAGTCGCGGCTCCACGCGGAGAAGGCGCGCCGGGAGCTCGAGCGGATGTTCCTGGAGAAGCTCGGCCAGAAGGACCTCGAGGTGGCCGAGAAGCAGCAGCAGCTGCAGCAGGCCATGCAGAAGACGCAGGAACTCGAGCTCAAGCTCACTCAGGGCTCGGCCCAGAAGAGAGGCATCATCGCGGAGGAGGACCTGTTCCAGTACCTGCGGAAGGTCCTCCCTCCGGAGCGCTGCGCCGTGGAGAAACGCGGGCAGGGCAAGAAGGGCACCGACGTCATCGTGCACGTCCACAAGGGCGGGGAGCGGATCGGCGCCATCATCATCGACGACAAGTGGGCGACGAGCTGGGGCACCGAATGGCCGGAGAAGATCTGGGCGGACATGCAGGAGCACAAGGCGGACTTCGCATACGTGGCGGTGAACCCGACCGCCTTCCCCAGGGGGGCCGAGGAGCTCAAGGGCTCCGGCTTCGGCCTGGCGCCGTGCGGGAAGGCCGGCGTCCGGGTCTGGGTCCTCGACCGCAGCAACCTGCCCCTCGTGGGCGCGGTGCTCCTGGACACCGTGGAGAAGGTCCACAAGATGGCCGAGGTGAAGGCCGTTTACGGCTCGGGCAGCGAGGCCGTCCGGAAGTTCCAGGCCTACCTGACCACCGGCTACGAGACCGACCTCCGCGAGAAAGCCAAGCATCTGAGCGTGGCCCTGAAATCCCTCGGCGACCTCCGCAAGAAATTCGACAAGGAATGCGAGACCATGCTCGAGGCCTTGCACGGCTACTGGACCACCGAGGAAAGGGTTCACGGAAACATGACGTCCTTCTTCGGAGCCGATGCGGTGAAAAGCATGCCGCAGATACCTTTCACAATTGAATAGACTACACCCGAAAGGGTATAATCTATAATTGATTATACCCTTACAGGTATATCATTTCAGTATATGCTACCTTTAGGGTATAATAAACAAAAATGGACGATCTGGCTGGATTCGTCAGGGCGCAACGTCGCCAGGCCGGCCTGACCCAGGCCGAGTTGGCGCTTAAAGCGGGCGTCGGCCTGAGGTTCCTGAGGGAACTGGAGCAGGGAAAGCAGTCCCTGAGGACAGTCACCATCAATAGTGTCCTGGCCATGTTCGGCAAGCGCCTGGGCCCGGTGGACATTCCCAGAGAGCCATGACCCTGCGGGCAGCGGTGTTCTACGAGGACAGGCGAGCGGGGACCTTGGCAAAGACCCCGGACGGCTTCGAGTTCCACTACGACCCCGGCTACCTGGCCGAGCCCCGGGCCGCACCTGTCAGCCTCGCGCTGCCGCTGAGGCCGGAGAAATACGCCTCCCGCTCGCTCTTCCCGTTCTTCGAGGGCCTTCTGCCCGAGGGCTGGCTCCTGGAGCAGGCGTGCGCCGCGTCCGGGATCGGCCGGGACGAGAAGCTCAAGCTCCTGCTGCTGGTCGGGCGCGACCCCATCGGCGCGGTCCGCGTGCTTGCCGAGGCTCGCCATGGCTAGCTGCCTGTGCTGCCACAAGCCGGCCGGGGAAGGCCCC
>Ga0265297_10010976_pt1 | contig 11219 bp, 8 predicted proteins | sample Munlanlwell13791_FD_192502 | JGI IMG/M metagenome (GOLD analysis project Ga0265297, IMG submission 192502) | Leachate microbial communities from a municipal landfill in Southern Ontario, Canada - Leachate well 137-91 | ecosystem: Engineered > Solid waste > Landfill > Unclassified | place...
GTCGTAGCGGTCGTCATGAAAAAAACCGTCGGCCTGAGCCAGCGGCAGAAAACCTACAAGACTCATCGAGGCCAGGGTAAGCAAGTTCTTTTTCAGCATAATATTTTCCTTTTACGTAATAAAAACAACTAATTAAATTTAACCTTGTTATTTAACCGACTTATTATAGGATGCGATACTTAAACTGAAGCTTAACAACCGCTGTTGTCAAAAAACTTTATAAAATAGCTTAATTGCAACATTCTCAGCTTATCTGTGCGCTATCCCACATATAACCATTTTTAATCGCTCATACGCCGCCTGGGCCCTCCTGCCCCCGGTCTGGGGAAGTAGATTCATGGCGCTAGTATGTGCGATGGCGTACCGACTGCGGCTGGTTTTTGGGATACAGTTTCCAGAAGTTTTAGCACGGCTCCGCCCTGCTTCAAAACTTACTTTTCGTCCACGTTTGTTCTTAACTCAGGAGAATCTCATGACTCATATACCTCAATCCGAACAGTCCATGCGTTCTGAACAGTCCATGCATGGCATGCGCCATTCCATGCAATCTTGCATCCAAGCTTGCATGGAATGCCATCAAGTTTGCCTGCAAACGGCTATGAATCACTGCCTGGAAACGGGCGGCAAACACGTTGAACCGGAACACTTCCGGCTAATGATGTGCTGCGCTGAAATCTGCCAGACATCAGCCAACTTCATGCTGAGCAATTCCACTTTCCATAATCGTCTCTGCGGAGTCTGCGCCGAAGTTTGCGATGCCTGCGCCCAGGATTGCAAAAACATCGGCAGCATGGATGAATGCGTCGAGGCCTGCATGAACTGCGCAGAAAGTTGCCGCCAAATGGCCGGCTCTTCTATGCAGCATTAAACGGAAACCGGGGGCCATGCTCATGAAACCAAGACGATCACTGTTATTCTCGGCGGTAGCTGTGGTTCTGAGTGCATGCGGCGAGGTGGCACAATTGCCGGTAGCGGCAGGCATTGGCCCTCATCCCCAACTGCCGCCGCCCAATCCGACCTTGATTCCGACAGTGAACGTCGCTCCGGCTATAGGCTGGCCCGCTAACGGTAAACCGGCGGCCGCGGCCGGGATGACCGTAAATGCCTTTGCCGACGGGCTCGACCATCCTCGCTGGCTGTATCTGCTGCCTAACGGCGACGTCTTGGTCGCTGAAACCAATGCACCGCCAATGCCCGAGGACGCTAAAAGCATTAAAACCTGGCTCACTGAGCGTGTCATGAAGGAGGCAGGCGCAGGGGTACCCAGCGCCAATCGCATTACCCTGCTGCGCGATACCGATGGCGACGGGATAGCCGAAACCCGATCGGTCTTTCTCGAAGGGCTCAACTCGCCGTTCGGCATGGCCTTGGTGGGCAATGATTTTTATGTCGCCAATGCGGATGCAGTGGTTAAGTTCCCTTATAGCAACGGGGAAACCCGTATCGTACAGCCGGGGACTAAAGTAACCGATCTCCCGGCCGGGCTTAACCATCACTGGACCAAAAATATTCTCGCCAGCCGGGACGGCTCGCACCTTTATGTCACGGTAGGCTCGAACAGTAATGTCGCCGAGAACGGCATCGATAAAGAGGACGGCCGCGCCGCCATTTGGGAAGTCGATCTCAAATCAGGCGCCCACCGCATTTACTCCGGCGGCTTACGTAATCCCAACGGCCTCGCCTGGGAACCGGATAGCGGCGCGCTGTGGACCGTAGTCAACGAGCGCGATGAAATCGGCAGCGACCTGGTTCCCGATTACCTGACTTCGGTACCCGACGGCAGCTTCTTCGGCTGGCCGTACAGTTATTATGGACAGCATGTCGACGAGCGCGTGCGGCCCCCGCGGCCCGACCTGGTCGATAAAGCCCGGGTACCTGATTATGCAGTCGGCTCGCATACCGCTTCTCTGGGCTTGGCTTTTTCCAGGCAGGGCACATGGCCGGCACCTTTCGATAACGGCGCTTTCATCGGCCAGCACGGTTCGTGGAACCGCAAGCCACACAGCGGCTATCGGGTCATCTTTGTGCCTTTCACAGGCGGCATGCCTTCTGGCGATCCGATCGACGTGTTGACGGGTTTTCTTAGCGCCGATGGCGAAGCCTACGGGCGTCCTGTTGGGGTTGCTCTCGACAAGCAAAACGCTTTATTGGTCGCCGATGATGTCGGCAACCGTATCTGGCGTGTAACGGCCTCGTCCCCTTAACTCAACGGGCATTTTATTTATGAGATCGATTTGGACAGGCGCAATAGGTTTCGGTTTGGTCAATATACCGGTCAAGCTTTACAGTGCCACCGAAACCAGCACGCTTGACCTGGATATGCTCGATAAAAAAGATCATTCCCACATACGCCTGATGCGCGTCAATGAACACAGCGGCAAGGAAGTCAGCTGGGAAAATATTGTTAAGGCCTATAAATACAAGGATGAGTATGTAGTTCTTAGCGACGAGGATTTTGAAGCGGCCAGTGTAGAAAAATCCAAAGTCATCACTATTTCCGGTTTTGCCGGAGAAGATGAAATCGACAGTATTTATTTTGAAACGCCCTACTATGTCGAGCCGGAAGAGTCCGGCGTCAAAGCCTATGCTTTATTGCGGGAAGCGTTGCTGAAAACGGAAAAGGTCGGCATTGCCACGTTCGTGATGCGCAGCCGGGAAAACCTGGCCATTTTAAGACCGACAAACAGTGTCATCATTTTAAATAAAATCAGGTTTGCCGAAGAAATCAAGGATGCTTCCGCACTTGATTTACCTTCCAAGACCGGCATAAAAAAGGATGAGCTGGAAATGGCCGTTTCATTAATTAACCAGCTTTCCGAAAAATTCGACATCAGCGCCTACAAAGACACTTACACCGATTCTTTATTGAAGATCATAGCCGCCAAAGCAAAAGGCGCAAAGCCCAAAAAGCCGCATTTGAAAGTGGTACCTACTCAATCTACGGACCTGGTAGCGCAATTAAGGGCCAGCCTGAATGCCCGCAAAAAAGCGTCTTGAACCATGACGCTTCATGCATACCAGCAAAAAAGGAATTTTAAAACCACACCTGAACCTGCAACAAAAAAAGCGGCTCATTCCGACAAATTAATCTTTGTGGTGCAACGGCATAAAGCTTCGCGCCTGCACTATGACTTCAGACTGGAAATGGACGGCGTGTTAAAAAGCTGGGCCATACCCAAGGGGCCTTCGATGAATCCTGCCGATAAACGGCTGGCTATCAAGGTTGAAGATCATCCTTATGCTTATAAGGATTTTGAAGGCGTTATCCCGCCGGGAAATTACGGCGCCGGCATAGTGGAGATATGGGATCGCGGCTATTACACCGGCAGCCTGAATTCGGGGAAAAATGCACAAAAAGAATTACTGAAAGCGCTCGATACTGGCCATTTAAACATTACTCTGCACGGCAAAAAACTAAAAGGCGAATTCGCCCTGGTTAAGCTAAAAGCCAGCCAGGATAACTCCTGGTTGCTGATCAAGCATAAAGATGAATATGCGGTGCAGGAGGAGTATGACAGTGAAGCGGAAACACCAAAAGACTCTCCGATCAATAAAGCGTTAGGCATGCGCAGCAAAAAATCGGCAAACAAACCTACAAAGGCTCTCGCCCAAGATAAACCTGACTACATACCGGCCATGCTGGCCAAAGAAGTTAAACAGCCTTTTGACGATAAGGACTGGATTTTTGAAATTAAATGGGACGGATACCGGGCTATGGCTGAGCTAAATAAAGCCGAGATCAAGCTCTATTCCCGGAACGGAAACCTGTTTAACGACAAGTATCCTGAAATAATCGATGCCTTGGCTCAAATGGATGTCGAAGCGGTCATCGACGGGGAAATCGTGGTCATGGATGAGCAAGGCAATCCCAATTTTCAGTTACTGCAACATTACAGCGAGCAACGATCGCAGCCGATTTATTACTATGTATTTGATATCTTAAAATTAAATAACCAGTCCGTTATGGAACTGCCGCTTGTTAAAAGAAAAGAACTATTACGCACTTTTATTCTATTCCGCACGCTTATAAAAAACAGCGTTATCAAATACTCTGACCATATTGAAGAAAAGGGTAAGGAAATGTTTGCGCTGATGGCGGAAAGAAACATGGAAGGCATTATGGCTAAAAAGGCCGATAGCTTTTACTTGCCGGGCCAGCGTAGCGCCAACTGGTTAAAAGTAAAATACCGTAAAAGTGTTGATGCCATCATCTGCGGCTTTACTGAGCCTGAGGGAGAAAGGAAGTATTTTGGCGCCTTAATATTGGGCTTAATGCAGGGCCAGACCATTAAGTATATTGGGCATACAGGAACCGGCTTTGATAACTCATTGCTAAAAAGCCTATATCAACAGCTAACGCCGTTAGCCATTCCTCAATCGCCATTTAATGAAACCGTAAAAACCAACACGCCGGTAACCTGGGTAAAACCCGTCCTGGTATGTGAGGTTGAATTTACCGAAAAAACCCGTGATGGCATGCTGCGAAACCCCGCTTTTATAAGATTGCGACCGGACAAACCCGTCGAGGATACGACCATGGCAAGCTCGGAAACCATCACCAAAGAACAGGCTGAAACAGAAAGCGCACCGAAAGCAAGCAATGACACAGTCATCCCTTTTGGACGCGTGAAAGTTCCTGTCTCTAACTGGGACAAACTGTACTGGCCGGAAGAAAAAATCACTAAAGGCGATGTAGTTGAGTATTACCTGAATATCGCCGACCTGATTTTGCCGTACTTAAAAAACCGCCCGCAGTCTTTAAAGAGGAATCCGGAAGGCATCGCCAACGAAGGCTTTTTTCATAAAGATGCGGGCGAGAATGTGCCTTCGTTTGTAAAAACCATTGCCGTGCATTCGGAATCTTCAAATAAGGACGTCGATTATATTATCTGCAATAACAAAGCGACCCTAACCTATCTTAATAACCTCGGCTGCATAGAAATCAATCCCTGGCACTCGACCATCCAATCTCTGGACTGCCCCGACTACCTCATCATTGATATCGACCCATCCGATAAAAATACGTTTGAGCAGGTCATTGAAGCGGCCAATATCGTTCACGAAATCCTGGAAAAAGCCGGGGCGGCCAATTTTTGTAAAACCTCGGGCGCTACAGGTTTGCATGTATATATCCCTACCCACAAAAAATACACCTATGCTCAATTAAAGGATTTTGCTGAACTGATTTGCGTGATGGCTACTGAACAATTACCTGAAACCACCAGCACGGAAAGAAGCCTCAGCGAACGAGGCAATAAAATCTACCTGGATTACCTGCAAAATAGTAAGGGACAAACGGTCGTCGCGCCCTACAGCCTGAGACCTTATCCTGGAGCCACGGCATCGGCTCCGTTGAAATGGGCAGAAGTCAAACCGGGGTTAACTCCGGCCCAATTCAATATTTTCACCCTCCCGGCCAGAGTTAAAAAGACCGGCGATTTATTCAAAGGCATTCTCGGCAAAGGCATCGATATGGAAACGCTGTTGGATAAAATGACCGGCGTTAAAAAGTAAAGGTTTTGCGCATCGCAACATTCTTATCCGGCACCGTAGGGTACGAGGCTGTGAAAATATTCGGTTTTAGAAAAAATTAAAGAATTCACCACGAAGACACGAAGGATACGAAGAAAACAATCGTTTTAATTCAATGTATTGAAAACTTCGCGCTCTTCGTGCCTTCGTGGTGAAAAAATGTTTTTAGCCTAATTTGGATAATACTTTCACCGTCTCCGTACCCTACCAAGCTTTCAACCATTCACGACCGTGCCGCCATTGGGATGAAGAACCTGCCCGGACATATACGAGGCATCATCCGAAGCTAAAAAAACATAACAGTTGGCGACTTCTTCAGGCTGTCCGGCCCGGCCCATCGGCACGTCCTCGCCAAAAGATTCGACATGCTCAGGCTCGAAAGTCGACGGAATCAGCGGCGTCCAGATAGGTCCGGGGGCGACGCCATTAACCCTGATTTTTTGTTCGGCCAGAGCCAGAGACAAGGACCGTGTAAAGCCGACAATAGCGCCCTTGGTAGACGCGTAATCGAGCAATTGGGGACTGCCTTTATAGGTCGTTACCGAAGTCGTATTAATAATGGTGCTTCCGGGTTGCAGGTATTTAAGGGCCGCTTTGGTTAAATAGAACATCGAAAAGATATTGGTGCGGAAGGTCTTTTCAAGCTGCTCTGCGCTTATGTCTTCAATGCTTTTCTGGGGATGCTGTTCCGCCGCATTATTGATCAGGCTATCCAGCCGTCCTAACTCACTGATAGTCTGCTCAACCGCTTCCCGGCAAAAATATTCTTGCCCGATATCCCCGGCAATCAGCAGGCATTGCTGGCCGTATTCATTCACCAAGCGCTTGGTTTCTTCCGCATCTTCATGTTCATCCAGATAGACAATAGCCGAATCAGCGCCCTCCTTTGCAAAAGCCACCGCAATGGCGCGTCCGATACCGGAATCCCCGCCGGTAATTAAGGCGACTTTGCCGTTGAGCTTGCCGGTGCCCTGATAATTGGGATCATGGGACTGAGGCTGGGGATTCATGTCTGTTTCCAGCCCCGGCTGGCGCTCCTGATGCTGGGGTGGATAAGGGGGTTCGGGATGCTTAATATCGGTCATGACGCCTCCTTTATAAGGTGGGTAAGAAAATACTTATCGCGGCACCGTAGGGTACGCATCGCGTACCATTTTCTGGATCAAGTCCCAAAAGGTACGCGATGCGTACCCTACCTCTAGCACTGCGTAACATCGGTTACTCATCTCAGCTACTAAGTTTATTAGGGTTTTAATACCACCTTGATGCAATGATCTTGTTTTTCCTTAAACAGGCTATAGCCCTCGGCGGCATCATCAAGCTTCATTTGATGGGTAATAACAAACGATGGATCGATTTCATTTTTTTCAATTTTTTCAAAAAGAATCGGCATGTATTTCTGCACATGGGTCTGACCTGTTTTGATCGTCAGGCCTTTATTCATCGCAGCTCCGATCGGAATTTTATCGCCATAACCGACATACACGCCCGGCACCGAAATAGTCCCGCCTTTGCGGCAACTCTTGATGGCCTGCCGTAAGACATGGGGACGATCCGTACCCAGCAATGCCGCTGTTTTCACGGAATCGATAATCCCGTCCAGGGTTCCGCCCGAATGCGCTTCGCACCCAACTGCGTCAATGCATCGGTCAGGCCCGCGCCCATGGGTCATTTGCATTAATTGGTCATAAACATCGACATCGTCAAAATTGACGGTTTCCGCCCTGCCCTGCTGCCTGGCCATTTCCAGACGTTCGGGCACATGGTCGATAGCGATGATACGCTCGGCGCCGAACATCCAGGCGCTTTGGATGGCAAATTGCGCAACCGGGCCGCAGCCCCAAACCGCAACGGTATCGCCGGGTTCAATACCACAGTTTTCTGCCGCCATATAACCGGTAGGGAAAATATCCGACAGAAATAAAACTTTTTCGTCAGGAATGCCATTAGGAATTTTAAAAGGCCCGACATCGGCATACGGAACCCGCAAATATTCGGCTTGACCGCCGGCGTAACCGCCCAGCATATGGGAATAGCCGAATATTCCGGCGGTCGCATGCCCCATCGCCTTGCGGGCTAACTCAGCACCGGGATTGGAGTTGTCGCACAAGGAATACATTTGTTTTTGACAAAAAAAGCACTCGCCGCAAGATATAGTAAACGGCACGACAACCCGGTCGCCGACCTTTAAATTCCTGACATCACTGCCAACCTCGACCACTTCCCCCATCGGTTCGTGCCCCAATATATCGCCCTTTTCCATGGTCGGCTGGAAGCCATCCAAAATATGTAAATCGGAGCCGCATATCGCGGTGGAGGTGACCTTAATAATCGCATCATTCTTGTTGATAATTTTAGGGTCCGGCACCGTGGTAACCCTAACGTCGTTCGTACCGTACCAGCATAAGGCTTTCATATCGTTCTCCTCAATCAGCATGGATAACTGTCGCTTCGCATTCATCAGTTCGGTTGATAACTGGCGGTAACTCTTGCATCAAAAGCCCCGGTTTTTAACTGACGACTTTTTTAATAAGGTACTGGTTTAAAATAAAATTTTCTGTGCGAAAACGTACCCAACCATTGCTTTTACAGAAAGCCGGAACTATTGCTTGTATGTGGGAGGCCGTACCGACTGCGTCAGGTTTTTCGCCTAGAGTGATTTCGATGCGGCTCTCCCAGTAAAAGTGAAAAGCCGTGTTTCAATATCCTGTTTCAAGGCAACGAATAGCAGCCATCCGGCCGGAGGTAGAACATGCCTTATAAAGATATCAGCGATTTACCCGAGAATGTGCGGGAGCATTTACCAAAACATGCTCAGGAGATTTATCAGGCGGCCTATAACAATGCTTGGGACGAATACGGGCATGACGAAGAACGGGCTCACCGGATAGCCTGGAGCGCAGTCAAAAAGAAGTATCAGAAAGATGAAGCCAGTGGGCAATGGAAAGCTATAGATAAAGCTTAAGCCAAATCAAATTCAACTCAGCCATCAAGGAAAACGCTATCTGGATCAAGCCGTTATTTGTGTCTTGGCGGTGAGTCAACCTTTAACTCCCGGTCAGAATTTCCTGTTTGGCCAATCGATTTTAAAACCCTGCCACAGGATATTAGAAAGCGCTAACTTATCTATAACTATATGATTACAATGAAGTTACAAAAAAAATAAATACCCTTAGTGTGTGTTGACGTACAGAAATTTGATGCTTTTTTCCTATATTCTGAGCTCACTTCTTTAAATACATAAAGAAGAAAAGCCTTTAACCCAATTCAACAAAAGGCACTTATATACGTTTAAATAATATGTTCGAGGTGAAGATCATGCCACAGAAACAGTCTCATACCGGTCAGAAAAGTTCCACCCGACTTCGCGGTTTTGCTTCAATGGACGAAGACAAGCAACGGGAAATTGCCAGTAAAGGGGGGCGCGCCGCTCATGAAAAAGGCACTGCGCATGAATTTACTCCAGAAGAAGCCAGAGAAGCAGGCCATAAAGGTGGTCAAGCCGCTCATGAGAAAGGCACCGCTCATGAGTTTACTTCGGAAGAAGCCAGAGAAGCTGGCCGTAAAGGCGGCCAAGCGGCTCATGAGAAAGGCACCGCCCATGAGTTTACTTCGGAAGAAGCCAGAGAAGCTGGCCGTAAAGGCGGCCAAGCGGCTCATGGAAAAGGTTCAGCTCATGAATTTACTCCGGAAGAAGCCAGAGAAGCTGGCCGTAAAGGCGGCCAAGCTTCCCATAAAAAAGGCTCTTCCGGCGAATCCAGACAGCACAGGTAAAGTAATCCTATAACTCTAGCTTATTAGAATTATGTTGGCCCCTACAGTCCTCATTGCCTTATGCACAAATCGAAATAATCCCTAATAAAGCCAATCATATTGTAAAAACATCATGTTATTGGCTTTCCAGCTGTTTTTTTTCAGACTTATGTAATGAGGCATGGCATAACCGCAGGGGTTGGCATTTCTAATAAAGCCGGACCGCTAAGCAAAGTTAGTCGCACTGCAAGACACCCCAAAATTGACAAGGCGTCGCTACTGCCGACCCTTACATTACTCCTGTTGGATGTACAGGCTGTCTTTCGTTTGACTTAATTTTTGCTTAGGCACCATTCTGGACTTTTGTCACACGCTTGATTGATGGCTGAAGCCAGACCAGGTGGCACGACAATGTAGTCGTGCCTGTACGCAAGAGGATCACTATCTCCAAAGAGTGTTCCCCGCATCAAATCATTATTGAGGAACTGCGACATGAAAAAACTACCTTTTTCAAAAACACGCCGAATATGCGCATCCTTGCTGGTTGCGTTGGCCTTTGCTACAGGATTGGGCGCTCATACCTTAGGGACATATCAATTGCAGAATCTGGTGACTGACACTGAAGGGGCGGACGCCACCGACGAAAATCTGGTAAATCCGTGGGGATTGGCTTTTAACCCCTTTGGCCCGGCATGGGTGGCCAACAACGGCTCTGGCGTTGCAACCGTCTATGATGGCGAAGGCACCGTTAATCCTTTAGTAGTCGAGATACCAACAGCAAGCGAAGCTACCGGTGGAACTCCGACTGGCGTGGTATACAACGGATCTCCCGAATTCGTGATTAACTCTAGTGGCGCTGTAGGCGGCACTAATGGTGGTACCAATGGTGGCACTAATGGTGGAACCAATGGCGGCACTAACGGTGGCACTAACGGTGGCACTAATGGTGGCACTAATGGTGGCACTAACGGTGGCACTAACGGTGGCACTAACGGTGGTACCAATGGCGGCACTAACGGTGGAACCAATGGCGGCACTGGTGTCGGTACCGGACCCAGCCGGTTCATCTTTGCAACGGACGAGGGTGTGATCGCGGCCTGGAATCCTGATGTCAATGCGACCCAGGCGATTCGCGTAAACGACGCCGCGGCGGAAAACGGTCCAGTCTATAAAGGTCTTGCCATAAGCGCGAACGGCACCGAAAGCCGACTTTATGCCGCCGACTTTTTCAACAATAAAGTTGACGTCTGGGATGGCGATTTCCAACCAGTAACGCTGGAGGAAGGCGCCTTTACCGATCCAACTCTTCCTGCCGGATATGCGCCGTTTAACATACAGGCTATTAACGGCAGCATTTATGTGGCTTATGCGCAGCAGGATGAAGCCAAGCTTGACGCTGTAAAAGGCGTAGGCCTTGGATTCGTGGATGTGTACGACACCGATGGTGTGTTCGTCAAACGCCTTATTTCGCAAGGCAGTTTGAATGCGCCTTGGGGTATGGCCTTGGCGCCGGCTGGTTTCGGCGAGTTTGGCGACCGTCTTCTGGTGGGCAATTTCGGCGATGGCACCATCAATGCATTCGATGTTGCGACAGGCGGGTTGATTGGTCATTTAGCTGATGACAGTGACGAACCTATCGTAATCGATGGCTTGTGGGCACTGAGCTTTGGCAATGGCTATTTGAATCAACCAATTAATACGCTGTTCTTTACAGCCGGTCCAAACAACGAGCAAGGCGGTCTGTACGGGCGTATCGATATACAAGGTAATGTAACTCCAGGAGACGGAACTGGCACTGGCACTGGCACTGGCACTGGAACTGGAACTGGAACCGGAACCGGAACTGGAACTGGAACTGGAACTGGAACTGGAACTGGAACTGGAACTGGAACTGACACCGGAGCTGGCACTGGAACTGGAACTGGAACTGGAAC
>Ga0265297_10010977_pt1 | contig 11219 bp, 18 predicted proteins | sample Munlanlwell13791_FD_192502 | JGI IMG/M metagenome (GOLD analysis project Ga0265297, IMG submission 192502) | Leachate microbial communities from a municipal landfill in Southern Ontario, Canada - Leachate well 137-91 | ecosystem: Engineered > Solid waste > Landfill > Unclassified | place...
TTTATCCTTAATAAGATATTTTGTGCATAATTTTTCTTTTCAATAAAACAAACAATGGCATAAAAAATATATAAAGTCAAGTATTATTTTGTTTTAAATTATCAACTTTTTAACGGAATGTCTCTTGAAACGAAAGTAATCTACAATAAAATTATTGATTAGTCAAATAAATAATTATTTATTTTGAAGTATTTTTTTCATTTTAACAGAATAATAATAGATGCAAATAATAAGAATATCTTCCAATTTAATGAATCCAATATTAATGACTAGTAAACTTTTTAGAGACATTTTTAAAAAGCTTGGTACGAAGCAACCCTATAATGAAGAACTTTACAATTCTAAGATCCAGAAATTTTTGGATAAAAATAATTTTGTAATAAACACAATTCGTGCTAATTGGCTATATATTCTATCCTTTAGTCCTTTTGCTTATCAATATATTTATCCAAAATACTTAAAAAAAGAAGAAGAAACAATTAATGAAACCAAAAAGCAAACAATTGCAGCTTATGTCTCTGGAAACATAAATATTATTTCAAGAGTTTATAATGACAAAGAGATCATGGAGTTGTTTGCTAATGATAAGCAAAAGACAACTGAATTATATAATGCATTTATTTATTCTATACATTTTCTTAAAAATATATTAAATAATTATTCTACTTATTGCCCTTCAGTGATTAAAAATACAGAAAATTTATTAAAGTTCAAAGATATAGCAAGGGAAGAAGTAGTAAAAATGGTTAGTTTCTTTACTATTAATGTTCCTGATATTTCTAGTTTTGGTTCTGTTATTTCTACTTTTGAAAATTTACCTGAGGAACTTAAAACTCCAAAAGCTGAAAAGATTTTAATAGAAAGGATATGTTCTGCTCTTGAATCAGATCCTACCTATTATTCAAAAAAACTAATAGATGAAGATAAATTTAAGAAGTTTAGATTTTTGCCTCAAATAATTGAAGCTACAAAAGTTGGTTGGATAAAACTGCTTGAAAATCTTATGAGCAAACCAACGGATATAGGAGACAATGGTTCTACAATAATTACAATATTCCCTGGTTTTTTAGAATATACTTGTATTCCTCCAGAATTTAAAACAGACCCAAGGATTATGGCTATTAGAGAAAGGGTTAAAAAACAGATGGTGACTTTTCTTAATAATAATTTTAAAAATGTATTTAATACAACTTTTGGTGATTCCGCAATTCTTACTCCACAACAAAAACAAGAATTAGAAATTTTAATAAATGAATTTAGAGATGAAGATTTTATGGTATCTCTTTATTGGAAAGAAAAAGAAAAATTAAAAGAATATCTTCCGCTAAAAGAAAAAATGAGTGGTAATGTAACAATTAAATTTATTCAAGATTATTCTGCTATAATTACTGGGCAGGACGGCCAAATAAAAGAACCTAAAAATTTTGCTGCCGGAGATATAGAGAGCGTTTATGTTCTTAAAGATATGATGAATTATATACGTGTTGAACTTAAAGACGGTTCTATAATTGATTTATTAGACAAGAGTTCTTTTGAGATATTACCATGAAAATAATTAAAATAGCACAAATAAGCCAACAAGATGATGAAATGTCCCTAAGAAATGTCTTTGAAGAAATAAAAGGGCAAGTTTCTCATTATAATGATGTATCTTTAAATAATGATTTTTATGTCAGTATTTTAAAATTAAGAGAAATATGTAAAAGAAGACCAGATTTAATTTTATTTCCAATAAAGAAATTATGGTTAGATTTAATAAGAGATAATAAGTCATATTTATACAAATTTATAATCCCTGAAAGTCTTAAAAATGAGCAAGATATAAAGAATCTAGTAAGAAATGAAATTTTAGAAGAGTATGAAAATTATCTACAAACTGCCATAGAACTAATGATTAGATATGATGAAACCGAAAAAATATTTATAGAAAATGATTTACATTTAACGGGGGCTTTTTCAGAATATATTATAAAATATCCGGAAAACTATAAAAAGCACAGACCAAAGGCTTTAACTGCCCATTATTTGGACAACACTTTTTTTTGGGAAGCTCTGTCTAATTTTACCAAAAAATTTAATTTATCTAATTATCCAGATGCACTACTTGCACTACTGACTTATAAAACCATCCCACCAGAATTTAAAACAGAACATGTTATAAAACACATAGAAAAATTCTTGATAAGTCTGTTTTTAAGAGAGCCGTATCTTTATGAAAAAGAGTGTCCTCTTGATTTTAAAAAAAATGGAGAAATATTAAAAAGTAGAAAAACAGGTTGGATAAATCTTTTAGATCAAAAAAGCCCCCTTTTATATGGTAGTTTGCCAAAAGATTTAAAACAAGATGAAGACTTTTTTAGGTACAGAGAACCAGCTAAAAAGGCTTTAATGGGGAAATTATTACATCCCAAAGAAGAAAAAGATCCTTCTATTCAAGTCTATGTTGATTTATTATTAGAAGAATTTAAGGACGAAGATTTTATGGTTTCTGCATTTTGGAAAAACAAACATAATGAAAATAATTAAAATTACACAAAAAAATAATTCTAATGATTGGATAAAGCAAGGATTTGTTGTTGCCAAAACTATAGAAGCAATAAATGAAATTTTCAAGCCATTTTTTAGTGGAACCGGCGTATCAAATATTCAAAGTTTTAGAATAATTGTAGATAAAATAAAACATATTCCATTAGAAGAATTACAAAACAAAACAGTTCTTGGGGTATTAAAAGAATATTATTTAGAGGTAATTAAAAAATACACTTTAATATATCTAGATTATTTATTTTATGACGAAATTTATCCTGAATCTCTCAAAAAAGATCCCTATATTTTAAAAGAAATTAAAAAAGTTGTTTTAAAATCTTATAATGAATATGCTTATAAGAGTTATGAACTCAACAATAAGATATTTAAAATGCTTAAACGTTTTAAAAATGATGATTTTATTATGAGTATTTTGTATAAAAAAATGTATAATAAAATGGGGCAAGAAAATAAAGATTTGATGAAAATAATTGAAGAAATAAAAATAGAAAAAGAAAGATCTAAAAAAATACACAGAATATTAGAGTTCTATTCTCTTACTCACGAAAACCCTTCGGCCTATGAGATGGATATAATAACTAAAGATTTAGGGCAAAAGAATAATGGAGAAATAAATAACTACATAGATAAATATGTAGTTAAGTGGGGAAAATAAAATATCCAATGACTAAAGATGTTGTGGTTTCCTTAACTACGGAAAATGAAAATTAAAAAAATAGCAGGAAAAATTATTAATAAAGATGATGCCATTATGTATATTTTTAATGGTTGTAATGGTGAAGTTTTATTAAAGCTAATACCAGCAGAATATGAAGTCTTATTAAATAAATATAATGAAATAATGATGGAAAGAAATAAACCCAAAGACTTGCCCGGACAATTAACTTTTTTTGATGATATTAAAACTTAATTTCTTTTGAAAAAACACTTATATGCACTGCTGTTCTGTTTCTGGAATAAGAATAAATATTATGGGTAGAAGAAAATCTATCTTGAGCCCATTTAACGGTGTTTTCTACATCAAATATACCGTATAATCTATTGTGAACTTCCATGCTTGTCCCCAGTGATTTTCTTATTATATCTTCAGAAGGATTGTGATTAAAAATGAAACGCTCTGCTCCTTCGGTATCAATTTTTATAAATAGCCCATTACAATCTATTTTGTATTTTTCAATTATGTTATTTAGCAAAAGAGATTGGCATTTTTCATTTTCGCTTTCATTTCCGTTTGAATCTGGAGAAAATTTATGGGTTACTGAAAATTTACCTTTGTTTTTAACAACTTCTTTACCGTTGCCTAGTGCCAAATTGTAGACTTCTACATCCAAATTTTCAGTGTTTTTTTTGAGCATATCAAAATTAGATTTGTCTGGTTCAATAGCTATTATCCTAGCATTAGGCTGAAAGAATCTGAAAGGGACTGAATAAAAACCTATGTTGGCTCCCAAATCTAATATTGTCTTAATACTATTTAGCGGGAACAATCTCATGCCATACATATCTGTATAGGGGGTTCCTTTTGTTCTTAATTCTTTAAGCAATATGCGTCTTGAATCTCTATTAATTTCCATTACTATGAATCTCCACTAATTTTATAATAAATATTTCAATAAAAATAATTAAAAACCTGTCAACTACCCAACCACTAAAGATGGTTAGGCTTGCTCAACCAACGAACTGGGAGCAATAGGTGGATTGACTGCCGCCCGACTTGGATGGCCTGTAGCGTCCAAGTAGTTTTTAAGTATGTTGCGAGAAGCATTAAGATCAGCATGGATGCAAAGTCCACAGTGACCACAAACATAGACAGATTGAGACTTGCGGTTGGACTTGAGAACTACTCCGCACTTGCTACACTTTTGGGAAGTGTAACGAGCTGGAACATACTCAACCCCTATTCCCTTTGCTTTGGCTTTGTAGGAAAGAAACTGTTCAAACTGGAAGAAGTTCCATTTGTTCAAGTCCTTCCTTTGAGCCTTTCTCAATCTGGAGTTTCTGATTCCTGTGAGTTTCTCCAGTATGACCGTGCTTCCTGCTTCAAGCGAATTGACTATCTTCTTGGCAATGCAGTGGTTAACATCTCGTCTAAACCGTCTCTCTTTAGAACTTACTTTTCTAAAGTGTCTTTTGCCGGAATGTTTTTTCGCCTGAAGACTACTTCTGAGTTTTTCATACCTTTTGCTAACCTGCTTAATCCTCCTTCCGTTAAAGAACTTGTTTTCGGACGTTACTGCAAGATTGTTGATTCCCCTGTCTATTCCGACGTACTTGCTGGAATGAGGAATATCGTTTATTTCTTTCTCAAACACAACATGCAAAAAAACCTTGCCTTTCTTGACAAACAAATCAGCCGAAGCGTGTTTCCAGTCCAAATACCTTTCAAAGTATTTCGGAATAATAAGGTTGAACTTCTTTCTTCCTTCCGTAGTTTTGATGGAGACGGTTCTGGACTCAAGGAAGAGAGTGTAAGAGTTGACATCATAACGAATAGATGTTTGCTTGGATTGCGGAAGAGAACCTTTCTTGCCTTTGTTCGTAATTTCTTTAACAGATTTCAGGGTTTCAGTAGCCTTCATTCTAGCAGAAATAGCAAGTTGGGATGGTAGAGTAGTTCGGCAAGTGTTGTATGTTTTGTGATGGAGAGAGACACCGTTGGTATCTTTAGACTCAAATCCTACTTTACAGATGTAGTTGAAAGCATCCGTATAAGCTTTAATGGTTGGAAGAAACTCCTTGTCGGAGCAGTCAACAACCAGTTTTGCTGTTTGAGTCAGTTTCATATATTTAATTCATTCTGCAATTATTTTTCATTCCCTTCTTTTATTTTCAACTATTTTTCAACAATGCAAACAGAAAGTGGAACGGCAATTCATCCCCGACACTAAAGATGTCGGAGTTTCCTTGCCTACGGATATATGAAATGCTAATGATTGCCTATTTATATTTTGGCTCTTTCCAAGATTTTTTATTGTGTTTATTTTTAAAAACATTATACCATTTAACTTTTAATTTTTGTTGTATAAGATCTTCTTGTTTTTTCTTATCGTCTTTTGTCTTAATATTTCTTGTTCTCTTAAATGCAATTTTATTTCTTCAATTTCAGATTTTGTTTTAGCAGTTTTAACATCTTCTCCAACAATAATAAATTTTACAGAAGTATTAGGATTCATAACTATTTTTTGGGTGGGTTTGAAAAGGGGTAATGTTGAATCTCTATTGTAAAAATTAGCGATCATGCTTTTTTCTTTCAATCATTTTATAAACATCTGATGGTTGCAAACCCCCTTTTTCAGCACCTTTTAAATTAGACATTCCTATTACTCGCAACACAAATTGAACATTATTAGTTCCACTAATAATTTCTTCTTCTATTTTTTCTGGGAATATTTTTGTTTCAAGAAATACCGCTTTTTCAAGTTGTAATTGAACAAGTTTAAAACACGCCTTCATTTTTCGATAACAGTAGCCACAACCATCTATGATTTCATATATTTTATTATCATACATAATTCCGCAGTGGTTGTATTTTCCAACTATCATCTCTCCTTTCCTTTTTGGAAGGAAGAATATGGTGGCAATAGTTGATTTGTCAGATTCTTGGTCTTTTTTATATTTATTCATTATTGGTTTTTAATTTTGTGAGAATCTATAACCATGTTGAAATATTTACATAGATTTGCCATAAGATTGTTAAAAAAATTTATTGGAAGTAATGGAGTAATTTGAACATGGCTGTTCCAATAAACTATAGATTTTGCCATATTATTAATATACTCAATTAATTCATCCTTATTTTTATCTTCTAGTTTGGGATCTGTTCCGCCAACTAGCTTAAGAATATTTCTAGCTTCTGTTTCTGGTGGCATGGGTGATTCAGTTTCGTCAGGAAAAGCATTGATGGATATTATTTCCCAAGGAAGATCTGTACTTTGTTCATTGTTTTCTTGGAGAACTTCGTGAGAATAGAGAACAACTTCTACAAACTTTGCTCTAACTTTATTGCCTGCATATATACTTTGGATATATGGTTGTTCTCCTTCTCGTCTTGGTTTATAAACAGAAATGAATTTGTCGTTTTCTTGCAATTTAACAATGGAAGAAAAGAATCTTTCAGGAGGAACTTTTACCAAAACAACTCCTTTTCGATAACCTTTTCGCACTGTAGTTGTCCAGGCTGTTTCTACTATTGATGCTAATTCATCCCAAGTTCCTTCAAAATGGCCATATTTAGAATTTGCCGTTTGACGTTTAACAAATTTGTTAATGCCTATTTGATTACTTTTAATAAATTTATCCATTTTAACCTTTTCATTGTTTTTTTTAAATTACGATAGGAAACATACAAATTTATAATTAAAATGTCAAGAAGAAAATGTATCAACGCTAAAATAGCCTCTTTTTGGGAGAGGCTATTTTTATAGTAATTAATATAAAACTATTGATTATTCTGCTGGTGGAGTATAATCAAAAATGCCGTCATTATCTTCCATTTCTTGTTTTAGAACCTTTAGAATGGAAGCAGCAAGCAAGACATACATTTGAGGATCTTTATTTCCAGATTTAAGTTTTTCTATCAATGACATAAGTTCTTCGTCTTTGTATAGTTCAATTACAACATGCACCGTATCTTTGATTTTGCCATAATTATCCATAACTGCATTAACCTTATCAATTATAGATGCAAGTGTATCCTTAATTGACTTTTCTTCTGCCAAAGCTGCTCTTGATTTTCTTCCCATAATTTTGCTCCTTTAATATAATTGTTTATATTACCTATTATACAATAAAAAAATATTTATTTAAAATTATTTTTTATTGACATTTATTAATAATTTGATATAAAGGAAGAAAAGGAGAAAATAAACAAATGGATAAACAAGATGTATTAAAGCAATGTAAGATTGATGGAATGATAGTGCGACTTCCAAATATACAATTGGACAGAGATTTGTATATGCAAGTGGCAAAAGATTTAAACCTTATTGGTGGTAAATGGGAAAGAAAGTCAAAAGGTTTTGTTTTCTTAGAAGATCCAAAAGAACTGCTATCTCAAATAGTAAGCGGTGAAAAGAGAAATTTAAAAAAAGAGTTCCAATTTTTTGCGACTCCTAGCGTAGTAGCAGACCGTCTAGTAGAACTTGCTGACATACATGATGATAATACCATTTTAGAGCCTTCAGCAGGACAAGGGGCTATTATAAACGCCATTAACAATAAACATCCAGACAAAATAGTTGATTGTTTTGAATTAATGCCAGTCAATAGAACCATATTAGAAAAGATGGCAACGGCTAACATTATCGGTTCTGATTTTCTTTTAGAAACTTGCCCCAATAAATATGATAGAATAATTGCCAATCCTCCATTTGCCAAAAATGCAGATATAAATCATATTCTTAAAATGTGGGAATGTTTAAATAATAGTGGAAAGATAGTAACTATTGCATCAAAGCATTGGAAACATTGCAATAATAAAAAAGAGACGGCCTTTAGAGAATGGCTGGCAGGCAAATGCGTACATGAGCATGAAATTAAAGATGGGGCATTTAAGGAAAGTGGCACAATGATAAGTGCTGTTATTTTAGTTATTTGTAAAAATTAGCATTCATTAACAATAAGTAGTATTATAAATGTTTTTTAAATGAATACTGATAAATATAGACCTGAATATGGTAAAATTTGTCAATCCTGTTATAGAAGAACTGAATCAAGAATATATTATAGACCCACAATAGGAATGCGAGGTAAAAGATCGCACTTAACTTTATGGAGAAGACTATGTATAAATTGTTGGAAAATGGCAGAGGAAAAGAAGATATAAAATGATTAAAGAAATTTTAGTTTTAAGCAGATTAGAAGCTGAACTCTTGTGCTATGGAGTTGGAAAAACCCCTAAAAAAAATAAATGGCTATTAATTTCTATTTGTTCTCCACAGGATGAAATGATCAGGAGCGATTATGTTAAGGGGCAACTATCTAATTGGGGATGCAAGAACTGGGTTTCTTTAATTTTTGATGATATTACAAAGAAAGTTTATGAAAACATTAAAAAGATATATCCCCATAGCAATAAAATGAACAAAATTAAATTGTTTTCTAATAAAAATGCTCAAACAATAATTAACTTTATTGATAAATATAAAAATGATAAAGAAGATTTTATTTTAATAATTCACTGCAAAGCTGGAGTTAGTAGATCTGGAGCTGTCGGGTGGTTTACTTGTAAGTATTTAGGATTGGATCAAAATAAGTTTTTGGAAAATAATAAAAATATTTATCCAAATAAATATGTCCTTATGTTACTTGAATCTTTAGCAAAAATGGATATTACTACAGAAGAAGAACATAAGAACATGTTTCTTCTTGACTTTTAAATTCAATATGTTATGCTTTTTTTAAAAAAGAAAAAATAGGAGATATAAAATGAAAATAAAAGTTCCAAGTAAAACAATTGAAGTTTGCGATTTTTGTAAAAGGGACGGTCACGGTTGTCTAACTAGATGTGTAATTTGCGGTAAAGATTATTGTCACAGTTGCGAAGCTATGATTTGCGGATGTATTCATCAACCAGAAATATGTAAGTCTTGTGGAGAAAATGAAGGTGTTAAAGATGTTATACTAATCTTTGCTGGTAAATTAAAAAAACTGTTGCATAAAAGAGATTACGCTATGAGATTGAAATTTTTGAAGAGTGAGATAAATAATGAAAACAAATGAAAAATGGCTTAGTGAAACTCCTCCATGTTGTGAAATTTGTGGGAAACTATTTAATTCTACTGATAATTTTTTCTACGATTTTAAAACATGGAACGGTTCTTGGGGAATTGGATGTGAAACATGCTTTAAAGAAAATGAAGGCCAACTCGGGAGCGGTTGTGGTCAAAAATATGATTTAAAAACATTGGAGAAAATATTATGAAAAATATGATTGATAGAATATCTTTATGGATTGCAGAAAAGGTTATTAGTTCTAAATGTAAGGGTGTTTTATACGGACTTAGCGGCGGAATTGACTCTGCAGTAGTGGCTGCTCTTTGTAGCAAAAGTTTAAGAAGGAACCAACATTTAGGAGTTATAATGCCATGCGGTTCTCAAAAAGAAGACCAGGAAGATGCCATTTTAGTTGCAAGTCATTTAAATATTCAAACAGATGTTTTTGATCTTGGAAATACTTACGAAAGTTTATCTCCCAAAAGCTTGTTAAAGTATAACAATCAATTAGCAAATGCCAACCTGAAAGCAAGATTAAGAATGGCAACCCTATATTATTTTGCCAATACTCTTTCTTATATGGTTGTTGGAACTGGCAACAAATCAGAAATAATGGTGGGTTATGGCACTAAATATGGTGATGAAGGTGTTGATATTCAACCTATTGGCGATCTTTACAAAACTCAAGTTTTTGAAATGGCAAAAGTTCTTAATCTTCCAGACAAGATTATTAACAAAATTCCATCAGCTGGTCTTTGGCCAGGTCAGAGCGATGAAGAAGAAATGGGAATAACCTATAAAGAACTAGACAGAATTCTGATGGCAATTGAAAAAAATCACGGATGGGCAATAAATGACAATGAGGCTTCATTTTGTATAGATGAAAAAATATCATTAGAAGATTACCGCAAAGTTAGGAAAATGGTTGATAATTCAGATCACAAGAGAAAAATGCCACCAATCTATCATATATGGTCATAAAATGAAAAAAATTAAAATATTAGCACAGGAAAATGATAGAGGAGAATTAATTGTTGATTCAGACAAAAGAATTAGTGTTTGGCTAGTTTGGTCACTTGCAGAATATCAAAACGGTATGCCGATGCTTGATTTAAGGGCTATTGCAACATCTTTAAAACAAGCAGAAAAGTATAAAGATTTATTGGAAAAAGATTTCTTGAAAGACAAAGATATGCTGCGTTCTTATAAACTTAAAGAAGACATAAAAATAAATATAGAAGAAAGAATAACTAATCATTGTTATAGTTTATCTATGTCCTTGTTAGATCATATTTTATATCCCGAAAGGTAAAATGAAGTATCCCGAACATTGTAAAAGATCAAAGGAAAAGTTTGGAAAGAATTGGGAAGTTGTGCATAGATGGCTTGATAAGTTTGCTAGACAAGATTTGACCAATCATCGTAGAGCTAGACATCACAAGGAAGGCGTAGAAGAAGTAAGAAAAAAATGGGGAGAAGAAGCAGCTTTGGTTGCCGAACAGCACATAATGGACGATATGGGGGGATTTGTCCCTGACGCCGATTGGTATAACAAGAATTGGATAGAACATAAGAACTATTAAGGATAATCATGAAAAAAATATGCATAACTGGTGGAATTGCTTGTGGTAAAAGTGAAGTTGGAAAAATGATAGAAAGTTACGGATTTCCTGTTTTAGACACAGATGTTGTTGCTCATAGAATATTGGAATCTGATTTAATGTTGACCAGAGTTTTGTTTTCTGAATTTGGGAAGAGAATAATAGATCAAAAAAACGGTTCTATAAACAGAAAAGAACTTAGTAAGATTGTATTTGAGAATAAGAAATCTTTGGATTTATTAAACGGTTTAATTCATCCAAAAATACTTTGTTATACCCATCTATGGACTAACTTAATGGAAAAAATTTATCCCAAACAGCTTTTTTGTTTTTGTATAATTCCGTTAGTGTTTGAAA
>Ga0265297_10010978_pt1 | contig 11219 bp, 8 predicted proteins | sample Munlanlwell13791_FD_192502 | JGI IMG/M metagenome (GOLD analysis project Ga0265297, IMG submission 192502) | Leachate microbial communities from a municipal landfill in Southern Ontario, Canada - Leachate well 137-91 | ecosystem: Engineered > Solid waste > Landfill > Unclassified | place...
AAGCCACGGCCCTTCCACACGGCGCCGTAGGATCACTTTGCCCGACTTTCGTCTCTGCTCGACTTGTAGGTCTCGCAGTTAAGCCCCCTTATGCCAATGCACTCAACGCACGATTTCCACCCGTGCTGAGGGGACCTTTGGGCGCCTCCGTTACCTTTTAGGAGGCGACCGCCCCAGTCAAACTACCCACCTGCCACTGTCCCCGCCTTACGGCAGGTTAGAACCAAAACTAAGTAAGAGTGGTATTTCACTGTTGGCTCCGCTGAGGCTGACGCCCCAGCTTCCCAGCCTCCCACCTATACTACACATACCAAGTCCAAGTCCAATATCAGGATATAGTAAAGCTCCCGGGGTCTTTTTGTCCATTTGCGGGTAAGGGGCATCTTCACCCCTATTGCAATTTCACCGAGTCCCTCGTTGAGACAGTACCCAAGTCGTTACACCATTCGTGCGGGTCGGAACTTACCCGACAAGGGATTTCGCTACCTTAGGACCGTTATAGTTACGGCCGCCGTTCACCGGGGCTTCGGTTCAAGGCTTCGGGCTTGCGCCCTAACCAATTCCCTTAACCTTCCGGCACTGGGCAGGTATCAGCCCCTATACCTCAGCTTACGCTTTGGCAGAGACCTGTGTTTATGTTATACAGTCGCTTGGGCCTGTTTAGTGCCCCCGCCTTGCGGCGGGCCCCCTTCTTCCGAAGTTACGGGGTTAATTTGCCGAGTTCCTTAACGAGGGTTATCTCGAACACCTTGGGATTCTTACCCCCATCTACCAGTGTCGGTTTGCGGTACGGGCACCTGACTATTTAGCAACGAGGCTTTTCTTGACAGCTTGAACTCGACTGAGTCATCTCAGGTTGCCCCTCAATTTCCCCCTCCTCTCAGCTTAACATCAAGGCGGATTTGCCTACCTTAATATGCCTGGAGTCAGGAACGCACCATGTCCATTAGGCACGCTCAGTCTATCCTTCTGTGTCCCCTCTTTGCCTTAAAACAAGAATCAGGTGGTATGGGAATGTTGACCCATTGTCCATCGCCTACCCCTTTCGGGTTTGGCTTAGGCCCGACTAACCCTACGCGGATTAACCTTGCGTAGGAAACCTTAGATTTACGGTGGACATGATTTCCACATGCCTTTACGCTACTCATGCTGTCATTCTCACTTGCTAATGCTCCACTCTGGTTTACACCAGGGCTTCGCAGCTATAGCAACGCTCCCCTACCTTCGCTATAAAGCGAACCACAGCTTCGGTAGCGGACTTGAGCCCCGTTGAATTGTCGGTGCGACGCCACTCGACCAGTGAGCTGTTACGCACTCTTTAAAGGGTGGCTGCTTCTGAGCCAACCTCCTGGCTGTTTTGGCGACATCACTTCCTTTCACACTTAGTCCGCGTTTAGGGACCTTAGCTGATGGTCTGGGCTGTTTCCCTCTCGACTATGGGGCTTATCCCTCACAGTCTCACTCCCAGGATACGACTTATGGCATTTGGAGTTTGGTTGAGTTTGGTAACCTCACAGCCCCTAGCCCATCCAGAGCTCTACCTCCATAAGTTATTACCTGAGGCTGTACCTAAATACATTTCGGGGAGAACAAGCTATTTCCGGGTTCGATTGGCATTTCACCCCTACCCACAGCTCATCCCAGCACTTTGCCATGTACACGGGTTCGGACCTCCACCCAAGGTTAGTTGGGTTTCATCCTGGCCATAGGTAGCTCACCCGGTTTCGTGTCTGATCCATGCGACCTTTCCCGAAGGAAAATGCCCTATTCAGACTCGCTTTCGCTGTGGCTACGTAACTTAATTACTTAACCGAGCCACATAGATCAACTCGACAGCTCATTCTTCAATAGGCACGCCATTATCCCGATAAATCGGGACTCTGACCGCTAGTAGGCACAAGGTTTCAGGTTCTATTTCACTCCCCTCTCGGGGTGCTTTTCACCTTTCCCTCACGGTACTAGTTCACTATCGGTCGTCAGTAGTATTTAGCCTTGGAATGTGGTCACCCCTGATTCCCACGGGATTCCACGTGTCCCGTGGTACTTAAGATCACAGGCAGAGACTTTCTCCACTTGCCTACGGGACTATCACCCTCTATGGTCGTCCTTTCCAGGAACATTTGGCCAGAAAAAAGTTTTGTAACTCTGCGACAGCTATTGGGCGCTGTCCCCTGCGTCTTGCAACCCTTAAGTGGCATAGGCCCCAACACCGTTAGGCCACTTAAGTTTAGGCTTTTCCCCTTTCGTTCACCACTACTCCGGGAATCTCTTCAATTTCTTTTCCTCAGGTTACTAAGATGTTTCAGTTCTCCTGGTTCCCTCTCGCTAACGCGAGTGCCTGGGTTTTGCCCAGGCAGGTTACCCTATTAGGGAATCCTCGGCTAGGCTTGCTAGACAGCTCACCGAGGCTTTTCGCAGTCATGCCACGCCCGTCTTCGGCTACTGACACCAAGGCATCCGCCCTGTGCCCTTTTCTCTTTGACCTACTTCAGCTTGAACACAAAACTTGATTTCTATTCAATTTTTAAAGTGCACATGTTCTAGGGTGCAAAGTATTAGTATACATCAGGCAGTAAATCCCGTCAATAGCCCTGTAGTATCTGTTTAAGTCGAGCGGCCGAAAAATTTTGCCATAGACTGGCAGAGCGCTATTCCCATTCTATGGTGGAGGGAGGTTTGCTGGTGATATCGTAGACTACTCTGTTAACCCCGGCGACTTCGTTTACTATACGATTGGATATGCGCGCCAGAAGGTCGTAGGGAAGGCGTGCCCAGTCGGCAGTCATAGCATCCTGGCTGGTAACGGCTCTTACCGCTACCAGGTAATTATAGGTGCGGTAGTCTCCCATAACGCCGACGCTTTTAACATCGGTGAGAATGGCGAATACCTGCCATAGTTCACGGTAAAGGTTTGCTTTTTTGATTTCATTCATTACGATCCAGTCAGCGCTTCTGAGTATCTCAAGGCGTTCCGCAGTGACTTCACCGATGATGCGGATAGCCAGCCCGGGGCCGGGAAACGGCTGACGCCATATCATATCTTCAGGTAAACCCAGCGATAGGCCGACTTCACGGACCTCGTCTTTGAACAGGTAGCGTAGCGGCTCGATCAGGGTAAGCGCCATTTTGGCAGGTATACCGCCGACGTTGTGGTGTGTCTTTATTCTGGAAGCGGCCTTGTTTTCCGGAGTAGTGCTTTCGATAACATCGGGGTAGAGTGTGCCTTGAACCAGAAAGTCTACCTTACCCAGTTTGGCTGCTTCGTCTTCAAACACTTTGATGAATTCTCCACCTATGCGGTGGCGTTTGACTTCGGGGTCGATTACACCTTTGAGCTGATTGAGAAATCTTTCGGTAGCATCTACATAAACCACATTCATTTTCAGGTTATTTCTAAAGGTGTTGAGTGCCCGTTCTGCTTCCTCACGCCTTAATAAGCCGTTATTAACGAAAATACAGGTTAACTGGTTGCCGATGGCCTGGTGTACCAGAGTGGCTGCTACTGCCGAATCGACACCGCCGGAAAGGGCACAAATGACTTTGCCTCCCCCTGCCTGTTTCTTGATGTTGTCTATGGTTTCGTGTATGAAGTTGGCCGGAGTCCAGTTACCATGGCAGCCGCATATTTTGTAAAGGAAATTTTGGAGAATGGCCTTTCCCTGAGGGGTGTGAACTACTTCAGGGTGAAATTGAAGACCGAAGATGTTTTTGCCGTCGCTGATAACTGCTGTGGGTGAGTTTTCAGTATAGGCCAGGGGCTTGAAGTTGGGGGGTAGTTTGGCAATCTGGTCACCGTGGCTCATCCATACCGTTATCGATGGGGGCAATCCGGCAAAAAGCGGAGAGTCCTCAGTGTTTTCATGCAGTACGGCGTGCCCGTACTCTCGTTTGGTTCCCGGAGTTACCTTGCCGCCAAGCTGGTGGGTGATTACCTGAGTTCCATAGCAGATACCCAGGATGGGTAAGCCGATATCATATATTTGTATGGGTGCCACGGGTGCGTCAGGTTCATAAACGCTGGCCGGCCCGCCGGAAAGGATGAAGCCTTTGGGTTTAAGAGAGGCTATTCTTTCCCAGGGTGCATCGAACGGGATAAGCTCACAATAGACATGGCATTCACGGACACGGCGTGCTATGAGCCTGCTGTATTGAGAGCCGAAGTCAATGATGACTATTGTCTCACGTTCGGCTGGCGATAGAGATTCGAGTTCCGATGCCGGTTGCTCGCCATGGAGCTCTTTGGCAATTTCCAGATAGGCGGAGACTTCAAGGTCATCGCTGGTGGCAACACGGGGGCTTTTTGGATGATCAGTTTTCTTCTTCATGATGTGTAGGCATAAAGTATATCATAGCCCGGCCGGGTAAATTAAGTTGTTTGACGGCTTTTTAGGTCCAATTTCCAATTTTATTTTAAGGAAATACTGCACAATGAATTTGGCATCTTAATATCAAAGTTATATAATCACCGATATAATTTACATAAAGCTGGCTTACTGGCTGAGCCATCGTCTTTTTTGTTTAATAAGCCAGGTAAAGTGCAGGTTATGGCGGGTCGTTTGTCTTCGAAGTTAGTACAACAAATCGAAAAAGCTGCGCAGATAGTAAAGTCGGGTGGCGTTGTAGCTTTTCCTACAGATACGGTTTATGGACTGGGCGCAAGTCCTTTTATAGCTAAAGCTGTGGAAAGGATTTATGAAATAAAGGGACGGACTCGCCGATTGCCTCTGCCGGTTTTGCTGGCTGACGAAGCGCAGTTAGCTGATGTTGTTGCCTCTGTCCCCGATATTGCCAGGCTGTTAATGAAACGCTTCTGGCCGGGCGGTTTGACTCTGGTTTTGGGCAAGGCTAGTTTGTTACCGGATAATGTAACTGCCGGTGGTGGTACTGTGGCAGTTCGTATGCCGAATCATGAGGTAACTCTGGCGCTTATCCGAAAAGCAGGTGTGCCGATTGTAGGGACAAGCGCAAATCTGAGTAATTCTCCCAGTGCTATCACTGCGGCGGAGGTGAGGGAACAACTGGATGGTGCTGTTGACCTGGTTGTTGATGGTGGCAGATGTCCTGGCGGCATAGAGTCCACTGTAGTTGATTTAACCGGTCGAGTTCCGGTAATTCTGCGTCAGGGTGCTGTGACGGAGGAGAAAATTCAACAGGTGTATCTGGAATATATGAAAGGGGCGAAACAAAATGCGTATTGCTCTGGGTTGTGACCATCGTGGTTTGAAGTTGAAGCAAGCTATTATGAGTTTTTTGAAGCAGTCAGGATATGAGTATCAGGACTTTGGTTGTTACGATACCGAGTCTGTAGATTATCCTGATTTTGCTCGACCTGTTGCTGAAGCGGTAATCGAGGCCAAGTTTGATTATGGAATTTTGATATGCGCTACCGGAATAGGTATGAGTATAGCTGCGAATAAGGTGAAGGGAATACGGGCTGCTTTATGTTGTGGCGTTTACGATGCCAGGTGTGCACGTGGACATAACAATGCTAATGTTTTATGCCTGGGTGCCGAAAAACTTGAAGTAAATCTGGCTTTGGAAATCTTAAAAGAGTTTTTGTCAACGACTTTCGAAGGCGGCAGGCATGAACGGCGTTTGCAGAAAGTCCGCGCTATTGAAACAAAATAGCTTGACAATAAACTATTGCTATGTTAGTTTACTAGAATCCTTAATTTCGTTATTATGAAAAAGCGCTTTTAATGGCAGGAGGGTATCTCGAAAATGATGCGTAGCGATAGAGTGAAACAGGGAGTCGAGCGGGCGCCACATCGGGCGTTGCTTAGAGCTGTAGGAGTTTCCGCCGAGGATTTTAACAGGCCTTTTATCGGTGTAGTTAACAGCTTTACCTAAGTGGTTCCCGGCCATATACACCTGCAGTCTATTGCTAAGGCTGTGAAGGAGGGGGTTCATAGCGCTGGCGGTGTGCCGTTTGAATTCAATACTATTGCTATTTGTGATGGTATTGCCATGAATCATCCCGGTATGAAATACAGCCTTCCCAGCCGTGAACTTATAGCAGATTCAGTGGAGACTATGGTAGAGGCTCATGCTTTTGACGCTCTGGTATTCGTTACAAATTGCGATAAGATAATTCCGGGAATGTTGATGGCGGCAGCGAGGTTGAATATACCTTCTATAATTGTCAGCGGCGGCCCCATGCTGGCTGGACGTTTGAACCAGAATGGCGAAGACAAGGTTGTTGATTTGAACTCGGTATTTATGGGAGTGGGTAAGGTAGCTAAAGGTTTAATGTCAGAGGCGGAGCTGAAGGAGATTGAGGAAGTCGCCTGTCCTGGTTGCGGCAGTTGTTCAGGCATGTTTACGGCTAATACTATGAACTGTCTGAGCGAGGCTCTGGGGATGGCTTTGCCCGGTAATGGTACCATCCCGGCAACATATGCACAGCGCATGACGTTGGCCTTTGAAGCAGGGCAGAAAATTATGTCAGTACTATCTAAAAAGTTATTGCCCAGAGACATTATTACCAAAGATTCCGTGTATAATGCTTTTGCTGTCGATATGGCTTTGGGTGGCAGCACCAATTCAGTGCTGCATCTTATGGCGATAGCGCATGAAGCCGGAATCGAATTTCCATTGTCGCTGGTAAATGAAATAAGTCAACGGATTCCTCATATTGCTAAAATCGCTCCATCGAGTGAGCTTCATATTGAAGACTTGTATCTGGCCGGCGGAATACCGGCTGTTATGAAAGAAATCTCTGAATTTTTGAATCTCAAGGCAAAGACTGTTTCAGGAACAAGTCTGGCTAATGTTATAAAAGATGCTAAGGTTAAGAATCGAAATGTAATCCGTTCGGTGGCCGATCCATATTCAGCTACGGGTGGGCTTACCATTCTTTTTGGCAATCTGGCTCCGGAAGGGGCTGTTGTAAAGAGTGCTGCTGTGGCTCCGGAGATGTTGGTGCATAAAGGAAAGGCAATAGTTTTTAATGATGAGGAAGAGGCGACTAAAGGTATAATGGCAAATAAAGTTAAATCAGGCGAGGTAGTCGTTATACGTTATGAGGGGCCAAAGGGTGGGCCGGGTATGCGGGAAATGTTGACTCCTACTTCCATTCTCAGCGGCATGGGTATGGATAAGGAGGTAGCATTGATTACTGACGGGCGTTTTTCCGGGGCAACTCGTGGTGCAGCCATTGGCCATGTGTGTCCTGAAGCTGCCAGCGGTGGGCCTATTGCTGCGGTGCAGGATGGTGATATTATTAATATTGATATACCTAATCATAAGCTGGATGTTGAAATGAGTGAGGCCGAAATAAAGAGTCGATTGGCCAAACTGCCCAAGTTTGAGTCGAAAATAAAGGGCGGCTATCTTAAACGTTATATTGAGAAAGTTGATTCCGCCAGCCGCGGAGCAATATTTATTGATTAGAGGATTTTAATGAAGAAAACAGGTGCCCAGATTCTATGCGAGAGCCTGATTAAAGAAGGCGTGGAAGTTATTTTTGGCTATCCAGGCGGAGTTTTATTGCCTTTATACGATACCTTCCCGCAATATCCGAAGTTAAGGCATATTTTAGTCCGTCATGAACAAGCCGCAGCCCATGCTGCCGATGCTTATGCCAGGGTTACAGGGAAGACTGGAGTATGCCTGGCCACTTCAGGCCCGGGGCTTGTAATCTGGTGACGGGAATTGCCAATGCCTATATGGACTCGTCTCCCATAATAGCTATTACCGGTCAGGTGGCTACGCCTTTTATTGGCAAGGACGCTTTCCAGGAGATAGATATAACGGGTATTACGCTTCCTATTACCAAGACTAACTATCTGGTGCTTGAAACGAAGGATTTGGCCCGGGTGATTAAGGAGGCCTTTCATATTGCACAATTTGGCAGACCGGGTCCTGTTCTTATCGATATACCGAAGGATATTTTTCAGAATAAAGCGGATTATTACTATCCGGAAAAAGTCGATTTACCCGGTTTGCGACTTAAACTCCACGGGCATCCGGCACAGATTAAAAGGGCGTCCGACCTGATCAATAAAGCCGAACGTCCTGTTATTATCGGTGGAAGGGGAGTGATAATTTCCCAGGCTTATAATGAATTCAAAGAGCTCGTGGAGAAAGCCCAAATCCCTGTGGTTACTACGCTTCTGGGCATTGGTTGTTTCCCTGAGACTCATGTGTTGAGTTTTGGCTGGATGGGTATGCATGGTATGGCTTATGCGAATAAAGCTATAGATGAAGCTGATCTTATTATTGCCGTTGGCATGAGGTTTGATGATCGTGCTACAGGGATAGTCAGTTCTTTTGCGCCGAAGGCTCGCATTATCCATATTGATATCGATCCTGCGGAAATAGGTAAAAATGTGCGGGTCGATGTGCCTATAGTCGGCGATATTAGTAGTGTTCTTCGCAATCTAAATAAAGAGATTGTACAGCACAATCATATAGATTGGATTCAGCAACTGGAGGAGTGGCGGTTAGAACATCCGGCACTTGATATAAGAGACTGCGCAGAGCTGCTACCCCAGTATGTTATTCGGCAGATTTATCATGCCACTAACGGTGATGCAATCATTGTTACTGGTGTGGGACAAAATCAGATGTGGGCGGCGCAGTATTTCTTCTATAACAAACCGAATAGTTTGGTTTCATCTGGTGGTTTGGGTACTATGGGTTTTGAGTTACCCGGTGCTATTGGAGCGAAGATAGGTCGTCCTGAGGAGACGGTATGGTGTATTGCTGGTGATGGTGGTTTTCAGATGACCATACAGGAGCTGGCTACGGTGGCTCAGGAAGATATCGATATTAAGATAGCTATACTCAATAATGGATATCTGGGTATGGTGAGGCAGTGGCAGGAGCTATTTTATGAGCGTAACTATGTAGGAGTGACTCTTTCCGGTCCTGACTTTGTTAAAATTGCTGAGGCTTACGGTATTCCTGCAATGCGTGTGACCAGTAAACTCGAGGTGCCTGCTGCTATAAGTAAGGCGATGTCACACAAAGGTGCCTTTTTGATTGATTTTGTGGTTGAGCCTGAAGAGAATGTTTTTCCGATAGTGCCGCCTGGCGCGGCTTTGGTTGAATATCTGGAGATGCCGAAGAAACCTTTGGCAATTCCTTCAACCAAGCCGCGTTAACAGCAAATTCTATTGTCTTTCTGCAACCAGGGTTTGTACTACCGATGGGTCAGCCAGAGTGCTGGTGTCGCCCAGATCATCAATGCTGCCGGCAGCAATCTTAGTTAATATCCTGCGCATAATCTTACCGCTTCTGGTCTTGGGCAAAGCATCGGCAAACTGTATTTTATCAGGTGTAGATATGGGGCCGATCTCTTTACGAACGTGAGTTATCAGTTCCTTCTTGAGTTCGTCAGATTTCTCGACACCGGCGTTGAGGGTAACATAAGCGTAGATGCCCTGGCCTTTTATATCGTGAGGCATACCAACGACGGCAGCCTCAGCTACTTTGGCATGAGATACCAGAGCGCTTTCGACCTCAGCAGTGCCAATTCTATGACCTGATACGTTAATAACATCGTCTATTCTTCCCATGAGCCAGTAGAAACCATCTTCATCTATTCTGGCTCCGTCTCCGGTATTGTAAACTCCGGCGAACTGAACGAAATAGGTATTTTTGAATCTTTCTGGATTCCCGTATACTCTTCTCATTAATCCGGGCCAGGGCTTCTTGATTACCAGGTAGCCGCCTTCATTTACATTGGCGACTGATCCATTCTCCCTGAGTATTCCAGGTAAGACTCCAGGGAATGGAAAGGAAGCTGATCCCGGTTTGGTAGGAGTAGCTCCAGGTAAGGGAGTGATTAGTATGCCACCTGTTTCTGTCTGCCACCAGGTATCCACAATCGGACATTTTTCCTTACCTATAACGGTGTAATACCACATCCAGGCTTCAGGGTTGATAGGCTCGCCGACTGACCCTAAAACGCGCAGGGAGCTTAAATCGTGTTTGGCAGGCCATTCGTCTCCTTCTCTCATGATGGCGCGGAGAGCGGTTGGAGCTGTATAGAAGATGTTAACTTTATATTTTTCCACGATTTCCCAGAACCTGTCCGGGTGGGGATAGTTGGGAACTCCCTCAAACATCAGGCTTGTAGCCCCGAAAGCCAAAGGACCGTAGACAATGTAGCTGTGTCCGGTTACCCAGCCGATATCTGCGGTACACCAATAGGTGTCTTCTTCTTTGACGTCAAAAATCCACTTATAGGTCAGGTAAGTGTAGAGTAAATAGCCAGCCTGGGTATGAAGGACTCCTTTAGGTTTTCCGGTACTGCCGCTGGTATAAAGGATAAAAAGAGGATCCTCGGAATCCATTACTTCGGGCTCGCAGTATGGTGTAATATCATCCGCAGCCATTTCATTGTCCCAGGAGTAATCGCGCCCCTCTTTGAGGGGTATTTCGATTTTAGCTCTATTAACTATGATTACTGTTTTGACCAGAGGACAAGATTCCAGGGCTTGATCTGCGTTTCCTTTGCTTCTGATTATCTTACCTCCACGGTAATAGCCGTCGGCACAGATAAGAAGTTTGCTCTCGCAGTCCAGCATTCGATCTCTCAGGGCATCGGCGCTGAAACCGCCAAAAACAATACTGTGTATGGCTCCGATTCTGGCACAGGCCAGCATGGCAATGGGAAGCTCAAGAATCATAGGGAGATAGATAGATACTCTGTCGCCTTTCTTAACGCCATGCTTCTTCAGAACATTGGCGAATTTACATACCTCGTAATGTAATTCCTGATAGGTGAGAGTTTTGGAGTCTCCGATATCTCCTTCCCAGATTAATGCGGCCTTATTCTTTCTCCATGTTTTCAGATGTCTGTCCAGACAGTTATAGCTGACATTAAGCTTGCCTTTGGTAAACCATTCGTGCTTGGCTTCTTTAAAATCTTCGACCAGCACCTTATCCCATTTTTTAAACCAGTCCAAGTTTTCAGCCATTTCTCCCCAGAATCCTTCCGGGTCATCAATCGATCTTTTGTAAATCTTTTTATACTCATCCAGACTTTTGATGTAGGCATTCTTGCTGAGTTCTTTCGGAGGATAAAAAATCCTTTTTTCCTCCATCATCGAGGTGATTAGCTTTTCTTCTTTCTTCATCAATGCGCTCCTTTTAATTCTCCTTTTCGTTTATATACAGACATAGTTATCTCCAGGCTTTGATATCTTGTCTTGTATGCTTTGGGTGTTTTGAGTGTAAGTATGGAAGTGTGTGTTTTCCTTTTCGGGATT
>Ga0265297_10010979_pt1 | contig 11217 bp, 7 predicted proteins | sample Munlanlwell13791_FD_192502 | JGI IMG/M metagenome (GOLD analysis project Ga0265297, IMG submission 192502) | Leachate microbial communities from a municipal landfill in Southern Ontario, Canada - Leachate well 137-91 | ecosystem: Engineered > Solid waste > Landfill > Unclassified | place...
GGTTTTCCATCTTCTCATATATAGCCTCTTTCCCTTTGAAATTGACAATATCAAGATCGGTTATTGTATCATTTTTCTTACTGTTTATTACATAGTTAAGCGACGTTATCTCAGAAAATTGTTCAGCTACCGAATTCATCAGGTTTTCAATAATCTCAGGCTCGTCAGATGAGAATACAATTATCAGCATAACCTCATTAGTCGTTGTTGTTCTTACAACCATATTGCGCAACAAACCTGTCTGCTCCCTCAGGTTAAAGAAGGATATGTTGTTTTTAATTGCATAATCCTTGATAAAAAGGCGGATCATGTTCGATGGTTCCGCTTGTAAATAGCACTTTTTGATATCCAGCACCTTATCGAACATCCCCATAATATGGAAGCCAAGCCCCAATTTCTCCTGATTCGAGAGGTTTTCCGCCTCGTTAAGGCTCTCGACCCATCTTTTGTCAGAAAATGTAAATTCAAGCTTATTTCTGTAATATTCTTGCTTTTGTGAGCCTAATATCGGAGATATTTCAGGCAAATCGAGTTTACCAATGCGCACAAGCTGGTCTACTACTTGCTGTTGCTTGAATTCCAGCTGTTTCTGATAGGGTAGTGGCTGCCATTTACAACCTCCGCAAACCCCATAATGTGAACAAAATGGATCTATTCTCATTGATGATGGTTTAACCATCCTCACAACGGTTCCCTCCATAAAACTTTTCCTCTTGCCTGTGACAAGAACGTCAACAATGTCGCCGGGGATTGCAAATGGAACAAATAAAACCTTGCCGTTAACGTGGGCAATTGATTTTCCTTCTGCTGCAATGCTTTCAATCTCAACAGACTCCAGAATCACTCTTTCTCTTTTTCTCATACATGAACTTTTGAGCCGCGAAATTAACTTTTTTTAATAACTTCGCTTGGCGTAAAAATACGAATTTATATTCACTAAATGTGCTTTCTATATAAATCCCGGAATCACTCAATCATTTTAACACAATTTATATTATGTTAAATAAGAAATCGCTGACACTGTTCAGCTCAGTAATTGTGGCTACCCCATTCCTGTACGGACAGAATCAGAGGCCAAACATAATCTACATAATGTCTGACGATCATGCTGCTGCAGCTGTGAGTGCATACGGAAGCAGACTTTCTGAAGTTTTGCCTACTCCTAACATTGACAGATTATATCATGAAGGAATCAGGTTTAATAATTGCTTTGCAACAAATTCTATTTCCACTCCGAGTCGTGCCTGCATTCTGACCGGACAATACAGCAATGTAAATAATGTATTCACGCTTTCTGACAAACTCAATCCGTCCATACCAACACTTGCCACATTATTGCAACAAAACGGCTATTCAACGGCAATTATCGGCAAGTGGCACCTTGTAACGGAGCCACAGGGTTTTGACTACTACTCCTGCCTCGTTGGGCAAGGCACATATTACAATCCCCGTTTTATAGAAAAAGACAGAATAGATTCTCTTGAATTTGAGGCTTCTAAAGGAAAAGTTTATAATGGATACTGCACTGATCTGGTTGCAAATAAAACAATTAAATGGATTGATAACAGAGATAAGTCCAGGCCGTTTTTTATAATGTGCCATTTCAAGGCTCCGCACCGGCCATGGCAACCAGCCGAGAGATTCAAGCACATTTTAGACTCTGTCACGATTCCTGAACCGACAAATTTGTTGGACACATACGACACAAGAGGTCATTATACAGACACTCTGGAAATGAGTCTGGAATATATGAATGAGACCGATTTAAAAACGCCTGTACCAACCGGTATGACCAGGGATGAACACAGAAAATGGGCCTATCAGCTGTATATGAGAGACTATTTGGGATGTGTTGCAGGAATCGACGATAATGTAGGTAAGATACTCTCCTACCTTAAGGAAAATGGGCTTGACAGCAATACAATAGTGATTTACACTTCTGATCAGGGCTTTTTCCTTGGAGAGCACGGCTGGTTTGACAAAAGGCTGATGCAGGAAGAATCAATCAGAATGCCGCTACTTATGCGTTATCCTAAAGAGATTAATCCGGATTCTCAAGACAGCAGATTTGTTCTAAATATTGATTTTGCCCCTACCCTTCTCGATTTCGCAGGTATTAAGATTCCTGACTGGATGCAGGGTGAAAGTTTCAAAAAAATAGCAAACGGAGAGGAAAAGCTTAAGTGGCGGGACGCAATATATTATCGGTATTGGATGCATAATGATTTCTGGCACAGATCTGTAGCTAATCTTGGAATAAGAACGGACAGATACAAACTTATATTCTATTACGGGGCTCCTCTTGAAAAAAAAGGTGCACGGGAACCATCACTTACCCCTGAATGGGAATTATATGATTTAAAGAATGACCCGATGGAAATGAACAATTTGTATAATAATCCATTATATAAAGAGCAGATTTTGAAATTAAAGAAAGAGTTGCTTAAACTGAGGGAAAAATATAATGATATCGATACGGGTTCTAAGGATATGGAGAGGATAATGAATGAATACTTCTGGAAATAGCGCTATTAACCTTCCACCATTGCCGGAAAGGATGCGGCCTGAAAATCTTGACGACTATGTAGGACAAGAGCATTTAATAGGCCGGGGATGTGTTCTCCGAAAAATGATAGAATCGGGTAATATATCATCATTTATTCTATGGGGCCCTCCGGGTGTAGGTAAGACCACTCTGGCCAAGATAATTGCACATAAGCTTGACAGACCTTTTTATATTCTGTCGGCTGTAACCTCGGGGGTTAAGGATGTTAGGGATATAATAGAGAAATCCCGATCGAATTCTTTGTTTAATAAATCCAGGCCGATATTGTTTATCGATGAAATTCACAGGTTCAGTAAAAGCCAACAGGACGCACTTTTGGGTGCTGTGGAAGACGGGACATTTATACTAATCGGTGCCACTACTGAAAATCCCTCATTTGAGGTCATCAGCCCGCTCCTTTCCAGATGTCAGGTATATGTTTTAAAATCTCTTGACATGAATTCGCTGGATATTCTGTTGGAAAATGCTGTAAAAAAGGATATCGTACTTAAAAATCTCCGGATAGATATAATTGAAAGGGAAGCTCTTTACAGATATTCCGGCGGAGATGCGAGAAAACTACTCAACATACTGGAAATCATTGCTACAACCGATGACAAAAACAATGATGTTACCATAGATAACAAAACGGTTATCGAGAAATTGCAAGAGAACATCGCTCTGTATGACAAAAATGGAGAACAGCATTATGATGTAATATCTGCTTTTATAAAAAGCATAAGAGGTTCGGATCCAAATGCAGCTGTCTATTGGCTTGCCAGAATGCTGGCAGGTGGGGAGGATATTCTTTTTATTGCAAGAAGAATGGTTATACTGGCCTCGGAAGATATTGGCCTGGCTAATCCAAATGCATTATTACTTGCAAATGCCTGCTTTGAATCCGTCAACAAGATAGGAATGCCAGAGTCCAGGATAATCCTTTCAGAAACAGCGATATACCTAGCCACATCTCCCAAAAGCAATTCTGCCTATATGGCTATAAATGCGGCACTCAAAGAGGTAGAGAGTAGTAATAATTGTCCTGTCCCTTTACATCTAAGAAATGCTCCGACGGCATTGATGAAAGAATTGGGCTATTCAGATAATTACAAATATGCTCACGATTACAATAACAATTTCGTTGAACAGGAATTTCTTCCAGAATCTCTTGAAGGCCATCGCTTTTACGATCCGGGAAACAACAAACATGAGACTGATATCCGAAAAAGGCTTACTTCTCAATGGAAAAAATATAACTATTAATAACATTTAACTAATTTTGCACCCATAATGATTGTCGATCAAATTGAATATATAAAACACTATCCCGACAACAATTTTTTTCTGATTGCCGGGCCATGTGTAATTGAAAGTGAGGATCTTACAAGAGCAGTCGCAGAAAAAGCGATAGAAATTACCACAAAGCTTTCTATTCCATTCATTTTCAAATCATCTTACAGAAAAGCAAATCGTTCCAAAGCAGATTCCTTCACAGGTATGGGCGACGAAAAAGGGCTTGCTATTCTTCAAAGAATTAAAGAAGATTATAAAGTCCCCGTCCTGACAGATATTCACAATCCTTCTGAGGCTACCCTTGCTGCATCGTACAAAGTTGACGTATTGCAGATTCCTGCCTTTTTATGCAGACAAACAGACCTTCTTGAAGCAGCTGCTTCGACAGGAAAAGTTATAAATATTAAGAAAGGCCAGTTTCTGGCCCCTGTTTCTATGAAATTTGCGGCAGAAAAAGTCGCACAAGCAGGAAACAATAAAATAATGCTCACAGAGAGAGGAACCCAATTCGGATATTCAGACTTAATTGTAGATTTCAGATCCGTTCCTGAAATGAAAAGTTTCGGATACCCTGTGATTCTTGATGTAACACACAGCCTGCAACAACCTAATCAGGTTTCAGGAGTGACAGGTGGACGTCCCGATCTTATATCGACAATGGCCAGAGCAGGTATTGCAACAGGCGTTGACGGCATATTCATAGAAACTCATCCTGAACCGTCTAAAGCACTGTCTGACGGAGCTAATATGCTTAGACTGGATTTACTGGAGGAGACACTATCATCTCTGATTCCATTTAGGAAAATATATAATTCTATTATAAATAAATAAAAGCCATGATTATAAACAAAGATTTTACAAGAAGATATGAAAAGGTGCCCGTTGAGATATTCAACGACTCTTTTGATGCATCTGTAATAGTAGCGGGCAAGATTGCTGAAGTTATAAAGAATAAGACAAAGCTTGGCCAACATACAGTGTTGGGTTTGAGCGCATCATCATCTTCCATACAAGTTTACGAAGAGCTGGTCAAACTGGTGGCAAAAAAAGAGCTTTCTTTCAAAAACACTTACATATTCAGTCTGGATGAATATTATCCGCTAAACAAGAACGAGATACAAAGTCACTATCGCTTTATAAAGGAGTACCTTCTTGATAACATAGATATACCTCAGGAAAACGTTCACTGTCTTGACAGCCAAACCCCTAAAGATAAGGTTCACGACTACTGCGATGATTACGAAAAACTTATAGAAAAACTTGGAGGAATTGATGTTTTACTTATAGGAAACATGGGATTCAACGAGCCCGGCTCATACTATAACTCCAAGACAAGATTGATTACTCTTAACTATAACACCCGAGTAGCATCTGCCTCTGAGTTTTTTGGTGTGGAATATGTTCCTTATCATGCTCTTACAATGGGTATAGAGACCATACTCTCAGCTAAAAGGATTTTTTACATGGCCTTCGGTGAAGGTAAAGCTTCCAGTATTGCAAAGCTTATTGAAGGCAATGTAAGTGAACAATCACCTAATACATACCTGCAGAATCATGATTCACTGGAAGTATTTATTGACCTGGCTGCAGCCAATGACCTTACACGGATAAAAACTCCATGGCTTACAGGACCTTGTGACTGGAATGATTATATGACTCGAAAAGCTGTCTTCTGGCTATGTAAGACATTGAAGAAACCAATATTGAAACTTACTGACAGGGATTACAATGACAATGGTATGAGTGATCTGGTAACAGAACATGGTCCGGCCAGCAAGATCAACATAAAAGTCTTCAACGATTTACAACATACCATCTCCGGATGGCCAGGAGGAAAACCTAATGCTGATGACTCTACAAGGCCTGAGCGAGCAACCCCGTTTCCTAAAAAAGTGGTAATATTCAGCCCCCACCCTGATGATGATGTAATTTCAATGGGCGGGACACTGGCTAGACTCTCTGAACACGGTCACGAGGTTCATCTCGCATACCAGACATCAGGAAACATCGCCGTATTTGACCATGATGCAATACGTTTCCTGGATTTTATAAGAGACAGCTCTAAAATATTCGATTTTGACAATGGAAAAAGCGACAGGATATATAAAGAAGCTCTTAACGACCTGGAACACAAACATCCGGGAGAGCCGGACACAGAAGCTATCAGGCAGGTGAAGGGTGCAATCAGGAGAGGTGAGGCAAAAGCAGCCTGCAGATACCTTAAAATACCGGAGAACAGGGTTCATTTTTTGAATCTTCCGTTTTATGAAACCGGAGGAGTTAAGAAAAAACCTATCGGACAAGATGATGTTGCAATAGTAAAAGCTTTACTGGATGAGATAAGGCCGCATCAGATTTACGCAGCAGGAGACCTGAGTGACCCTCACGGAACTCACAGGGTTTGTCTGCTCGCCATCTTTGAAGCTCTTGAACAGTTTAAAAAAGAGAATGCGAAATGGATCGAAGATTGCAGAGTATGGCTTTACAGAGGGGCATGGCAGGAATGGGATGTCGCTGACTCCAATATGGCTGTACCACTTAGTCCAGAAGAGGTATACATCAAAAGAGAGGCGATTTTCAAACACCAGTCACAAAAAGATCGTCCGGTATTTCCCGGTACAGACAAACGTGAGTTCTGGCAACGTGCCGAAGAGCGTAATCACAATACAGCCCTTCTCTTCGACCAGCTCGGAATGGCAGAATATCAAGCCATTGAACTGTTTGTAAGATACTTTATCTAATGATTTTAAGACTATTATTATTTAGCCTGCTGATTACTTTACCGAATAGCTCCGGTTCTGAAAACAGCAGGCTATTATATTCAAACAATAGAATGATATCTGTAAAAAAAATAAGCTTTCCCTGCAAAAAACCTCCAATTGCTTTAGTGGAGAAAATGATGGACAGTTGCTCTGTCGAGTTTCACAAAATAGATTGTCTCAATTGGAAAGCATATCCATATAAACCGGAAGTTAAATTCCGTATTGCCTGGTCAAATGAGGAGATATACCTGCAGTACAAAGTAAAGGAAAAGTATGTAAGGGCCAAATTTACTGAAGATTCCGGGGCTCAACCATATAAAGACTCTTGTGTGGAATTTTTTATGATTCCCGCAGAGGATTCTATATATTACAATCTCGAAATGAACTGTATTGGAACGTGTACTTTTGCGGGCGGCGCTAAAAGACAGGACAGGACCAGATTCGGAAACGACGTAACATCCCAGATCAGGCGCAGCTCTACCTTGGGAAAAAACGGATTTGATACTCTTACGGGGGATTTCGAGTGGTCAATTACAATAGCTGTTCCTCTTTCAATATATTCTCTAAGCAAGGTTCAATCTCCGGGGGGCAGGACTATAAAGGCGAATTTCTACAAATGTGGCGATGAACTTCCTGAACCTCACTACCTTTCATGGAATCCGATCAATCTGGAAAAACCTGATTTTCACACTCCGAACTTTTTCGGAGAAATCTATTTTGAAAAATAGGACTATTATCAGAAAGGATATCCAACACCAAACTGAAGTGAGTATGTGTTGGCTTTAAGGAATTTATTAAATCCGTACCACGCTGAATAACGAGGGTCATAAGCTATTATGCCCAAGTCTAGTCGCAATATGACAAACTCCAGGTTCAACCTTAAACCTCCTCCCCAATTGAGTGCTATACTCTTAAAAAAAGTCTCCTTTTTCAATAGAGTCTCCTCTCTTCCCTCTTCTGCTTTTAGATTCCAGATATTTCCTGCATCAATAAAAAGGGCACCTTCAATTTTCCAAAACAAAGGGAATCTGTATTCAGAATTTAATTCAAGTTTAAAATCTCCGGTTTGGTTTGGAATTGAGAAAGTTGTGTCCATCTGAGAAGCCCCGGGTCCTACAGATCTTGACTGCCAACCTCTCAGACTATTTGCTCCTCCGGCGTAAAACAACTTTTCAAAAGGTATTGAAGAAGAGTTGCCGTAGGCATAACCAACCCCAATGTTAAATCTCGTCGCAAGACTTGTTTTACCTTTGAATCTAAGTGTATAGACGGAAGTAAAATCACTCCTGACATACTGGGCGTAGCGGGTGTTCCATATAGTTCTGTTTCCGGTTGAATCCAAGGGCAAGGTTTTATTAAACAGGCTCAGGATGTTGCCGGAGAGATTGTTTGTCCATCTTGCGTAAAAATATGTCTTTTTGGGATTAGGAGAAGCATCAGTTGTATAGAATAGAGTCGCACCTGCTCCTAAATCAAAGTGATTTTTATACGCATCCTTAAGAAACGGATCCGATAAACTCTGGTAAAACGAGTTACTCAGATTGAACAGTTTGATAACACTTAACTGAACCGGATCGAATCTATAGAAGAACCTCTCGCCCATCTTCCAGTTATATCCGTAACTCAATGATATCAGATTTCGTGTAAACTCTTTCCTGCTTTGATAATTATAGGTAATACCTATCTCGGTTCTTGGCAGGTTGGATTTAAAAATCCTATCCGGAATCATAAGAAAATTAGGGATAGAGAGACCTGCCGAAACTCCTAATTCTGTGGACTTTGTATTATCATTAAGCTTAAACTGGAAATTGCCCATAAGCCCCAATGTGAACCATTCTCCTCCCCTGAACAGGTTTTTATGATAATATGAAACAGCCGGAGAAATACCCCACAGATTATTTGAATTACTGGACGCCTCAAGATTAATTTTATAACCCTGCGGCTTTGACGGCGTCAATCTTATTGTACAATCAACCTCTTCACTTTTTTTTTCTTTCGAATCATTACGTTTAACCTCATCAAACTGCAGGTTTACACCTGAAAAATTCCTCAATGCCACAAACCTGTCGTATGTTTTCCCGGAAAGAGACTCACTGTATAACTGACCAGGAACCAACCTGTTAAGCTTTGCTATTACTTTTGGCCGGAAATTTTGCTTCCCTTTATTATACACTGCAACACCCCCAACGACAACACTATCCTTTAAAAGCTGATCATAATTAACGCTTGTCGGATCATAATCAGAAAATATACTTACCTTTCTTATATAATACTGTTTATGCTCACGCGCATCTTTTGAAGTCTCATTTCTTGTATAATTCTCTATTCTCAACCTAAGAGACGCTTCAGTACGATTAACTGAAGTATCAGCCTCTGCAAAAATATAGTTCTTGGAGAAGTTATAGTAACCATGATTCCTGATCAGTGATTCTATCCTGGCACTCTCCTCTGTAAGGGCTTTTTCAGATATGAAGTCCCCCGTTTTTACAAGAGAATTGATTGTATCAGATAAAATCAAAGCTCTGATATTAGTATCTGAGACACTATATTTAATATCTGATATCCGGTATCTTCTGCCCAAAGTGACATTATACACAACAACAGTCAGCCTGTTCTTCGTTGAGACATCAGCACCAACCGAGGAGTTGTAATAACCCAGATATTCCAAATGGTTACGGATATTCTCCTTACTTTTCACCACCTGGTTGCTGTCAAAAACAACCGGAGCCTGCCCTATACTTTGGACAAATTTATCCCATCCCCTTCCTTTCCCGTTGCTCCAATTGTAAATATGAAGAAAAGGATTAACAGCAAAAATAAAATTTGTGTTTGATTTTTGCCTTATATATGGTTCAAGATTACTTTCATGAAACCTCGTAGAATTAGTAATCTTTATCTTATTGTCTTTCAGCCTCGTAGCGCCATCTGGCAACATTTTAACAGTGCCGCAGGAACTAGCTGATAATATTATAAATATAAGTGCGAGTATTTTGGATTTCCTCGGTTTTCTCATATATAAGTATATATTTATACAAAAGTAACAATTTAATCTCTTGATTTTTTCTACTAATTAAATTTTGAAATATATTTGCAAACAATAAAAATCTGACTCACTTACATTATATTTTTTTTTGCAATCCGACTTAGTTAAATAATCAAAATGAAAAACAAATACATAGACCTGATTGAACAATCTTTTGAATTTCCGCAGGATGAGTTCAAAGTTGAAGATGGAGAATTGATGTTTCACAACATCCCTGTAATGGATTTAATAGAACAATACGGGACACCATTAAAAATAACTTATTTGCCCAAAATATCATCACAGATAAAGAGAGCAAAGAAGATGTTTAACGTTGCCATGGCGAAGGTTGATTATAATGGAGATTACCATTATTGCTACTGTACAAAAAGTTCTCACTTTTCATTTGTAATGGAGGAAGCTCTTAAAAATGACATACATATTGAAACCTCTTCTGCTTTTGATCTGAATCTGATAGAGGCACTCTATGAGCAGGGAACTGTAAATCAGGATCTTTATATTATATGTAACGGATATAAGAAGGATGTATATATTGAAAACATTGCAAACTTCATAAATAACGGCTGGAAGAATATCATACCTGTCATGGACAATATGAAAGAGTTCGAAGACCTGGATTTGTGCATAAAGGAACCATGCATGCTGGGAATCCGGATTGCAGCCGAGGAGGAGCCAAAATTTGAATTTTATACATCACGTCTTGGAATCCGATATAGTGACATTATACCTTTTTATGAGGAAAAAATAAAAGGAAACAGCAAGTTCAAGCTTAAGATGCTTCACTTCTTCATAAACACCGGTATAAGAGACAACGCATACTACTGGAATGAGTTAAGCAAATGCGTTTCTGTTTATTGTGATTTAAAAAGCATTTGTCCGGATCTCGACTCCCTGAACATTGGAGGAGGCTTCCCTATTAAGAATTCTCTTGCATTTGATTACGACTACGAATATATGGCAGAGGAAGTAATTGCTCAGATAAAAAGCATCTGTAGTCAGAGAGGAATCCAAGAACCTAATATATTTACTGAATTCGGAAGCTTTACTGTTGGTGAAAGCGGAGCGACTATATATCAGGTTTTAGACCAGAAGCAACAAAATGACAGAGAAAGGTGGTATATGGTTGACAGCTCTTTTATGACCACTCTACCAGATACCTGGGGTATTAAGCAAAGATTCGTTCTTTTGCCTATTAATAAATGGGATCGTGAATACCAAAGAGTTTTTCTGGGAGGACTTACCTGTGACAGTCAGGACTATTATAATGCAGAAGCCCATGCAAATGCGATATTTCTTCCAAGAATCGACGAGGATGAACCGCTTTATATTGGATTCTTCCACACGGGCGCTTACCAGGAATCTATAGCAGGATTTGGAGGAATACAGCATTGTCTGCAACCTGCGCCAAAGCATATAACTATTGACATTGACGAGAACGGAGATTACTACACAAAATTATTCAGTAAGGAACAGACATATAAGTCAATGCTAAAGATACTCGGATATTGATGCTATCAAAAAGTGACATAAAGTTTATTCACTCGCTTTCTCAAAAAAAGTTGCGCGAAGAGACC
>Ga0265297_10010980_pt1 | contig 11217 bp, 8 predicted proteins | sample Munlanlwell13791_FD_192502 | JGI IMG/M metagenome (GOLD analysis project Ga0265297, IMG submission 192502) | Leachate microbial communities from a municipal landfill in Southern Ontario, Canada - Leachate well 137-91 | ecosystem: Engineered > Solid waste > Landfill > Unclassified | place...
GGTCGCAATCACAGGTATCTGCTCCCGCTCCGCAATCTTTATGGCAAGCGGGTCTATTTCCTTTATCCCGTGGAGCACCACCAATGATGGCTTCATGGGCGTCACCCTGATGACCACCATCGGGGACCTCCCGGTTGAAACTTGCGTGAACACGAACGCGCGCTCGCTCATGCTTCCGTAAAGCTTGGGAAATTGGTTGAAAGGCATTTCAAGGATTATCTTCAGGCTCTCCATCAGCGTATAGCCGTAGATTTTCTTTACTTTCATCAAGTCCTCGTTTGCGACAATGGTGCCGCCAATCATCTTCTGGAAATCGACCGCGGAGATGCTGGTCGCAAACTCATGTATCTCGAAATACTCCTCCGTCCTCTCCACCCCCTGCTGGAGCTTGGAGAGTATGGGGTTGCCCCGCTCGGAGTCTATGGTGATAAGCGAGTTCACGAAGCGCTTTATCACTCCTGAGCCTGGCGACTTCCGCCGGTTCCCTTCGTAATCGCTTATGGTGGAGGGGGAAATCTTGAGAAGCTGCGCAAGCTCCACCTGCGTGATTGCGAATATCTCCCGCCATTTCTTCATGGTGGAGCCAGGGGTCGGAGAAAGGGTTATCTCCCCGGCTATCTCGTTTTTTATCTTCTCCATCGGAAAAATTTGCCCCTAAAACCCTTTTAAAACTATCGAAGTCTTATTTGGCTTTTGACGATGTATCCTTACATTTTATTTTTATCAGAGTCAAGGGTTGATTCGCGCGTATATGTGGTTGTAAAGCAGGTCGGTCTGTATTTTATACGCATCCCTTACAGATATCGTTTTGTATGTAGGGTGCCTATTCTTATTGCCATTGTACATTTTTAGCGAGTCTGCCTCATCGACGTGTTTTTTGCTGTCAGTGCCATTAAGAATCATTTCTTTCTCGATACATGTGTCTATGGCTGCGATGCTGTTTAGGTAAATATTGGTTTTGTAATCGCTGTTTTTGTTTGTGACGGGGCAGCCCAATTCCTGCATGCCGCATTCCACCCTGTATTTGTTATATCTTTGAAGATTCGCCTTGTCCTTGAGGCTAGTTACGCTCGAGCTCGTGGTTATTTGGAACGGCCCCTTGCCGCTGTTTGCCTGGATGTTGTTCCAGTTGGTTTCCTGCCCGGCAATTGCAAGAAACAATGAGGCGTCATACCTGCCATTGGACAGGTATTCCTGTATGAAGCTGGCAAGCACGATTTGTCTGATTATTTCCTCGCTGCCGGTTGTTTGATAGCTTCGGAGGTATTTGCCCCCGCAATTCCAGGCAGTTTCCCTCATTTCCTCGTTAATCAGCCGGTAAGCGATATTTATCCTTTCCGAGTTTTCTTCCAAGTAGGCGTCTATCTTTTCAAATATGCTTTTCGGCGTATTTTCAAGCACGGTATTTGATACGTTCACGCCAAGGATTTTCGGCGGGTAGTTTTTTTCAAGATAGGCGGAAAAGAGGGCGTCCCTCTTATAGGCGCTTAAATCCAGGCTTGTGGTTTGTGTCTGTCCCTGGGCTGAAGTTGAGCTTGGGGCAGGAGCCTTTGCCTCTTTGGTTTTGCCGGCAGTGACGAATTCCGTTTCCGCGGTAATCGTGCGCGTGTCGGTTACACTGATTTCCGTCCTTTCACCAAAAGCCCTGGTCAAAAATACTTCTGATTGCACAGCGCTTAGGGTTGCGCTTGAAAGCCCGATGCTTTTCATGAACAAGTCAAGAGAGTTATACGTCTTTTTAGAAGAATAGTCGTAGAATTTCCCGTTTCCCTCGTCGCGAAGCATGCGCCTGCCGGACTTTCCGTTGTATGTGTATTCCATAAGATAATGCTGCTGGTCTTGTTTGCCTGAAGACTGGGCCGCAAGCACCTGTCCGCTTGAAATGCTCACCTGTCTGGATACCATGCCAATGCCGCTTTCATCAATGGTGGTTCCATTATTTATTCCTTGCCTTCGTTCTCTTTCCATGGCGCTTTCAAACGAGGACATCAAAAAGCTCATTTCGCGCGGAACCATGAAGTTCCAGCCCCGGCTTTCCCCCGACCAGATAAATGCGGCATCAGTCGATCTCACGCTTGACTCGCGTTTTTGGCTTTTCAAGAAGAAATACGCGCAAAGCAAAAAGCCAGTCGACCTCTCCAAAATCCCTTTCCAGGAGGCGGTCGAGGAAAGGCGCGCAAGGTCAATCACGCTTCAGCCAGGCGGCATGGCGCTTGGCATCACGCGCGAGAAAATCACGCTTCCCCCGAACATAATCGGCACGCTGGAAGGGAGAAGCCGCTACGCGAGAATGGGCTTGGCGGTGCACGTCACATCTGCCTTGGTGCAGCCCGGCTCGGACAACCACCAGGTTTTAGAAATAGTGAATTTCGCGCCTTTTCCCGTGACCATTCACGAGGGGATGAGGATATCTCAGGTGGTCTTCTCCTACCTTCAAAGCCCGACTTCCAAGCCCTATGCGAAATTCGGGAAGATTGCAAGAAAACAATAGGGCGCATTCCCTGTTCAATCCCCGTGGGCGAACGAGGCGCGGAAAAGGTCATATTTCGCGGCATTGCCCTCAATGCCTTCAAGCTCATGGTTGAGAAGCCGCATAATTGTCCTTGCCTGTATCGCATACCTTCGGTCATTTTCAGTCTTTGCGTTCGCTATATTGGCATCCATGCCAAGCTCCGCGTTTTTCAAGTCCTCCTGGTAGCGTGCAGTATCAGGATAAACCTCAATTAGGTTTGAAATCGGATGGGTTTCCTGCCAAGTTCGAAGAGCGCTTATGCCCCTGTCGGATTTTCCGTTGTGGTCAAGGGCGCCTGTGAAAACTATCTTGTCTTGGTTTGACATTATGGTATATGCCACGTAATCGAAAGTGACATCTGTCCCTTCGAATTCAGGCAGGTTGGTGCAGCGGTAGGCTATCGAGACAAGTGTGAGCGCCGCCTTTGCGCTTATCCTGTCAGAATGCGCCTCTGTCCTTGTCATGAGCCTTGCGACTATTCTCTCGTCGTAATCAACCATGCCGATATTGTGCTTTTTATTGAGCGCCCGTATTTCGTTGAGGTTCGATTGGAATTCGCAGTGCTTCAGCCCGAACACGGCCAGCGCCGAAACAGCCACTATCCCGATAACATTGGCAGCCTTGTTTCTCAAATGGAACGTTTTCATACAAACCCCCCTGTTCTCAAAGTGGTCTTTACACTATATACATGTATTTAAAAACCCATCCGTTGGGCTTATCCCTCAAATGAGCTTCCTGTCAGTAATCCCAAGTATTTCCAAAAGAAGCGCCTTGCTATCATCATCCATGTCGGTGCAGCAGGCAGCAAGCTCCTCCCCCTCCCTCTTGCCGATATACGAATAAAGCGTGTCTCCCTCGATGAAAGTTTTCCCGCAGATTGCGCCCTCCACGGATATCGCAAGCTGCTCGCCTCTCTTTCCCTCATTTACTCCCTTGCCCTCTTTTTGCACTTCCCTCACTTCGCCGATTATCTCGCCCCTCGCGGTCATCAGCCGCACTCCCTTGCGGAGCCTGCCCCCCAGTATCTCCACCCCGAATATGGCTGGCTTGCTTGCCCTAAAGGTGCAACGGGGAAGCGCAAGTATCTTTGCGGGAAGCGGCAGCCTATTTTCTGCGGACTGCGAGCTTTTCTTCTTCTGCTCGGAAAGCCACTCCGCATAGTCGTCGCAAAGCGAGTATATCACATTGGATGAGAACACCTTCACGCCCGCCCGCGCAGCCTCGTCAGCCGCATCGTCCGCAACCGGCACGTTGAACGCAAGGACAACTGCCTTCAAAGGCTCGCTTGCGCCAATCGCGGAAGCGGTCGCGATGTCCTTTTTCGCAACCCTGCCCACGCCCGCGCTTTTTATCTCCACTCCCTGGCCTGAGAGGAGCTTGGTGAGCGCTTCCAGGGAGCCCAAAGTGTCAGCCTTCACAATCACGCCCGATTTTTCCGATTCGAACATGATGCCGCGTATCATCTCGTTTATCTCCTTCATCCCGTCTGATTTGCCATCCCCCGAATCCACAATGAGGGGCGAGCCTGAAAGCGCGCCCTCAAGCCCAGGGGCGTATATCTTCACACCGGAAGCCGCAGTCACCTTGTCCACATACTCAAAACGGTCCCCCTCTCCTGTCGGGCGGAGCTTCGGCTTGAGGAGCCCCCGGACTTTGGCGGATGCCGAGCCGTTTATCGTGCCGAATATCACGGTGTCGTTCTTGCGGAGAACGCCGTCGTAGATTATCACGTCTATGGTGGTGCCGAGCCCCTTTTCCTCCCTAAGCTCAAGCACGCTTCCCTTGCCAGGGCCCTCCACTTCGGTCTTAAGCTCGTTTTCCAGGAATTTCTGCGACAATCCCGCGATTGAGAGAAGAAGCTCGGGGAGCCCCTCGCCAGTCTTAGCGGACACCGGGACGATTGCCACCTGCTTGGTGAAATCCCTTACCCGGTCAAAGCGCTCGGATTCTATGCCAAGCTCGGAAAGCTTGCCCACCGCCTTATACAGGAGCTCATCCATGCGCAGCTGGACGTCTTCGCGCTGCGCCCCTATGTTTGAGAGTATGCTTCCGCAGGCGCAGCCGCCTTTTTGTTCCCGCCAGCCGTTCACCAAATCCACCTTGTTAGCAGCCACGATGAACGGCGTCTTGAACTGGCGGAGTATCCTGATGCTCTCAATCGTCTGCGGCTGGAAGCCTTGCGCTATGTCCACCACCAAAACCGCGATGTCCGCGATGCTGCCTCCCCTTTCGCGGAGGCGGGTGAATGACTCGTGCCCGGGGGTGTCTATGAAAAGAAGGCCGGGGATGGTGAAATTCATCCTGCTCTTTTTCAGAAGCTCCTCGCAGGTGCATTGTATGGACCGCAGGTCCACTTCGGACGCGCCTATGTGCTGCGTGATTGCGCCAGCCTCCTTTTTCGCGACGTTCGTGGAGCGTATGGCGTCCAGTAGCGAAGTCTTGCCATGGTCCACATGGCCCATCACCACCACAATCGGCTGCCTTATAGGCATAAGAATCACATTCGAACTCCAATCAGCCGGGGCTTTCCGCCCCGTCTTGCCAGTCTTCTATCCCTGCTTGTTCTCCCCCTTATACTGCCCGTCATAGCCTTTTTCCGCCTTTGCCTCAAGCCGCACAAACACCAGCTGCATTACCTTGGCATTCTTGTGAAGCACTATTCCTTTCGGGTTGTGCACAATGAGAAGCGACTCGCTTCTCCCGTGGTAGCCCGGGTCCCAGACCGCGCATCTTACGTCCGCGCCGCAGCGGAGAAGCGAGGAGCGGGGGTATCCGAACGCCGCAGCGTCAAGCGGTATTTCCACATATTCATTGTAAACTATCTTGTAGCAGCCCGAAAGCAAGTGGAGCTTCCCTTCGGAATCAAACGGAAGGGGCGATGATTTGCTTATCCTCCTCTTGGAGTTGTCAAAGTCCACTTCCCCCTCCGACTCGAGCTTATGCACCTGCTGGAGCGTCAGGTCGATTCCGCAGGGCTGCGCCTGCCCGCCCCCAATCATCTCGCGGACAAGTCCGCCCTCGGTTATTTTCGCACCCGGAAGTATCATTTTTCGCACCCACGCCCAATATTCGGACAGGAGCGCTTAAATTCCTTCGTCAGGATGCTGCTTCCTTTTCAAAAAAGCGCACCCTTGCTTCTCAATGCAGTAATCAGGAGGCAAATAGCGCGTGCCTAACCCCCAATGAGGCCAAACCCCACCACGCACACGATTGAAATCAGCAGGTTGTCATCCACGCCCGACTCCAGCCCCTCTGCAACCGCAGCGGCAAGGGCAACCGGAAGTGCGCCCCATCCTGCGAAAAGCACCGCTGGGATGCAGGCGGCAATGAACGCCACGCTCCCCCCTACCGTTTTCTTCGGGTTATATGGCAGCTTCTGCCTGCTCCTCTTGCCGATAAACGTGCTTGCCGCGTCGCCAAAGCCGAGTATCACAAGCGAAGCTAGCATCTGCTCCTTTGAGGAAAGAAGGGTCAGGATGGCAAGGACGCCTGCGGCAAGTGTGATTGCGCCGTAGCCAGAGAGCACGCCCGGGCGCTCGAAGCGCGAGAGGAACCAGTCAAAAGGCCAAATGCTGTATCCTGAGAGCTTGAGGTGCAAAAGCACAAGCCCCAGCACAAGTGAAACGCCGCAAATATAGGCAGATATTTCCACTCCTGCAATAAGAAGGAGCGCAATGCAGAGTGAGCCTATGAAAAAGTGGAATGCCTGCCGTTCATCTTCGTTCATGCAAATTACCCCTGGAGCCGGTTGATATCGTGCTGGAGCCGCACTTCTGAAGGTATCTTAAGCCGCATAGCTCGCCATATCATCTCGGTGAATACACAGGCGAAAAACGCAAGGGCAAGCCCTGCCATCACCTGCGGAATGGTGTGCACGCCTAAATACACTCTGCTAAACGACACGAAAAGCGCGTATATGAGATAAGGCGCAAACGAACGGCTGCCGACGGATACTACTACAAGCGTAAAGACAAGAAGCGCATGAAGTGAGGGGAGTGAAAAGTCTGTTGGGCAGGCTATTTTTCCAGGCTTCTCAACGCAGGGGCGTTCCTCCTGCAGGAAAAGCTTGAATCGGACTCCCAGAAGAAGCGCGATTGCAACCGCGCAAACCAGGAAGGGCAGCCTTTTTTCCTCGCGGAAGAAAAGCGAGAGCGCAAGCACAAAAAGGATGGTGAATGCGGCTACGAATAAAGTGTCGTTCAGGAATGCGGATGCGAAGAGCACCGGGCCCCGCAAAACGCCCCAAATGGCGGAAAAAAGCTCGAATGCCATAGGTAGAACGCCGCGGGTAGGATTTTTATTGATTTCTTATTTCGGATTTAGGTATAGCTTCCCACCCTAAGCGATTATTTTGATATGCCTCTCTCAGGAACCTATTTAGTTCGGCTGATGCCTGATATCGCAGGGCGCCATCACTAAAAACATACCTGTTTCCAGCCTGGAAATTACTCAAATCAAGCCCGGGATATCTTTGCAGTATGGCATTGGCGTCTTGAAGGTTTAGGACTAGGCAGTTGTCGTATCCCTCAGGTGCACCCGAATGCACTCTTATAGAATATGTCGCGTTCCCATTGTTCCCAACTGGCAGCTCATGGACCATATTGAAGTCGTTTGGCGCAAAGCCCTGCTCTTTTGCGGCTGCGATGACATCTCTTTGAGGCTTAATTCTTGCCAGGTCATCCGAAAGCGCGATAAGGTCTGGAAGAGCTTTGCTATAAGCCTCGTTGCTTGTGAAATATACTGTGAAGTCCTTGCCGAACTGGGCGCCACTCATCCTCCAAGCCTCGCCAACACCACCGCCAGTCATAAACTTGAATGCCATGTCTTCCCCGACTTGGTTCTTGATTTCACAAAGCCGCGCAAACGTTTCTTTAGCATATTCCATATGCTCAATAGAATTGGTGCTTGGAAGTTCAATATGGACTTTCTGCCCAAAAGGAGAATTTGGGTTGACATGTCCAATCTGCACCAATCTACCGTTTTCATTGATAATCGGCTTGTAGCTAGCAGGCACGATGGCTACCGCAATTTCTTTGGCCTGCAGATTCGCGATGTCTGAAAAATCAACTCCCCTGAGACTTCCTCCAGAATAGACATATCCTTTGTTTGATCCGCCAAGCACCAGAATATCTCCCTCTTGCAAGGCGAGTTGCTGCCCTTTTTGCAACTTGAATGGGGGTTTTAGCTCCCACTTCCCCAGGTACCGATTTTCTGCCCTCCAAACAACTGTCCCGTATGTCGAATTGTCCACCAGGGTATGGGTGTTGTCCGGATTTTTCTTGATGGTGGCGTGATTGCGAGATATGCTAGTCTCCGTAGCCAGGAAATTGTCGGTGTCTCTGCCTATGGTGCGGTTCTGGCTCAAATCAACATCCGCGGGCTTTGCTGGTAGGTTATTAGTCTGGTTGCTGGGGTGCGAAACTTGAGATTGGGAGACTGCAGTTGTCCTGGGCGTCCCATAAGAATATGTCTGGCCCTTGTAGCTCACTTCCGCAAAAGTTCCGATGTTTGCGCTTGCCTTTGGCGGGATTTCAACTGTCGCTCCTCCGAAGTTTTTGACTTGCAGCGCCTTCTTGGTACGATTTAGCACCACCAGATTGCCAAAGTCATCCTGGTAAACCTCCACCTTCAGACTCTTGACAATTGGGGGGCCGGTTTTTATCTTGCCTATGGGTGTTATCGCATACCATTCATTCTGGGGGGACAAGCACCACGTCCTCCCTCCTTCATTCAGTATGCTCCCAGGCTTGAGGACGATTGAATTTGGAGGTGGGGCAGGGCCTGAATTGAGGTATACATAGGCGGGTTCCTTTGTGGCGCCAAAAACCTTTCCTTTCCCTTCATAGACCCACCGGTTGCCGACTTTAACTACGCCAGTCATTTCATCAATCCGGAGGCCATTTGCCACGGGGGCAGGGGCATGCGTTGGCGCGGGAGCATTGGCTAGCTCCTTTCCTGCGAGCCCAATAAGAGTGGTTCCCAGCATTATGGTATAAGTCCATTTCATCAATTTTTCAGTCTCCCTCCAGTTTATCTGCTCAGGCGGCATCAAGGCGATTTCCTGAAGCCGCGTCAGGCTCGTACGGTATTCTGTGTTGCCAGTCGATTGGTTCAGCAATACAAGGTCTCCAATAAGTGCTTCAAGCTCCTGCCGGTTCCCAATTCGAAGCTGGTTTATGCCGCCAATATCCGCTGCCTGCTGGAAAACGTTCATTGCCCCGAAGCCGGCGGTCAGCCCAAGCGCCCCCCTCTGAACCTCCCATGAAAATAGGCGTGATAAGACTGCAGCCGACTCATCAAGCGTGAAAAGATGCTTTGCGCTTTGCCCGAGCAGTTTGATTGTCCCTTTAACGCCATATTCGGATATGGCTGACTTGATTCCACAGTATGCTGCGGTCCCTCCGCTTGCAATGCCCAGCACAAACCCGATGTCCAGCGCGAAATTCACTCCCGCAATGAGGCTTTCGATGGAGCTGTTTATTTCGTATTTTTCCAGGCATTCCCTCAATTCCGTCAAAGTCTGCATGTAGTCTGCGACTAATCCGTTGTATTTGTTCATGTGCCGGTTCAGCGCATCCATATCGACGCCCGATGTTTTCAAACCGCCTCCATTCGCGTACAACTCGCCCCTTATGGCAATATATTCGTTATCCAGATTGAGCTTGGTGTTATTGGCGCTTTCCAACAAGCGGGTCAGATTTTTGACCTGCGACTCCTGGAGCCTAAGGGGCGCGAAAAAATCCTTAAGGATAAACGTGGTTACATTGACCGGGTCATAATTCGCACTATCAGATACGCTTTCCATTATCCTTCTGTGGGCGGCATCAAGGTCGCCCTGAACGTTTTCCAATTCCCGAATTATGTTGTTTGAAGTCCGAAGCGTCTGAGACTCAGCGTGCATATTCGCGTATTTCTCCTTAAGGGGAGCTGTGATGTCCCAAGCGCCAGCAGGTGGCATCTCCCCTCTCAATATCCCTGCAAACGCGTTTACATTGTATTTCCTGGCGTTTTGTTTTATGGATTCTCCTTTCTCTATATAATCTCCGTAATTGGCTTCGAAGTAGTTGAGGATGCTTGCGGGATCGGTGCTCTCGAGCATGCAATGGATCTTCCCATTAATGTTGGCAAAAATAACGCCGACCGCGCATTTGGAAGTGCTGTCCCAGCCCGCGGCAACGGTTTTTTTGACGATTCGGTTTTCTTTGAGGGAGGCGATTTCATTCCCATCAAGAACAACATCCAATCCCATTATTTTTACGGTGCGCCTGCTCTCGGTTTCGCCTAGGCTGAAAGGTGTTGCCGCGTAATAGCCGATTTCCGGCACCGTTTTGACTCCCATGCTGGTCAGAAGCTTCGCAGTTATATCATTTGCCGCCTTGCTGTTATAGTGCGCCTTTGCGGCTATCTCCCCGGCAACGCAGACGCCGTTCCCCTCGCCAAGGACAGATACTGCGAAAAGTATCGCCGCCCTCTCATCGGCTCTGAAGACAAGACCTGCGTTCTGGTACTCTTCCAATATGTCTTGGTAAACTTTGCACTTTGTGGTAACTGTGTTGTCCACTTTCCTCTGGTATTGTGTCAAAATATTGTAAACGTCGTTAAAATTCAGGTTATTATCCCTCTTAGCGGCAATGAGTATTTCTATGTAGTCAATTATCGTGCTCTTGGTTTTTTCATCACGTGAAATCTCAAGCGAGGTATCCACCCATTCCCGGTAAGTGGGTATGTCCGGGCTTGCCATTATCATGTCCCTGAACTTTCCAAAACCCTCTGGGACGTTGAACTCATTAGGCAAGGTGAACTCCCCCGATTCATATTTTCCGGTGCAAAGCCAGTAAGCAAGCTTGTCAACTCCGGCGTCCTCGCCGTTAATCGCAATATTGAAGGCTTCTTCCCTTGCGGGCGGGAGAAGGCCTTCCTTAAAGCCTCCGCAATAGTTGCATCTTTCTTCATCAAGCCGTAGTAACAATTCGGTCGGCTCATACTCAAAAAAAATCTCTTTGTTGGCAGGCATCCCTAGTGCAGAGTTGATCAAAACCAGGGAATAATACTCGGCCCTTTCGTATTTTTTTTCCCCATTGCCGGTTTCATCCAAGAGCTGGATAAGGAAGCCCAGCATGTTCGGGCTGCGCATCATGCGCTCGATTATTTCGTCCCGCACATAGTTGATTTCTGGCACGTACGAATCGCGGTTGGATTTAGGGCTATCTGGGCTAATTTCCTTGGAAAAAACATCCCAGAGCATTTCCCTTAATATGGGAACAAGGCGCGTATCCGTGATTTTCGATGCGGAAAGTATGCTTTCAACCGCTTCAATACGGGCTTTGTTCTCGGCAATTTCAACGTTTCCATAGTTTGTATTATATAGGAAAAGCTGCGCCTGCCCTGCGAGCTTTTCCCTATAGAAAGAAATAATATTTGCGTCGGTGGTTCTAAGCGAACGAAGGGTTTCATTCACCCGTGATGGGGCCTCCTGCTGTTCGTAGTTGGTCGTCCTGCCTACGGTTTCGCCCATGCCGTGAATATGGTCATTTCCATTTAAATTCATACTCTTGAAAATGCCGAAAGCCAAACCCGGCGGCAAGCTCTTTTTGCCAGTGCCGTAATTCTTCGGGCTTACAACCGCTAAAAAGCGTCCAGCGAGCGTTTTTATCCGTGTTGTTCGCTGCGGCTCACATCTGCCAAAAAAGCACGCGGGGTGCTTT
>Ga0265297_10010981_pt1 | contig 11215 bp, 12 predicted proteins | sample Munlanlwell13791_FD_192502 | JGI IMG/M metagenome (GOLD analysis project Ga0265297, IMG submission 192502) | Leachate microbial communities from a municipal landfill in Southern Ontario, Canada - Leachate well 137-91 | ecosystem: Engineered > Solid waste > Landfill > Unclassified | place...
TCCCAATCCTTTAGGCGTATTCCGGTAAATCTATTATAATCTAAGTAAGTCTATTGTAGTAGAATGGGACGATTCTATTTGCTATTCTGAAGCTAATAAAAAATAGAACCGTCCCCTTTTAACGATTTTACCCTTCTACCGTCCTTTTACAGAGAGTAACCGCAGGTTTATTCTCTACTCATCAAGTAAGTTTAAGTAAGTATACATAAAAAAACACTTGACAAAATAAGTGTTTTATGTTTTAATTAAGTTCCTTATGGATTATTATATAATAAAGGAAACTAATGAATAGGCTTATCGATATTGATGAATTAGCAGATTATCTTAAACTGAAGAAGCAGACAATATATAACTGGTTGAGCCAAAGGAAGATCTCCGGTATTAAAGTAGGCGGGGTCTGGAGGTTTGACCGTAAGGATGTGGATAATTGGCTTCAAAGCAGTAAACGCTTGCCTACCGGGCAGGCAGGTGTTCCTAAAACAGGAGTAAATAAATGAGTGATTTAGGCATATATTTTGGGCCTAAGGCCGTAGAGGTTTCGGAAACCAAAGGTAGAAAACTGCTTAATACCATTCAAATACCTCTTTCCGGCATCGCCGGCAATGAGCTGGATGAAAAGGTCCCTACCGAGATAAAGCTTGTCGCTTATTTTAACGACGCCTTCAGGAAAAATAAAATTGAAGCCAAAGAGGCAGCGCTTTGCCTTTCCGGAAAAGACCTGATTATCAGGACCTTTGAGATTCCCGTATTACCTAAGGATGAATTACAGGGCGCTATATACTTTGAAGCTAAAAAATATATACCTTTTAAGGTTGAAGACCTTATTTCTGATTATCAGGTGGAGCTGGATAAATTAAGCCGGACCAATATAGTGCTTTTTATGGGTATTAAAAAAGATATATTTGATAAGTATTTTTCAATCCTTAACCAGTTGAACATTAAGATAAGCACCATAGAATATTCAGGGTTCAGCATCCTGAGAGCGTTAAAATTAGCAGGAATTAAAGAGAACGGAGTAATAAGCGTTTTTAGTTTTGATCATCAGGCACAAGATGAAATAAACTTTACCGTTTTAGAAAATGGGTTTCCTTTGTTTAGCCGCGATATAGGCTTAAGCAGCGGGCCTTCTGACCTGGACCAGGCCGGAGGAGGAGAAGCGGCTTTATCCCTGGATAAATTAAAGACGGAGATCCGCGTATCGCTGGATTATTATCATCGTAAGTTTCCCGCTAAGCCTTTGAAAAATATATTTGTTTTTTCCAACCCTGATTGGCGGCAGGAACTTGAGGTTTTTGTAAATGAGTTGGGCCTCTCCAGTAAGTTTATTGATATTGCCAGGGTAGTCGGCAAACCCCTGGCATTTTCTTCGGGTTTTATGAAGAGTTACAGCGTAGCTATTTCCAAAACGGTCTCCACTAGAATAAGGCTGGATTTAATCAGAAGTAAATCAAGGGTTGATAAGGCGCCCGCTTTATCCGGGCCGGCATTAGTTTCGTTATTAAAAAAAGTAAGAATAGATTTCCGTTTTATTGCCCTGGGGATATTGGTCTGCATCGGCGTTTTCGCTTACGGGTTTTTTCAGGAGGTTCCTTTAAAACAGGAGTTGAATAGTATAATGAGCAAGAGGATTAAGGTCGGCGATATCGATCCGAATGCCAGCCTTGAGACGTTAAATGTTATAAGCCTGAAAACCAGGAAGACTTTAGCTAATTTAGACGCTCTTATCAGGAAGCAGTTATACGTTACGGAGGTCCTGGATATTATTCCCCGTTCTATTCCCGACGGCGTATGGCTTACCAGTTTTTCTTTAGATAAAAGAGAGCTCAAGGGAACTGAGCTTATATTAGAAGGTATGAGTTATTTAGGGGAAAGCAATGATGAATTTCAGGCAGTGAATAAGTTTTTTAATACCCTCAAAGAAAATTCCTTATTTTCAAAATACTTTAAAGACATTAGCCTTGTATCTATAGGGCACACTCAATTTTCCGGGTCAACGGTGACCACATTTCTTATATCCTGTAAGACTTATATAGAGGGAAAATAGGATGAATCCGGCAGAAGAGATTGATAAATACAAGAACACAATTATAAACATAGCGGTAGTTATTGTTGGCCTGATAATCGCCTTGAATATCTATCAGGGTGGTTTGGGCAGGATTAAATCTATGGAGGCAAAGATAAGCGAAGAAGAGAACAAAAACCGCGAGCTGGAAAAGATAAGCCAGCTGGAAAGCAAGAAAAATTCTTATAAAGAATTGTTCTCTAAGCAAGAGGCTAACTCCGTTATGGCCGACATCAGTAAAATCGCAAAAGCTGCGAATGTAAGCGTTGTATCCGTTAAGCCCCTTGCAAAAGAATCCAGCGCTGATTACAGCAAAGATATCTTTGAGATAACCGTTAACGCCTCCTCTTATGATAATCTGGCTGAATTTATCAATGCGATAGAGTCTTATAATAATGTTTATATAGTTGAAGGCCTGAAGATAAGTATTCAGGAGGGCATAGCCAAGAAAGGACTAGCGGCTAATTTACTTATAAGTTCCGTTACTATAACGAACCAATAATAAGATGAAGAGCCCTGTTATATTGATTATTATTTTGTTTGTGTTATTGATGGTGGGGTTATTTTATTCAGAATCCTTGGGCGCTATGCAATGGGATTATAAGGCCCCGAAGGAATTAGATGAAGAGGTAATCGCTTCTGAAAGCGCGCAGCCGAAAGAGGGTGCTCTCCGTCAGGAAGCGATTATCCGGCCTAAGATTGAATATACGGCGCAAGGCTTAAAAGATCCTTTCCAGTCTTTTGTCTCCGGGAAAGAAACTATCAGCGTCATAGCAGAATCTCAACCTGTTGTAAAACCACTTCCCGTTTTAATTGTGCAGGGTTTAATCTGGGGAGGGGATTTTCCTCAGGCTATTATCAATAATAAAGTATTAAAGAAGGGGGATTCAATAGAAGAGGCGGAAGTAGTGGCGATAGAAAAAGAAGGAGTAACCCTACTATATGCCGGAAAGATGCACAAATTGCCTTCTCCATCCGTGATGGGTCCACGGATTGAAGAACAGATAAAAGGAGGAACCAATGAAATCGTTCGTTAAATTTTTTGTTTTTATTTTTGTTTTATTCAGCCTGTTCTTTGCTCAGCGTTTAAGCGCCTCCGGAGAGGATGCTCTTGTATCCGATAGAGATACTCGTATCTCTATGGACTTACAGGACGCTCCCTTAAAGGCCGTAATGAAGCTTCTATCTATCCAGTCGGGCTTAAATTTCATTGCTTCGGAAGGGGTCCAGGACAGAACCATAACATTATATTTGGATAAGGTCCCTTTAAAGGAAGCGATGGATAAGATATTTAAGGCAAACAACCTGTCCTATGATATGGATGAAGAAACCAATATTTTTATAGTTAATGATTGGGGTAAGCCTACAACCCAGACAATAACAAAAGTATTTTACTTAAAGCACGCTACAGTCTCTTCCTCTTCGTTAATGGAAGAACTAAAGAATAACAAAAGCAGCGATACCAGCAATACCGATACCGGCGCTTCAAGTTCTTCAAATACTTCATCAAGCAGTTCCTCAGGCTACTCTTCAACCAACAGCACTGATACCGGAAAATGGAAGGTTGAGGAAAACGCGGGGATTACCCAGGTGGTAAAAAAACTTTTGTCTGAAAGTGGCTCAGTAATTGAAGATTTCCGCACAAACAGCCTTACGGTTACGGATACTCCCGCTAGAATGGAGATTGTCGGCCAGGTAATCGCCTCTTTGGATATTTCTGTGCCTGAAGTTATGCTTGAGGTAGAAATTCTGGATGTCAGCAAGAATATAGTGGACAATATAGGTTTTAAATTCGGCCAGACCCCCTTATCGGTCGCTATAACAGGAGCTACAGCAACTATGGGCTACCCTTATCATAGCTGGGCCAAAGGGTCCGGAGCGTATGGGTCTATAGATATAAATAATGCGAATACCGCTGGCGGCGCATATAAAGCGCAGTTGGATTTCTTAAGGATCCAGACCGATACCAAGTTTCTGGCAAGGCCTAAAATACTGACCTTAAATAATGAAACCGCTGAGGTTAAAATAACCACTGATGAGGCTATCGGAGTAACCAGCGTAACCGAAGGGCAGGGGACTTCTTCTTCAACAACTACTACGGCAGAAAGATTTGAGACCGGTGTCTCGCTCAGGGTAACGCCTCAGATTGACTTGGAGACCGGAGAGATAACTATGTTTGTTTATCCTCAGGTTTCCGAAGCCTCAACTACAAGCGCCTCTTTTACGAGCAACGGGCAAACGTACACCTTCCTTAACCCGGAAGTCCGCAGCACCAAAACCTCTGTGCGCGTAAAAGACGGCGAAACCGTTGTCCTGGGAGGCCTAATCCGTAACCAGAATACTACGGTTATAACCAAGCTTCCTATTTTAGGGGATATTCCTTTGTTAGGCGCTTTGTTCAGACATAAGAGCCAAAGCCCGGGAAGAGACCGCGAACTTCTGGTCTTTATCACCCCTCATATTATGAAAAGCGACAAAACAGATTTAGCTTCCGCTAAAAAAGCGGTGCTGCCGTTAAGAGAACAGGCTAAAGCTATCCCGCTAACGCGGCAACAGAGTGTCAAGGCTTACTTGAATAATTTTGAAACAGGGCGTTAGGCCGTATTTTTAATCTATGTTAAATAAAGGAAGATATTTAAGGCTAGGCGAACTTCTTGTCAAAGAAGGCCTGCTTACTGAAGTGCAGTTGGAAAAAGCCATATCCACTCAGCGCCAGGAAGGCGGGAGATTAGGCGAAGTTTTGGTTAAGCTGGGTATGGTCAAAGAAGACCAGATGGTAGCTGTTTTAGGCAGGCAGTTAAATGTCCCTTATTTCTCGCTGGGCACCGGAATGCTTAAACCCGCGGCTGACCAGGGCCTTGAGCGGCTTATCCAGCATGATTTCGCTTTAAAGAATTCCATCCTTCCTTTATCGCGGACCTTACGCTCCTTAACCGTAGCTATGTCTGACCCTTTGGATTTAATCCTTATAGATAATTTAGGCAGGTTGACTAATTGCGAAATCAATCCGGTTATCGCTACGAAATCGGATATTGTTAAGGCAATCGGGGATTTCTACGGTAAGTCCGCTATGTTAAGGCAGGCAGTAGACGCCAGCTATGATGTTTCCGCCGCCGAGCTTGCCTCTGCGGGCACAATGTCGGATGAAGGGGTTGACCAGGAATTAAGCTTAGATAAATTAGTCGCCCGCGCAGAAGAAGCCCCTGTGGTAAAATTAGTTGATTTAATCATCAGGCAGGCAATTGATGAACGCGCTTCGGACATCCACATTGAGCCGTTTAAAGATAAGATATCTTTGAGATACCGCATTGACGGTAAATTATATGAAATACCTCCGCCGGCAAAACACTTGCATATGCCTATTATCTCGCGCATCAAGATTTTATCAAAACTGGATATAGCCGAAAAACGCCTTCCTCAGGACGGCGCGTTCTTAGTGAGAATAGGGGAACGCCCCATAGATATCCGCGTTTCTTCAATACCCACAATATACGGTGAGAAGATTGCTATGCGGCTGCTTGACCGCAGCCAGGTAGTCCTTGACCTTAATCAATTAGGCTTTGACCTGAAGCAGCTGGAGCTTATCCGTAAAGCCATAGTTACGCCTTACGGCTTAATATTCCTGACCGGGCCAACAGGCAGCGGTAAAACTACTACCTTGTATGCCATATTAAACGAGATAAAGAGCCCCTCTAAGAATATTGTTACGATTGAAGATCCCGTGGAATATAAATTAGACGGCATCAATCAGGTCCAGGTTAAGCCTGAAATAGGGCTGACCTTTGCCTCATCTTTACGAAGTTTTTTAAGGCAAGACCCTGATATAATGCTCGTCGGAGAAGTGCGCGACCTGGAGACTGCCCAGATATGCGTGCGTTCCGCTCTCACCGGCCATCTGGTTTTGAGCACATTGCATACTAATGACGCGCCTACTGCCGTAAGCCGGCTTATGGATATAGGTATCGAGCCTTATATGCTTTCTTCTTCACTTGTAGCGATAATAGGGCAGCGCCTGGTGAGGAAATTGTGTTTGAATTGCAAGGAGGCCTATGAACCTAAGGCTGATGAAGCTAAGAATATTAAATTGAAGGCGGAATTAATCTATAAAGCAAAAGGGTGCGCGAGTTGTAATAATACGGGTTACAAGGGCAGGTTATGTATTTCTGAAGTTATGGTTTTAAACGAAGATTTAAGGAGCCTGGTAAGCCAGAGGGCGTCATTTCAGAAGATACGGGAAGCTGCCAGGACTAACGGTATGCAAACTTTATATGAATCCGCGCTTAAAAAAGTGGAAGAAGGCCTGACTTCCCTGGAAGATGCGCTTTCAATTACGTTGGGAGCGGAATAATGGCTAATTATTTTTATATCGCCAGGGATAGGATCGGGAATAAGGTTAATGGAGCTGAAGAAGGGGCAAATCAGGATGAAGTAATTAACCGTCTGCAGGCTAAGGGCTTTGTAGTTGTGAGTATCGCTCCTGAGGCGGGTAAGGATGGCCCGGCACCGGCTGATACAGGCGCCGCTATAAAGGGAAAATTATCTTTTAAGCACGGCAGGATTTCAGGGCTGGATTTGACTGTTTTCTCCCGCCAGTTAGCCACGCTTCTGGGGGCTGGAGTAACTATTTTAAAGAGCCTGAGTATAATTTCACAGCAGGTCGCCAGTAAAAGATTATATTTTGTAATCAAGGATTTAGAGAAGAATATGGAAGCCGGCCTAAGTTTTCATGAAGCGATGGCCAAACATCCTGAAGTCTTCTCAGAACTTTGGGTCCATTTGGTAGAGAGCGGAGAGGCAAGCGGAAATCTGGCGGTTGTTTTATCACGCTTAGCCGGGTATTTGGAAAGATACGCGGGTTTTAAGAAGAAAATTATATCGGCCCTGATTTATCCGGCGATATTGTTCGTAGCGGGCATATCTGCGCTTTTGTTTATGACTATCAAGATTATCCCCACTTTTGCCGAGATCTTCGGTAGCTTTAATATTCAGTTGCCCTTTTTAACCGTTGTCTTGATCGGGTTAAGCAAGATTATCCGCGGGTATTTTTTGCTTATTATCGCTGTTTTAGGCGTAGGGATTTGGCTTATTCGCAGGTTCATTTTGACTAAAAAGGGTAAAAGAAAATATGAAGAGTTTCTTTTGAAACTTCCGGTTTTTGGCGAGTTCTTCCATACCTTGATTGTTGAGCGGTTTGCTTCGGAGATGTCCACCCTGGTTGAAAGCGGCGTGCCGATACTCTATTCTCTTGAGATTTCCGAGAGAAGCGTGGATAATCTTGTTTTGGGGGAGATTATCCGTAATATCAAGGACGATGTCCGGGCAGGCAAGTCCTTGGGCCTTTCTTTAGAAAAAAGTAATTTTTTTGACCCTATGGCCGTGCAAATGATTAACATAGGGGAAGAAATCGGAGAATTGTCCAACATGTTTAAACGGCTTAATGTTTTTTATCAGGAATACCTGGATACATTCCTGGCCCGTTTTACCGCTATGTTTGAGCCGATTATGCTTGTTTTTATCGGGGCCGCTATCGGCATTATGGTTATAGGAATGTTCCTGCCGGTTTTTGAGATTTCTCAAATCGGGGGTAAATAAAACCTTTCATTTTCTTAAAATTGTATTAATATAAAGGCAGTAAGGATAGAGGCGGAAATTTAGAAAAGGAGGAAGGCAATGGTGAAGAAAAACAGAAAGGGCTTTACGTTAATTGAATTGATTATCGTCATTACGATTGTCGGTATCCTGGCTCTTATAGCTATACCTAAATATTTCAGCAATATTGAAAGAGCCAGAAAAGCCGAGGCAGTCAGCACCATGCGTACAATAAGGGAAGGGGTGTTGGCTTATTTTTCGATTAATAATGCCTATCCCAGCGGTTGGCCTATTACGGTAGTTGTTGATAGCGAGACTGTTTTGACCGTGGCTCAGCCTATCTCCCCTAATTTTACGTATACTTATAATTCTACCAGTGTTACGGCCACGAGGATAACCGGGTCGCATACCTACACTATGGATATAGGCAGCGGGAACGTTACGCAGAGTTAGCCGTTAAAACCGGGGCTAACCATGCTTGGAGTGGTTGGTCATTCTTAAATATGCTAAAAAAAATATCAGGTTTTACGTTGATAGAATTAATTATTGTAGCGACGATTTTACTTATCCTGGGTTCAATCGCTTTAGTTAAATATTCTAACGTGACAGAGAAGGCGCGCTCCGCAGAAGCTTACGCAGTATTGGCTGATATTGCCGCCGCGGAAAGCGCCTATTATGTTGAATATAATGGGTATACTAATAATTGGGCGAATTTAGACAGATATAGCGCTGCCCCGGTGAGCCAGAATTTTAATTTTTCAATTACCTATGCGCCTGGCAGCAGGTATGTGAATGCCGTGCCTATATCAGGCAGGGGAACGGTAAGTTATTATATGTGTATAAATGGGGGCGGCAGAGGGACTACTCCGCCGTCGTGCCCTTAAGATGAAGAGAAAAAGAGCCTTTACCTTAATTGAACTTATCCTGGTAGTCACAGTAATCATCACGCTTTCCCTGATAGCTATTCCTAATTTCAGTAAGTCAAAAAACAGGGCTATGCAGAAAGAAGCACTCTCTAACCTTAAGCTTATCGCAGCGGGGGAGAGGATATATAAGATGGAGAACAATAACTCCTATGTCAGCTGTTCTTGCGTTAGCGCGGCAAATTGTGCTAACACTTCCAACGGGTGCAACTATTTGCTCAAGCTTATGCTAAACGCCTCTAACTGGCAGTATTCTGTTTCTTCTGCGGGCGCCACCTGCACAATTACGGCTGTTTCAACAAGTACAAGTTGCCGGTATAGTTTAAACAGTGTGGATTTTGATACCAGTGATTTTTCAGCATCGTCAGGCTGCAGTTAATATGAATAAAAGGGCCTTAACCTTGCTTGAGATTATTATTTCTGTGGTTATACTTGCCTTGGTTATGACAGGCCTGGTGAATGTCTTTGTGGCAGCCAGGCAGTTTGTCCAGCATAGCCGTAATCGCATGGCTGCCGGAGAAATCGGGAAAAGGTTTATTGACCCTCTGCAGCAATATGTAAGGCAGGATACCTGGAGTTCTAATCCTCTTGGCACCAATAGCCTGGGTAATTCAACCAGCGGAATTTATACTGCCTCTTATGCTATCAGCTCGCATCCTTCTAATGCAGAAATTAAAAAGGTAAAGGCCACAGTCACTTGGTCTGAGCCCGGATATTAATGCTTTCCAATTTTCGTAAATCCGTTACCCTTATAGAATTGTTAATCGCTATTACATTGTTGAGCGTGATCATTTTAGCCATCAACAATGTGAGTGTATTTAGCCGGTATCATTTTGTCTCTACGGACCGCCGGGCAAAGATCCAGAATGACGCCTCGCGTTGCCTTGAACATATAACCAAATATGCATCTCAGGCCATCGGCAATGAGGCTGTTTTTGGAACGAATACTGCGATATATACCGGGACAAATGTATTGACTTTTTTTATGGATGCCAACGCCAACGGCTTAAGGGAATCTTCACAGGATTATTGGGTTGGTTACAGGCTGAATAGTTCAACCTATCAACTGGAATATTGCAACCGTTGCAGCAATCTCACTTGTTCAGCTTGTGCCGGAACTACGGAATACCTGGCTAATGACATAACGGCATTTTCCTCCACAAAGGATTTTTCTCAGGGCAACTATGTCAATGCGAATATTACTGCCTGTTGGGATCCTGCCCAGTCGCACGCGCTATGCAATACTCCGGATAACCCCAGTGTTACTATGAATACCACTATTAATCTCCCCTCCGTCTCCACCCATTAACTGGGGGACGCTACGCAAGGGGACACTCCGTTTACAAATTCCCTAAATTTTATTAAAAAATACGTTAGATTCTATGACTCTTCGCGTCTATTAAGGTGAGGAGGTGGTTAATATGCCTAGAAGGCAGCGGTTAGTTTTAAATGAGTCATATTATCATGTGTTAACTAGAGGTAATGATCGTAAGCGGATCTTTGGTAAACCTGCGGATTACCCGGTTTTTCTTTCAATCATAAGGACGTATCTGGGGAAATTTCGCATCTCCATAACGAATTACTGTCTTATGCCTAATCATATGCATCTGCTTATTTTTGTCGAAGTAGGGCCAGATCTGGCAAGATTTATGAAGGCGGTTTTGCAGGTGTACGCTAATTATCATAGGAAGGAATATCATTCAACGGGGTTCTTATATCAAAACAGGTTCAAGAGCCTGCTGATTGAAAAGGAGAGCTATTTGTTGGAATGCGCCAGATACATAGAAAGAAATCCATTGCGGGCGAAACTAGTTGATGATATTTATTCCTGGCCATGGAGCAGTTTTTCCCACTATGCAAAAAGCATTAAAGATGGTATAATTACCAGACAAAATCCGATTTTTACTGCTATGGCGAGTTCCAGCAAAGCAAGACAGGAAGCTTATATTAAATATGTTTCGCAGGAAAGGCCGTATGAGCAGATTCTTGACAAGGAATTTTGCTTAAAATAGATAAAAATAAGCAAAAAGTTGTTGGGGAGTGTCCCCTTACGTAGCGTCCCCCCAGGTTTTGGGGCTGTAGCTCAGTTGGGAGAGCGCCTCGTTCGCAACGAGGAGGCCAGGAGTTCGATCCTCCTCAGCTCCACTAATATATGGATAAAATCAGCAGATTAATCCTTACCGCAGTTTTTCTTTTAATATTATCCTGCGTTTTTCTACCTGATCTTTATGCACAGGCTATTAAAGAACCGTGCGTGGCCGGAACATTTTATCCGGATGATCCCAAAGAACTCTCCGGGATGATTAACGGTTATCTCAATAAAGTTGTTCCCGAAAGCCCGAGTGGCGAGATATTCGCCTTAATCTCACCTCATGCCGGATATGGCTATTCAGGAGAGGTTGCCGCGTTTGGCTATAAACTGATAAAAAATAAACCTTATAAAACAGTAATAATTTTAGGCACGAGCCATCGTTATTCCTTTAGCGGGGTTTCGGTTTATCCCGAAGGGCTATTTAAAACTCCTCTGGGCAGTATCAAAATTGATAATGAATTTGCCGGAAGGCTGCTTAATAGCGACCCCGAAATAAATTTCACTCCGGAGGCTTTTAAAGAGGAGCATAGCGTTGAGGTGCAGTTGCCG
>Ga0265297_10010982_pt1 | contig 11214 bp, 15 predicted proteins | sample Munlanlwell13791_FD_192502 | JGI IMG/M metagenome (GOLD analysis project Ga0265297, IMG submission 192502) | Leachate microbial communities from a municipal landfill in Southern Ontario, Canada - Leachate well 137-91 | ecosystem: Engineered > Solid waste > Landfill > Unclassified | place...
ACCGAGATATTGTCCAGCACGGCCTTCAAGGAGGTTGCGGACATGATCGGGGCGATAGTGGTTGAGAGGCATTCATGGAGCGGAAGGCATGAGAACCAGCTTAATGAGGCGCTGAAAAGTGTTGGATTTGAGGTGTCCGGCATTCCCAATGCGGCAGATTTGTTACTGGCAAAACGATGGTAAAATCAAAGATAGAAAACCTGCGTACACCCGGATTGATAAAGGAAATGTGGAATCCCGGGCTTCCCGACAACGACCTTCTTAACCAATTGCGCGAAATACACGAATATCAGGTTTATAAGCCCAAGAAAGAGAAAAATAACATTATTGTTGACGCCGGGGCCAATATCGGGATGGCAAGCCTATACCTGGAGGAGTTTGCACAAAAGGTGTATTCGCTTGAACCCAATCCTCAAATATACGAAGCTCTGGTTAAGAACACCGAGGGACACGACAAGATAATGCCCCTTAATTACGGCATATTTAACGCAACTGGAACATACAAGTTCTTTGCCCCGGAGGACGAAATCCCGCAGTCGGTTGTCCCCAGCTCAGAGAAAGAGGTAACCAAGCAAATCAATGTCCAGCTAAAAAGTATAGACGAGTTTATGGCAGAGAACGGGATTGAAGAAATAGACTGCCTGAAGCTCGACGTGGAAAGTTCCGAGTATATGATACTTATGAGTGAGGGCTTTGATAAGGTAAACAAGCAAATAAGTTGTGTGGTCGGAGAGGGACATTTTGCACCAAGAGGTATCGGCTTCCCGCAAATGCTTGAGTTCATCTTTAAGTCTTACGGTTTCAAATATAAGATACTGAAAACGCCGATGCCGAACATAAGCCAGAATATCGAGTATAAACATGAGGGGTTTTACAAGAAGGTTACCGGAGAATTTCATACAAACTTTATAGCATGGCGATAAAACCACTGTCCGGCTATGTGTTGATAGAGCCGGTTGAGGATGAGCAGAAATCGGCGGGAGGGGTATATTTGCCCGAAACAAGCAAAGACAAGCCGAGCAAGGGAAAGGTGATAGATACCAGCGACGGGATGTGGATAGACGGCAAGTGGCACGGCAGCCAGGTTAAGAAAGGCGACACAGTTGTATACAAGAAGTGGGTAAACCAAGAAGTTAAGGACGGAGGCAAGGAATACCTGCTGGTTCATTTAACTGAAGTGATGGGAATAGTGCTATGAGTACCAGAATGCCAATAAATCTTAAATTCAACAAGGAGGCGAGGGAGAAGCTACTGGTGGGCATAAAGAAGGTGTCCAGGGCCGTTGGAAGCACGCTTGGGCCAAAGGGAAGGAATGTGGCCATCAACGAGGCATACGGAGCGCCAAGGATAATACACGACGGGGTAAGCGTGGCAAAGAGGGTGGACTTGTTTGATGAATTTGAAGACATGGGCGCCCAGCTCCTCAAGGAGGCGGCCATCAAGACAAACGATATCGCGGGTGACGGGACAACCACGGCTACGGTAATAGCACACGCGCTGGCAGAGGCGGGGATAGCCGACATTCAGGCAGGACTTAACCCGATGACGCTCAAGGCCGAAATAGAGGAAGCGAGGGACATTGCGCTAACCGAGCTCAAGAAACTGGCAAGGGAAATAAAGGACAATAGCGACGTGGAGAGGGTTGCTTCCATCTCGTCCGCCGACCCGGAGATAGGCAGGATTGTTGCCGAGGCAATAAAGAAAACAGGCGACGACGGACTGGTAATGACCGAGGAGGGCAAGGGAATAAAGACCGAGGTTGAATATAAGTCGGGGCTTGAGTTCGACCGCGGTTATGCCTCAAGTTCGGCCTATTTTGTGAACAACCAGGATACCGCAGAGGCGGTTATCGAAGACGCCTATATCCTGATGACCGACATAAAGATAAACCACAACCACCAGATCGTGCCGTTCCTTGAGAAAGTTCTGAAAACCACCAAAAACATAGTAATAATCGGCGAGGTTCAGGAGGAGGCGCTGGCGACACTGGTGGTAAACAGGCTAAGGGGAGGGCTCAACATCCTGTCGGTACAAGCCCCGGCATTCGGCGAGAGGAAGGTTGACGAGCTTGAGGATATTGCTGCACTTGTGGGGGGTGTGGTTATAAGGGAGGATAGCGGGCGTGATATAGCCAATGTTGAGATTGACGAGCTTGGGCGCGCAGACAAGGTGGTAGCAAACCAGGACAGCACAAAAATACAGGGGGGCAGGGGCGACAAAGCAAGGCTGAAGGAAAGGACCGAGCATATAAAGAACCAGATTGGGGTGGCAAATACCGAGTATGACCGCGAAATAAAGGAGCAGAGGCTCGCAAAACTCATAGGAGGGGTGGCAATTATCAAGGTGGGGGCAATAAACGAGATTGAGCTTGCGGACAAGAAGGAGAGGGTAATTGACGCCGTGAACTCCGCCAAGGCTTCAATCGAGGAGGGCATTGTGGCCGGAGGACAAATTGCGTTCCTGACAATATCACAGATGGATGTGTGGCCCGATACGGTGGGGGCAAGGATACTGAGAGAGGCCATCAAAAGGCCATTCAAGATACTGATGGAGAATGCGGGCTATGATTATGCCGAGTGCTTGGGCAAAATAACACCAATCAAATATCCGGTGGCGATAGATGTGATGGACGGTAAGGTAAAAGACATGATAGAGGCAGGTATTGTCGACCCCCTCAAAGTGTGCAGGAGTGCGCTTGAGAATGCGGTAAGCGTTGCGGGGATGGCATATACAACCGCATGTTTAATTAGCGAACCATATAGGGAGACAAAATGAAAAGGTGCGTATTTACCATAGCTGACAACAACAACATTGCGTACGCCAAGATGATGGTAAATTCGCTCAGGAAGTTTCACTCCGAGGACGACCTCCCCGTCTACGTGATAGGGCAGGAGAAGCTAAATGAAGTGCTTAAACAGGACCCGCATTTCTTCTACCGCGCCACACCGATTATAGCCAGGGATTTGTGGAGACAGGGCTTTGACACAATTATCAAGATCGACGCCGACAGCGTTATAACCGCTCCAATCAAGCATACATGGGAAGGGGAATTTGATGTCGGTGTAGTAAACAACTCAAACCCGAGGGAGATGAAAAGCTACCCGGTGTCGGTGTGGGACATTAACCCCCTCAATTACGTAAATGCCGGCTTTGTGGTAATGAAGTCTGAAAGATTTATCAACCACTGGTACACGCTTTGCCATTCTTATCATTTCGAGAATTACCAGATGAGAGAGCAGGATTTGCTCAATATCATGGTATTTTATATGGACTTCAGGGTGGCATTCCTTGACAGCCTTGACAAGTGGCACGGCCTTATATCCAAGGGTTACTGGCCAATGATTGAATTAAGGAAAAACAAGCTCATATTTCCCAAGAACGACGAATGGGGCAATGGGGACAAGCAGATATGCGCTATCCACTGGGCGGGCGGCAACCAGCCCGGGAAAATGAATTTTAACCTGCATTTCAAGGAAGACGTCGCAAAATGGCTAAAAAACCTGACAAAGTAAAAAAAGACAGGAGACTCAAGATTATATGGAGCTCCAACGCACACTACAGTTTTAGCGGCTATGGCGTATTTACGCGCGATTTGCTTTTCAGGCTAAGGGATGATGGCTGGCCGATAGCCGAGGTGGCATTTTGGGGGCTCCAGGGGCATGAGATAGACGTGGACGGCATTAAAGTTTACCCGGTAATGGGCGACCCTTACGGATCGGACGCCATTCTTAACCATTCGATTGATTTCGGTGCCAACGTTGCTTTTGCCATGCAGGACTTGTGGTCAATGCAGCCTGAGGCCTTGGGCGGGTTAAAGCAAAGGAATATCCCGTTTATACCGTATTTGCCGATAGATCAAGAGCCACCGCCTGAGGGTGTGCTCCAGAGATTAAACTATGCTTATAAGATAATTACTTTCTCGAAATTCGGGCAGAGGGTGCTTGAGGATCATGGCTACAGCTCTACCCTGATAGTCGAAGGAACTGATACCAACATCTTCAAGCCGATGGACAAGAAGGCGATGAGGGACAAGCTGAAACTTCCGCAGGATATGTTCCTTTTTGCCATGATTGCCGCCAACAAGGAGAACCCGCCCCGCAAAGGCTTTCAGGAGGCTCTGGACGCATTCCAGATGTTTCAGGAGAAGCACCCCAACAGCGGCATATTTTTCCACACCCAGCAGACCTCACCCGCGAGTTTCCCTATCCAGCAGTATGCGTCATATCTGGGGATTGAGAAAAAGACGTTCTTTCTTAACCAATACTCATCTACCTACAAGGCCGATTCGAACATGGTAGCCGAGGAAATCAACGCCTGCGATGTTGTGCTTCATCCTTCAATGACCGAGGGCTTTGGGCTGCTCATTGTAGAAGGGCAGGCGTGCGGCAAGCCCATTATTATACAGCGTTGCCACTCAATGCCCGAGCTGGTGGTTGAAAACAAAACAGGCTGGATATGCGAAACGCAGAAGAAATGGTGGAGAACGTCGGGGGGCTATGTCCATATGGCCGACCCCAATTCATTGTATGAAAAGATGGAGCAGGTGCACGAAGCCCTGGGCAAGCCGAATACGATTGGGAAGGACGCGCGCGACAACATCTTGAAAAACTACGACATCAATGTTATATTTAAGAAGCAATGGGTCCCATTCTTTGAGACCTTGCAGAAAGAATTGCTCGGTTAAGTTTACCGGCAAGAGAGGTAGAAGCACTCGAAAGAGTGCTTTTTTAATGGAGGTGATAATATGCAATCAGACTCTGGATACAACTGGACAGCAACATCGGGAGGAACCGCAGCCTCAACGGCGGTTATAAAGAACATGAAGACCGTTTTGGGCAAAATTGTTATCCCCGGCACTTACGTAGGCACGGTAGCATTTTATGACTCAAGCACTGCTGCGGGAACGGCAGACGGCAACACAATCCTCACGGTGGGTTTGCCCACGACTTCTATTCCACAATCACTTGACTTGGGAATTCAATGTAAGAACGGCCTTACCGTTACGTCCGACGGGACACCAACGCTAACAATAGGATGGAGATGACATGGCAAGAATAGTCGATTACAAGCCGAAAATAGAGGCAATTACCGATTACAAGCCGAAAGCGGTAGTCGGCAAGATTGGTCTAACGGAAAGACTTTATGAGGTAAGCGTTGCGGCAGGAATGCCAATGGGGCTTCTGCTCTCACTGACATATCCATCGGCGGGAACATTTATTTCAAGTATAACCGGCTAGGGGGTGTAGAACATGGCAGTAACAATAACACAGGGAACTCAAACAAACATAAAGACTACTACCGACTCCGGTGCTGAAATCCAGCACACAAGGGTAGACGGCGGCACAGTTGGTGTGCTAAGCAGCGTGTCCAATCTTGTTAAGGGTACAATAACCGCACTTGCAGCAGGTACAATAACCGGGGGGACTCTACAAAATCTCAACTTTGGGACGGTTGACACTTATTATAGGCATCCTGATAGATTTGCCACAGTAGTGTCAAGCGGCACCAATACAATGGGAACTGTTAAGGCGGGTATTGCAGGAAGCGCTATCTATGTGACAGACCTTATTGTGTCGGCGGGCTCGGCGACTAATGTGGAAATAGGCAACGGCGGAACAAATCTGCCCCTTATTGGAACACTACACCTTTCTGCCAACGGCGGGGCCGTAATGAACTTTACAACGCCAATTTCAACAAGTGCCGGCTCAGCTCTGGTTTATAAGCAATCAACGGCGGTAAGCCCGCTTTCAATTACTTGTTTGGGATATGTAGACTAAAATGGCAGCAGCAAACTTAGATACAGGCAATAGCAATACCGGTGCCACCTCTTTTACAAGCGGGACCTACTCCTTAACATCGGGGGCCCTATATCTTGCTTTTGTTGGCAACAATGTCGCTTCTGGTACACCGCTCATTCCTACGGCTGCCGGCAACGGCCTTACTTGGAATAGGGAAAACACTCTGAGTTTTAATAATGTTGCCCGGGTTACCTTATTTAGCGCAAGCGGAAGCGGAGAGGATGGTTCTTTGGTTTTTGATTTTGGCACACAGACACAATCTCGTGCGGTATGGTCAATAATAGAAGCACCGGGCGTCGCAAGCGCACAACAATCTGCTGCGACATTTGAAACAGGAGGAACGTCCCTTTCGGGAACTTTGTCTGCTTTTGCATACAACGACAACCATACTGTCGGGTTTATAATGAAGCAGCCCAATGAAGCGGTAACTCCAGGAGATGGATTTGCCGAGGTAGTAGAAGACTCAACAAATCCAGTATATACGGTGGAGTGTGAATACAAAGAGGCTGCCGATACCGTTTTTGACTGGACCTGGGGTTCGGCAACTACTCGGTCTGGGGGAATTGGCGCAGAGCTTCTTTTAACGGCAAATTCTTCGGTAACGGCAAATACCTTAGATTTAACAAGCAAGACATGGTAACAATATGAGCTTAATACAAACAAGGAATTTACTACATGAGAGTTCGCCGAAAACGCGCCTGACTAACGCCGAGGAAGCAGGAACAACCGTCTTAAGGGTGGAAAACTCAACCGCTATGACTGCCGGTTGGGCGCTTCAGATTGGCGAGGTCGGCGGGGAGCAAACCGAAGTAGTATTGGGAACTGCGGCTAATGTCGGCACCATCAATGTTTCTACGACGGACTTTGAACACCCCGCCGATACTCCAGTTTACTTTATTAAATATAACCAGGTGGTGTTTGAGAGATCGGACACCGGTACGGCGGGAACCGCAACGCCGATGACAAACGGAACGATAGAATACCAGGCCAACGACCCCTACACCGTTTTTGACGACACCAGCGGATCGTCAACTTATGGCTACCGCACTTACTACCGCAACTCTGCGCTGACCACGAATTCCACCGAGAGCGACTGGTTTACCTTTGCGGGGCCGGCATTCTACTCGCTCGCAAAGATACGGGAAAGGGCGAAGGCAAAGCTCTGGAATGCCGAGTGGCTTACCGACGACGTTGTTGATGACTGGATAAATGAGTGCAAGGATATTATGGTCAATAAAGTTATCCAAACCAATGAGGATTACGCCCTTGGCACGGCGGAAGTGGCAATCGGAACAAGTGGGCTTGGGACAATAACCACCGCCGACTTCAGCCAGGTAAGAAGGGTGTGGATAACATATAACGGCGTTGACGAGTTCCAGTCGACAAAGATGAGTTCCAATGACTTTCTTCCTACCCAATACTTCTCAAGCGCACACCCCTATCACTACTTTATGGGGGACGACATAATTGCGGTTAAGCCCGCTGAACTTGGAACCGCCAAGCTGGTGTTTTACCGCTTTGGGACAACGATGGTAAACGACACCGACGAGCTGCCCCTGCCCATGAGGAGCTACACGGATATATTTGTTGATTATGTATATGCACAAGCCCTGGGGAAGGACGAGAAGTTTACCGAGAAGAACAATCAGATGGTGTTTGTCGCCTCAAATGTGCAGGACTTTGTTTCAAGCCTCGGGGCCAGGGACAAGAGCGGACCGACAATGATTGATATAGTAGAGATGGTTTCCGGCGATGACCGCATTATAAATTAAATGAGATGGCAACAGTACAATACTTTAATATCCCCGCCCTTAACCTAAGAGTATCCCCGTTTGCTTCCGGGGACGGGCAGGTTATCCGCGCCCTCAATGTTGACCGCGACATGATAGGCGCATGGAAGAAACGCTCGGGCTATGTCAGCTATCTTGGCACGGCAGACGGCGCACAGGTAAATGATTTGTTCAATTGGACAAGAAATGACGGCACTTCCATTTATAACTACCGCACATCGGGCAGCGTTATTTACTACTCCACGCAGGGAACCGGAGAGTGGACGGCATGTGCCAACGGGACAATAACTGACGATACGCACCTTGGCTACGCCATATTGGATGACGTAATGGTGGGGGGTAACGGGGTTGATGAGAGCAAATCAAACACCGACGGGGTAAGTTTCACAGATATTACGAGTTCCAATGGCGCTCCGCTCGCAAGACACTGGGCAGAATACCAAGGAAGGGTATGGGCAGCCAGAGGAACGGCAACAAGCGGGACGGCTACCGACTGGATTTACTCGACAACCGGGACGGCTACCGACTGGACAACCGACTCAAGCTCTATCAGGCAACCGGGCGCTGGGCGGGTAAATTCGCTTTTTAAGGCAGCCGACAGGCTGGTGGGAGGCAAGGAGTCGGGACTTATGCACAGATACGACGGATACAGCCTTGTAGACTTGGCAACCGACCAGGCGCCAAGCTCACCATATTCAATTGCCGAAACCGAAGGCTACAAGCTCTATCTCAACAGGCGGGGGGTTTACGGCTACGGAGGAGGAAGGCCGGAACTTATATCCGCTCCCGTAGAGAGGCAAATATACAACAACCTCGGAAGCGGGATAGCCGGGACAACGTTTGATAACGCACCTGCGGTGGTTTTCCAGACCGACTATCTCTGCTCGGTTGGAACTATTACCGACGACCTTACTTATAAGACCATACCCGATTGTATCCTTCGTTATGATTTCTATCTTGACGAGTGGACAAATTGGAAGTTTGCCAATAGGCCGACGGCATTTGGTACATTCCAGGACGTGAATGGCATTGACCAGCTAATATTCGGAGACGCGGGCGGGCAGTGCTACCAGTACGCCGGAACTGCCATGAGCGACAACGGGGCGCCGATTGAGGTGCAACTTGAGGGCTTTATTCATGGCGGTACATTCAGGGAAAAGAAGTGGAATTGGATAACGGGTATGTTCAATCCTGGATGCAAGGCTAAGATACAAATTGCGATAAGTGACACCTTTACGCCAAGAACGCTAAACTGGAAAGATGTCGGTGACGCCGTTGACGGTGTGGTTGATTACCGCTTTCCTTCCGGCTCAAGGGGAAAATTCCTTTTCTGGAAAATATATGAGTCAAGCACAACCACGCCGTTTGAGTTTTACGGCTGGGAGTTTGATGCGGAAGCGCTAAACCACTGATATGGACTACTCGAAGATCGGACTAGACAGCAGGCTCAGGAGCATAAATTCACTAGGAGCCAAGGAAAAAACCCTTACTTCGGTGGAATACGAATCGGCTTTTGATGTACAGTCGAACAAGCTAAATTCGTCAAAAGTAAATCTGGGAGAGTTTGTAAAGAGAACAAATAACGGTACAGCCGTTGGTGATTTCTCCACCTCGCAGGCGCTCTACCTAACCACAAGCATAACTTACGAGCCGCCGAAAACTTACAAGAAAACATTTGGCAAACCCATTATCGGTATTTACGAGGGAGCGGGGACAGACAGCGCAGACCAGATATACCCGTTCAGGGGCTCAAACGTTACCTACGGCAGGTATGAAGTAACGGGCGGGGTTATCGATTATTCAAACTACGGCAATGTTTCCGACCAGTGGAGGGCAATGATAATAGATACCAACGGAACAAGCTCGCAGCAGATAACGCTTGCGACAAGCTGGTTATACCTTGATTACGTTACGGGAAACGCATAATGAAAAGACTGGTAAGATACAAAAGCGGAAGCGAGTACATAATAGACGACCTTGCGAGCATTGTGCCGGGCGACGCCTCCTATGACGAGTACAGTCTGGAGCGCCTAAGCAAGGAGGAAGTCAAACTGCTTGAGAAAAATCCGAAAAACAAGTTGTTGAGGAAAAAACTGAAACTAATTAAAAATGGGTAGGGCATTCACAGAAACCGGCATACAAATCGGCCTTGCGGACGGAAATCTTATTGCGTCCGGGACAACCAAGGCGGTGGATTTGAGGGGCAATCCTTGCTACATAAACTTCGGGACGGGCTTTGAAACGTACATCGCCAACAAGTACAGCGGTGGCACGGCTTACCCGCAGGGAACAATGTCGGTAATATCACTCGGCCACAAAATAATGATTGAATCCGACGAGGGGGCAATGCAGCTTTATACCAACGCCAATTTGAAGATAAATTTCGGCACAAAGCTGATATTTCTAAGCAATGACGGCACGGTAGCAACGCTGGACACCAGCGGAAATCTTTTAATCGGAGGGACGCTGGGACAAAGCAAGTCCTTTTAGTTTGACTAATCTTAAAAGCAATAGTATTATTGTACTATCAGGTTAAGAGCCTGACATGAGTGTTCAGAGCCACGAGGGTGGCTCTTTTTTATTGTAAAAATGGCTACATACGAAGTACCAGAAAAATTTGGAGGCATGTCGCTTGCACAAATATACAAGTCGCTTGAGAATGCCGGTGAGTATTTTCCAAGCGCTGCACTAGCCCAAGACCTCGGCGTGGGATTTGAACAACCATTGCAAACTGGACAGCAGTTTAGTTACAGAGACGACCCGGGTTCGGGGGGGTATCAATTCCTTCAGAAGCAATTTGCTCCAGGGGGGACCTTTGCAACCCAACAGGCACAACAGCAGGCCGCTGGTATGCAGCAGCGGGCGCAGGAAGCAGTAGCTCCCGCCATAGAAACGCTTGAGAAGGGCAAAGACCCCCTTAAGCAGAAATACAATGACATCATCGCAAGCATAAAGGGAGAGAAAGAGGTGGCAATGCAACAGGCGGGCGTTGCAAGCGCACAGGAGTTTGGCAAGAGGGGTATTCCCCTAAGCTCCGGTGCTTACTCCCAATATCTTCAGGGGCGAACACTACCGATCAGCACGGCTTACGAGTCACAGGAAGCACAAACGGGCTTGGCGGCACAGCAGATGGAGCAGGCAATAGACAACATGATTGCACAGCTCCAGGCGGAAACCGGGATGAGCGCGTTCGATGCCGAGAACGCCGTAAACATGGCACTTATGAGCCTTAAAGAGCAGCAGAGGCAGTTTGACATAAGTACGCAGCTATCAAAAGACCAGCTTGCCCAAAACCTTGAGATTGCAAAGATGGGGAAAGAAACGGGAAGCAACTATGTAACCCTTGGCGAGGGTTCTACCCTTTACGACCTTCTTACTAACCAGGCACTATATACGGCTCCTAAGACATACAAAGGAACTAGTGGTGGGGGTGGAGATACCCTTGGATTGTTTTAATAATTATGGACCCCTCTGAAGTAGGAAAGAAAATAAAAGAAATGTACCCGGAGTACGCTCAATACAATGACGCAGTTGTGGGGCAAAGATACATTCTCAAATACGGAGACAAAGGGCTTCAGGCTCTCGGGCTCGGGACGGCAGATACCGGGGAGCAACAGGCAAATGCC